>Ga0233443_1003076_pt1 | contig 12020 bp, 11 predicted proteins | sample SI_123_September_2_FD_182784 | JGI IMG/M metagenome (GOLD analysis project Ga0233443, IMG submission 182784) | Seawater microbial communities from Saanich Inlet, British Columbia, Canada - SI_123_September2016_200_MG | ecosystem: Environmental > Aquatic > Marine > Inlet | place: Canada: British... | reverse complement strand
ACTGGATGTACAATTGAAACTGATTCAGGCAGACTTAGACCTTTTTGTGGAGTTATATTCACAGCACTTGTTGAATAACTCTTTAGTAGAAACACAATAATTATTGTAAACATATCAACCATAGCAGTAAGCTGAAGTACAAATGTAGACCTCTTATTATTCGCTTTCATTTTTTCTACTGCTCTTCTCATATTACCCTTCTAGTAAATTTTTAAAAATTAAATCAGGAAACATTACCTTTAACTCAACTGGTTTATTTTGCTCAGAATTCTCTAAAAATATAGGTTCATCATTTGCTTTAATCTTCCTTGCTTCATCCATAACTTTAACAATGTCTTCGTAAGCCACTTCTTCTGACGGTAAGAATTGTATTTGAAATATTTTAGGATGCTGTTTTTTAACCTGAACTAAATGCTTATGTAGTTGATTAAGATTTTCTTTAAAATTCTTGCCTGCAACTTGTTTTCTATACTTTGTACTCGCACCATATTTAACAATAAGATCAAACTCCTTACTGTTAGACATTTTTAATTCAATCACAATTTCTCTTTTCTTCTTCTTTCTGTCTTTTTCAATAGCTTGTTTTACAGCTTGTGGTAATGGCGTTTCTACAATACTCACTTTTACAAATACTGTAGCTAAAAGCATCATAGGAATAAGAGTCACCATTAAAGCCAATAATGGAGATAAATCTATCTCAAAATTTGGTTCTTCAGGTGCTTCCATATTCATTCTGTTTCTTTTACGAGCCATAATAGTCCTCAGTTATCCTTATATTTATGATACTTTTGCAGGAGGTGGTGGTACTGCCCCTGATTGTCGTTGTAACTCTTTTTCAGCTAAAGCTCTTGGAAACGCCGCCTGTTGTGAAAAGGGTTGATAATGTCTTGTGGTTAACAAATCCACAACCTTACTGGAATGTTCAGATATTTCCTCTAATAAGAAATTTTGACGAGCATGTAAAAATGCATAACCAATCATCACAGGTATAGCTACACTTAAACCAAGGGCCGTAGTGTTCATGGCCATTGATATCCCTTGTGATAACACCAACTGTTTTTGTGCTGGATCTGCCGCGCCTACTGCTTCAAATGACATAATAAGACCTGTAATAGTCCCTAAAAGTCCTACTAAAGTGGAAACATTGGCTATCATTGATAAATAACCTAATCTTTTTCCTAAATTAGGAATCACCTCAGAAAGAGCAATATCTAGACCTTGATCTATACCTTCATCATCACGATCTGCTCTTTCCAAAACTCCTTTAACTACATGAGCAAGTGGAGCCTTGTTGTTAGCATTACAAAAAGTGATAGCCTCTTCAATCTTATCACCCATAATTAAACTCTTAACCTGATTCATAAAATCTTGAGTTTTAATGGAGTAATCAATATAAAGAACTTTTGCTCGCTCAATGGTAAGTGCTAAACCACATATACCCATTATGACAATCACATAAGCTGGTATACCACCATCTGTAATAACCTTGATTAAATTTTCCATCTTCACATCTCCCTTTAATCCTTACGCAGCCTCTTGAAAAACAGAGAACTGAGCTATCATTTTTTTAGTTTCTTCATTAATTTTAATAAATTTTAATCCATATCTAATAGGAGCCTCACTTTGGTTCACCCCTTTAACATATTTCTTACTTACAACTTCGCAAACAGCATTAAATGAATTACAAACAACTGTAGGTTTGAAGTGCAAATATATAATGTCACCAGGAACACACATGGAGTTTTCCATAATGACACCAGCACCACCCTCACTTAACTCCACACTTGTTCCATTCCAAATACTTTGGTTATCATGAATTAAAACAGGAGCTTCAAATTGAGCTCTTCTATGATGTCGGCGAAAAAAGGTATCAGCAATTTCCGGAGATTCCTTCTGCAACTCTTTTAGTTTATCCTGAGAAAAAGCATCTAAATCTGCGATTCTTTTCCAGTCCGAAAAGCTAGCTTTCCATACAAAATCAAATTCAAAAATTAATTTTTGTTGTAATAGTTTAACCATATCCACATAGCCATAAGGTCCAAACTGGCTCTCACCTTTTAGAACAAACCACTCCTCAGAAGGGTCAAAACTTTGCGAATTTGAATTCTTACTATCCATAAATAACTTCTTACTTTTAGTATTCCATTTTTATTATAAACAGCCACAACAGCTGCTTTTCTAATAGTTATCAATCGGATACATAGACCATAGACTTAAAAAAAACTTACATATTTCAATGCCTTGTCCTAATTCGGTGCAACATATTTTGAATGTTTATTTTAATGTCTAACTATTTTTCAGTAATGTTAGATTTTTAGATGAACTTTTTTACAGTTACATTATGAACTCAATTTTCATTTAGTATTCTGAGATATGGTTATTTTTGGTATACGTATATATGGCTTAATGGTTGGAGGTATAGATATGAAGTTAAGAGTTTCAAAGAAACACTGAGCCTTCCTGGCTCTCATTATTTAAAACTCGAAATCCTGCCTTCGCTCTTTCAGAGTGCTTCGCGTTTTAAAAAATCTTATAAAATTAAAGATTAACCTTAAGGCCTCACTAAAAAATCTTCTGCTTTAAATAATTTTTCAATATTTAATTCGCCTTTTGCAATATCACTAGGTGAAATAAAATTATTTTCTATACTTTTTTTCCAAACACTATTTAAACCGCTTTCACTAGAGAGCGACTTTAAATCATTTTCAATCCATTTTTTTAAGAAAATATACTGTGCTGTTTCTAGCCCAGAAAACTTATATAAAAATGCATTTTCTTGTAAGGTTCGACTGTGGCCAAATATATTTACTAGGTCATCAATTAGCGCTGCTGACCTTTTATTCAATGGTACCCAGTCTAAGTTGATTTGCCGACCTTCCTCAATGACAAGCTTAGGAGTATGAAGTTCCAGTTCCTTATTACCTAAGTGATATTCATTTTGTAAAAGAGCTGACATCACTTTTTTGATGCTAGTGGGAATTGCTATTGCAAATCGATCTAAATTTTTAGGATTGGCGATATAGCTCATCTTTACCATAAGCTCTTTTGTGGATGGATCTCTTTTTATATAAATTTCAGGTGAACCAAGTTTTGCAGGCTGATTATGTTGACCCATGTCATACTGGCTTCTATAAAATCTAAGAAATTTAGATTTCTCCCAGTTATTTTGCGAATCTGTGACAAATTCATTCTCATTTCTAAATTCATTTGCTGTAGTTAACTCAACATGATCAAATTTAGAAAATAGAAAACCATATTTTTTAAAGTCCCTTTTATAAGTTTTTCTTAAAAGTGGCATATTAAACATTTTGTTTTTTAGTATATTACCAATTTCAACATTCATTTCTTTTACGTCTGCAAATATAAACTCATTGGGTTTAAAAATATTAAGTGGATCATGAAATAATGTGTTTAAAAAACTATTGGCTTCAATATAGAAATTATCCGGGTCTCTCATGGCATCTTTACTTAAAATTAACACAATAACTTGAGGTATTTCTACACCCTCTATACGCCCTTCTTTAACCAAATTATCAACATCTTTTTCCCGCATCCTGGACACATGTTCATCCACTATGTAAAGCATGGGCTTATCACTATCTTTAACATATAACGTTTTATTATTACCCAGCATATTCCTATCATGGGCTAAGCCGTTATATATTTGCGTGAGTTTCATCACCATAAGCTCAGTCATTGGAGTTGTGGGTGCTGCTATCTGTGTATTAATCTTTACTTTTACATACTCATTGCTAACTATTTCAATAGTTGTGTGTCCCCAGTGAGTTACTCCCTCACCCTTTGCCTCATGACGCCTTGAAACTCCATCCCTCAACTTTGTCCATGAAATATTTATTATTTTTTTCACACCATGCAGAAAACCAGGTAACCGACGCAACCAGTGAGCTCCTATGCTGAGTAAATTCATTGCATTTCCAGTAGGAGTATCTTGTGACTTTATTCCAGACGTTTGTACTTTAAATGCTCTTGTTTGATCAATGGTAGTGTGATTCAAATTTGGATTAACAGTTTGAGTACTGTCATGTTTCTTCACATGATTTTCTTCTCTCGCAGTTTTCTCCACAGCAGGTAAACTATCTAAATTTGTATTTAAATCTTTTCCATTACCAAACCTAGCCGTATGAGACGAAGGGGATTGGGCTAGTAGATCATTTGCCCCAAATGCATTAGCAAAAAACTCAACCCTGCCAAATTTATTTAATAGTTGTAATTTAAGTCCATAAAAACCAGATATACTACTTTTAAGAAGTTGTATGTCTTGAGAAACCTGTTTGACTATTTTCTTTTTAGTGGAGCGCCACTTAAAATAATTGCGTCTTTCAGCCCCATCTTCCATATTATCTGGTTGTTCTAAATTAAATTTCTTTATTAGGCGATTGAGTTCTAGATAATTGGCATTCGTCTCATATTCTACTTTTAAAATAGGATACTCATCATCTCGCTTAACCCAAGAGAGTAGTTCCACAAACTCTGCAGAAACCTCTTTAAGAAGGTTTTCTTTTTCTTTTATTATCTGACTTCTCACTTCTTCTTCTGAGGTCTTAAGTAAGTTATCAAGTTGCTCTTGGTAATCTCTCGCTTCAACTCTGGTAAATTGAGTTTCAACTTTTACGTGACCAAAATTTGACATGTCTTCAAAGTAACGAATGCATTGATTTGCCGCTAAAAGGTCAATATGGGCAATAAGGACAAATAAGGCTGACACATAGACAAAAATTGTCTTCTGAAACATAAGCAGACTCCATATAAGCGGTTAACAATCAATGTAATGCAAATATAGTTCCTAAAAAAGGCTAAACCCACGCAATCATGGTTTTTTTACATATTTACAAAACCAGAGAAAGTGCCAGCTCACCTTCAGAGAAAGTGCCAGCTCACCTTTGGGACTCAAAGCATCATTGTTTGTGCCAATTATGAGTAGTCCTTTATGTAAAGCTATAAATTGTGACCTAAGAGGTTTCTAAATTGCTTTAAAGCAACAATACCTAAATAATCTTAAATGTAAATTATTGAGTTGTCCCAAATCAATAAGCTATGCTTTTCACGACAAAGACTTTCCTATTCATAACAACTGAGGTTGTAAGACTATCACTAACATTAAGGCCACCCTGTTTAGTGCAAAATATTTAAGTAAATTGATTTTAGAAGCATGTAGCTAACTAACGCGGCCAGTCCCAAAAGTGAGCTGGCACCTTTTTAAGCTGGCACCTTTTTATTTGATGGCTTCGCGGATGTATGCCGAACCCGTATCCATAACCCAAACTACAACGGCAATAACAAGGACTAAACAGCCCACTTCGTTCCAAAGGGCCTGCCCTTGATATTGGATAAGCATAGTACCAATACCACCGCCACCAACAAGACCAATAATTGTGGCCATTCTTACGTTAATATCCCAACGGTAAATAGTAAACGCTGTATAAGGCAAAACAATCTGTGGAACCATGGCAAACCAAACCACCTGTAAGCTTGAAGCTCCAGTGGCTTTAATAGCTTCCACTGGGCCTTCAGAAATACACTCCACAAGCTCAGAATAGTTTTTTGCTAAGGAGGCCACTGAATGCAGTAGTAAAGCTAACATACCTGCGAATGGTCCAATCCCCACCCATACAGAAAATATAATAGCCCAAATTAATGGCTCAATGGAGCGAGTGACGTTAAGCAAGGTTCTGATTGTGCCATAAATTGCAAATAAAACCTTATGCCCACTCATTACGTTCTTTGCACAAAGGAAACTAAGCACAAATGCAATGGGAACAGCAAGTACTGTGGCCATAAAAGCCATAAAAATAGTTTCAATAATTGCTAAAATCGCTCTGGGTAGTATTTCAAAATTTGGATTCAATAAACTGGAAAAAATTCTTTGTGCGCCTAGAAATCCACTTTCAGAAAAAAGTTCATAAAAGCTAAATTCTGTTACAACAAAGCTAGCGTAAAAAGCGATTATAAATGCTACTATAAGTTCAATTCCCCAAAACTTTTTAAACCAAGGCACATCTTCTTGAACGGCTTCACTTAATTGTGGTTCTGCAAATAGGATATGCCCTATTGTGTGAATACCCTTTGAATTTAACAAAAAAACAACCACACCGCTGAAAGCAAAAACCCCTAAGCTTAAAAAAGTATTTCGACTAAGCATTAGCAATTGGTCTTCAGAAGGATTTACAAAGTAAACCAACAGGCTTAAAACTACGAAAGTAAAAATTAACCCATCTAACAACACACTCTGAAATATAACTTGTTTGTTTTTATTCATTAAATTCTGCCCCTCTTAGTTGATATGAACTTCTTTAGCTGCATCTCCATAAATAGTTTCAAACCACTCTTCATCAATGTTTTCAGGGCTTCCTTCAAACACCAATTCACCGTCTTTGAGTGCAATCACACGGTCTGCATACTCACGAACTAAACTTAAAAAATGTAAATTACAAACTACGGTTAGGCCTAACTCTCTGTTTACTTTACGTAAGTAATCCATCACCACATGACAAGTGGCCGGATCCAAAGAGGCCACTGGCTCGTCCGCTAATAAAATTTCTGGAGATTGAGTGAGCGCTCTCGCTATGGCAACACGTTGTTGCTGGCCTCCGGAAAGCTGATCTGCACGAATATAAGCTTTTTCCTTAATCCCCACTAAATCTAGATACTCTAACGCTTTTTCCTTATCCTTTTTACTAAATGAGCCAAAGATACTTTTAAATGTGGATGTTCTAGACATAGCACCAGACAAAGCATTTTTATAAACAGAGTATCGTGGAATTAAATTGAAATGTTGAAAAATCATTCCAATTTTAGAACGAACTTTTTTAGCCTTTGCTCCATCAATACGAGTGATGTCTTCACCCTTAAATACTATGGAGCCGCCGGTAGGTTGATGCAAATTATTTATACACCTTAATAAGGTAGATTTACCTGAACCACTTAAGCCGATAACAACAAGAAATTCTCCTTGTTTTACATCAAAGCTCACGCCCTTCAGTGCTTGTACTCCGTTGGAGTAAGTTTTTGTAAGGTTTTTTACTTCTAAAATTGGTTCTGACATATGACTCTCTTAATTTATAAGTGCATTTAACTTACGTTTTCAGTTTTTCAATAAGTACTGTGCTCATAATGTTATATAAATAAAAATACTCATTTTATTTTTTCTTTTTTATTAAGTCCGAAGCTGATCGTCCTAAGGCTGTTAAGATCGCTCGCACCCCATCATAATCCTTATCGGTAGACTTCTTTAGCCCAGTCACTCCGTAGAGTTCATGAAAAATTGCCTTACCCTCTTTGGAATTTAAATAATTGAGCAGTGCCGCTTGTACATCTTTTTTAATGGCATCCGGCATTCCTTTTCTAAAAACAATAGGGTCGTTTGGGATAGGGTCTGTTAAATGAATAATCTTAACTTCTTTTTCGATCTCTGGATATTGAGTTAAAACCAAGCGACGTGCATCCTGTAACTTACCATCTTCCTTAGGTGAATAAAATGTCGCACCCACATCCACTTGTTTTTGACGTACCATTGTTACAACATTGTCGTGTCTTTGAGCAAAAACCTTTTGAGAGGGCTTTATCTTTCTCTCTTTCAGTAACGTTGCGGGCAGCATATAACCTGACGTTGAAGCGGGGTCCACATAAGCTATTTTTTTTCCTTGAATGTCCTCAATTTTATTAATTCCACTATCTGTACGAGCAATGATTTGCCCTTTATAATCGTAATGACCAAATCGTTCTACAGTCAGCAAAGCTTCTGTTTTATATTTTTGATTCGCTAATATATAGCCAAAGGTATTTAGTGAGGCAATATCGGCTCGATTAGTTCCAAATGCTTCTACAACCGCCACATAAGATGTGGGCACTGAAATTTTAAATTTATAGGGGGTGTGTTTCTCTAAATATTTATGAATAAACTTTGTTTTTTCAACCAGTAATTTTGCATCCACTGACGGAACAAAAAAGAATTTTACTGGATTCTCAGCTGTGCCTAAGGCTGCTTTATTTTTAGTACAACCCATAGCTATTAATAGGGGTAAGGCTAATAAAATTTTGAGCATAAAATTTTTCACTGAGCTCCTCCTAAGGATATTTAGGCACATTTGTCACACCCCAGCTAAAAAGTGTCAAGAGCTTGTGGCTATTGAATTGTGGGTCATTTCACAATAGCCACACTGCCATGCGTAATGGCTAATATAACCCTAACATATGTGTTCTTAAATAGAGCATGTATGGCCCAGAGCTCTTTCAGCTTATTTCTAAGACAGCACCTAAAGACACACTTGTTGTTTTAGATTTGGATTCCACCTTGTTTAATGTGGGAGCCCGCACTCAAGCCTTAGCTGTGGATTTTGCCAATAACTCCAGCAATCAGTTTAAATTCCCTGAAGAATGTGAATTACTAAAGAATATTCAGGTAAATGCACGCCATTGGGGCATTGCTGAGCCCATTGCCGAGCTAAAAATTAGATCCGAAATTCTATTCTTTGATGCTGTTATCACTCACTGGCAAAAGTACTTCTTTTCTAATAAATTTTTAAAACACGATATTCTCTCTAAAGGTTCTCAAAACTTTATCAGTTCTTTGCTCAACAGAGGAAATACAATCCATTACCTCACTGGTCGCGATACGGTTCGCATGGGAGAGGGCACTGTGGAAAGTCTAAAGCTAAATAAGCTACCCTTAGACAGTACTCACAAATTATTTATGAAACCAATTAAGGGCATAAACGATGTGGAACACAAAAGAGAACAAATCAAAGAGTTTGCAAAGTCATTTTCTAATATTTGGATGATAGATAACGAACCCACTATTTTACTTGATCTAGAGAAAACCTGCCCAGATGTAAACTTAGTTTTTATGAACACAGTACACTCTAAAAAAGCTGAATCTCCCTTACACATGTATACCCTAGATGGCCATTTTTAGAAACATTAGAGGTACTAGCAGAACAATGAACTTAGTGACGATATCCTCAGTAAAAAGAAACAAAAAATGAACTTGAAAGAATCTATACGTCAGAACAAAAATGAAATTACTACCTTAAGTATGTCGTAGAACTATGGGTTTATGAGTGGGGGTTCTGGGCTTCCCATAGGCACCCTTTCCGTCCGTGGGAGATCGGGCGGCTAGCCCCTGATCTCCCACGGATGGAAAACTCTCAACTTTGCACCAAGAGTTTCACGCTTCTTTCTCATAACTAACAAACTGCTTAGCAATAAGGAGAGAACTATTCATTAAAGAGTGCTTGAAGCCCCCTTTATCTAATTTTTTCAGAGCTTCTCCATATGGCATAAGTGTGACAGTAAGGTCTTCGAAGGGATCCAAATCTTGTTCGGCTACTTTTTTACAATCCGTTGCAAGAAATACTCTTACTGCGTTCGACTGTAATGCCGGGTTCGGGTAATGCTCTCCCACTTCTTTAATATTACCAGCAGAATAACCCGTTTCTTCTAAAAGTTCCCTTTTTGCTGAATCCACTAAACTTTCATTAGGCTCTAGATTTCCACCAGGAAGCTCTAAATAACGCTCCTGTTTTGCATGGCGGTATTGATCTACTAAAACGAGTTCCATATTCTGCGTCAGTGCCACAACATGTACCCAGTCAGTAAACTCCATGACGTAGTATTTTGGCATAACTCGACCGTCTGGAAGCTCACACTTGTCCACTCGCATTTTAAAGGTTCTAGATTGAAATAAATATTCTGAAGAGAGTGTTTTCCATTTTATTTTCATGACTGTGATCAGTCCTCGTTTTGTTTTTTTGCAAAAATATCTAAATATAAATAGCGATCAAAATTCTTTTGAAAGGAACTCCACTCATTGCCATCTTGCACTTCACTAAGCATGGCTTGTGTTGCCGTATTAATTTTGCTATCCAGCTCGTCTACCATAGCAACCACCATTGCTTCTAAAAATTTTGGTCTTTTTGGTGATCCATATTCATATTTTCCATGATGTGATAATATAATATGCTTCAATTCGTACCTTAATTTATCAGGGAAACCTAAGATTTTCTGAGAAAATTTATCAACAAGTTCACAGCCTATTTGAATATGACCCACAAGGCGGCCAGCAGTGGTATAATTAATGCCATTCTCTATACTCAGCTCCCAGAGCTTCCCAATGTCATGAAATATGGCACCAAATATTAAATAGTCATAGTTCAAATGTTTATGAATTTCAGATAAATATTTAAGAGTTTTGGAGATACCTACCATATGTTCAATTAAACCACCAAAGTAGGCGTGGTGAATAGATCGTGCCGCGGGATATTTTAAAAGCCTCTCCTGAACTTCCTTGTCATTGAGTACATTTGTCACAAGCTGTTTAATATTATCATCTGTAATATCTGCAACCATACGCAATAACTCGTCCATATATTCGCTAGAACTTCTATCTGCACTTTTTACCAATAGGCGCATATCATATTCATTATTTTCAGCCGGTCGAAGCTGATGAATCACAAACTGTAGCTTATTTTGGTAACTCTGCACATGTCCCTTAATATGCACAACATCTCCAGAATCAAACTCCTTAGAAAGCTCTTCTGCATTATCCCATACACGCGCATTAATTGCCCCTGTCTTGTCATTCAAATTAAAGGACAAATATGGTTTAGAATTTTTATCCATCAACATGGATTTTTGGGTGATATAATAACAACCTTGAACTTTATCTTGTGCTATAAATGATTTAATTTGTTTATTCACTTTTTCACCTTGGCTTTTTTCTCTTTGCAAAACATATATGGGTAACGACTGTCTATAAATGTTAGGCTTCCTAAATACAAAGAATCTAACTCGGAATAAAAGAAAAAGAATGTGCCACCAACAATAGAAACATATCTTTGATAAGCCGAGTTCAATATAACTCCATCCCTACTAATTACATTGTGATAATACTTAGTTAAATCCATATATTTGAAACAACCTGCGCCAATGTTTTCACCCAAGATAGACCTCTTTTTAGCCATACTCAAGAAATACACTTTTAAATTTCCAATTTCTTCTTCTGTTGAAATAAATTCTTTAGTATCAAATTGAATTTTTAAGTTAAAACGTCCACGTTTCTCGGATACGTAATCAGCTAAGTCAATTACGCCCCCTCCTCGAGTAAAAGAAAACTTATAATTAGATTTAAGAGCCTTATGCTGATCAGCGGTTAGAACAACGTCAAAATCAACATACTTGCGAATCAGTTTATTTACAAGATCCACTCTAGAACTAAAACCGGCTCTCACAGAATCCTTTGCTCTAAATCTCTTTAAATAATACTCCTCGATAATAGTTACTAAGGTTGATGGAATAGTTGTATTTTTATCTGTGGATAATGCTCTGCCCACCTTAAATGTTTTTTTATGTTCATCAGAAGTAACGCCATGACTATCATGAGAGCTCCCCTCTTGTTTAGGTTTTGAAGAATCAGCAGACTCCCCTACTGCCAATTGAAATACAAATAAAATTATAACAAAGCCAATCAGTTTCACTGAATCTCCATTGCTGTCTTCAACAAAGGCATATAGTCTTTAGAAATTTTTAACGCCTTTTTATAATACATAAATGCCTGATTGCGATCTCCAGACTTTAAATAAGATTGTGCTAATCCCGTTATTGCTTCGAGGCTTTGCTGGTCATTTTTATAAATAGTTGCCCAGTTAGCTTGCATACAATCTGTGTTTTTTTGTGATTCACAAAACTTTAATTTCATTATGTACTTTAAATTTGAGAATGAATTATTTTCTAACTTTTTGCCATCTTCAGTTTTTTCAGCTCTGCTTAAAGCTACCTTTGCCTCTGATTGCCTACCACTCTTATAGAGTCCATAAGAATACAATGCTAAAAATAGTGGGTTATTTGGGTCCTTAAGAGTGGAGCGTTCCAGTTGCGACAAACCCTTTCTAAAATCTCCAGATCTTAACTCACAGTAGCCCAGCAAGGCTCTATGGTAGTTACCTCTACCTCTTTGAGACAAAGTCTTGCACCAATCATAAAAAGCCTCCCAATCCAGCAAACTT
>Ga0233443_1003075_pt1 | contig 12020 bp, 13 predicted proteins | sample SI_123_September_2_FD_182784 | JGI IMG/M metagenome (GOLD analysis project Ga0233443, IMG submission 182784) | Seawater microbial communities from Saanich Inlet, British Columbia, Canada - SI_123_September2016_200_MG | ecosystem: Environmental > Aquatic > Marine > Inlet | place: Canada: British... | reverse complement strand
GCAATAAATTTAAGAAAAGACATGCTAAAAACATTTCTATAGGAAAAATGTCTGCGGCATACTGGTCAAATGAGGTTAAATGGTAAAGAATATGAAAAACTTTAAACAATTTCTTTCAGAAAGTATCACTATTAATGGTGATTTTAATGGAACTCTCAATGTAGGAGGTTCCGAACCACAACAACAGCAGGAAACTTATTCTGCAGATATTGTGTGGGAAGGTAAGATGTATCGTTTGGAAGTAGAAGGTAAGATACTTTCAAAGAAAGAACTTGCCGAACAAATTCAAGGAGAATATCCTGGTGCAATGGTACACAATGTATATCCAGGTGAGGTAAATACTTCAAGGATTAAAAATTCTCAAAGGTATCAACCTGAAAGATTATCGTGGAGTGACTAATGGCACAGTGGAATAAGAATACACAGGACTTTCTCAATCAAGAGAGAAGTCTCTTTGAGGTTAATGGTGTTGCAACAAGGGACGTAAGAATAGTAGATAACATTAACAGATTTCCCGTAAGTATAAATCCAGATGCTTTTGGGAGAACGAGAGTATCAAGTCCATTAACTTTATTTGATTCTTCACACAGATTTGCCGACAATAATCTTTGGAGCACGGCAACTGTAACTGGAGGATCTACCAGTTTTAATGCTAGTCAAGGATTAGTTGATTTAACAGTAACTACTGTAGCAAACGCAGAAGTAGTTAGAGAAACAACAAAGGTATTTTCTTATCAGCCAGGAAAATCTCTTCTTGTAATGAGCACCTTTGTTCCAGCAACACCACAAACAAATCTTCGCCAGAGGATTGGATATTATGGTGCTAGTAATGGAATGTATTATCAACTAGATGGATTAACTCCAGCATTCGTAGAAAGAACTTTAGTTACTGGATCAGTAACAGAAACTCTCATTAGTCAAACTGGTGGTGTTTATGGTGCTGGCGATACTGGATGGAATGGAGATAAACTAGATGGAACTGGTCCATCTGGTCTTACACTATCAAAAGATAAAGCACAAATTCTTTGGATGGATATTGAGTGGTTAGGTCTTGGATCTGTAAGAATGGGATTTATTATTGATGGTCAATTTATTACTTGTCACACATTCCACCACGCAAATAGAATGTCATCTACTTATATCACAACTGCTTCATTACCTTTACGATACGAGATTAAAAATACTGGTGTTACTGCTGGCGGCACTTTAAAGCAGGTTTGTTCCACAGTCATTTCTGAAGGTGGTTATGAGCTTCGTGGATTACAACAAGCAGTTGGAACACCAATTCTATCTCCAAGGAATTTAGCTGACAAAGGAATATACTATCCACTAATTTCATTAAAGTTAAAAACAACTCGTTTAGATGCTGTAGTAATTTTAACAGCATTATCAATATTGGGATTGGGAGATAGCACATATAATTGGCAAGTAATAGCAAGCGGATCTACTACTGGTGGAACATGGGTAAGTGCTGGCACAGATAGTTCAGTAGAATATAATATAACTCCAGCAAGTATCACGGGCGGAAGAATTTTAGCAAGTGGTTATATAGATAGTAGTAAACATAATATTGGATCAATAGATATTCTTAAAGAAGCATTATTCAAATTTCAATTAGAAAGAAATGGATTAACTGGAACTCCATTAGAATTATCTATTGTTGCTACTTGTGATAAAGATAATAAAACTATGCACGCTTCTATGGACTGGGAAGAAATTAGTAGGTAATTGATTATGAGTGACGTATATCTTGGTAATCCATAACATTAAATGGTACTGTTGGAGTTGCTGGAACTTTAAGTTTCTTGAGAACTCACAGAATGTATGTTGATACTGGTAATACTAATATAGGTAACATTACAGTATCAATTGCTTCTACAGTAACTTGTGCAATTGCTCCTGGTATGGGCCAGTCACAAGTTGCTTTCTATACAGTTCCTAGAGGTAAGAGTGCATTCTTAAAACAGTTCACAGCAACTCAGAATAAGAACCAAGAAAGTTCTATAAGACTCTTTCAGAGATATCCTAATAGTGGTAATAGACCATATAGGGTTGTGACTGAACTAAATCTATATGGAAGTAATATGATTAAACCATATAGTTTCCCAGTATTCTTTGGAGAGAAAACTGATTTAGAAACGAGAGCATATACTGGAGCAAACTGCACTGCATCAGCAATGTTTGATTTGTTGGTGGTAGATAATAGTACTCTTGGTGTCTAAAAATACATGAATTATTAATCTTAGAGTTGCCTGAGAATAAATAGAGTAACTATCACCATTGTCAGATGACTGAACAGAAACCTATGCAAATGTCAGATGACACTGCGGTGGCAATGCCAATCCGAAATATTATTGGGATTGTTGCCGGTGTGTCTGTTGCTACCTGGGCATATGGTGGAGTAATTGAACGAATCAACAACCTTGAAACCACCGCAACATTAAATCAACAAGATATTGAACTAAATAATGAATTCCGAATTCTATGGCCTCGTGGTGAGATGGGTAGCTTGCCCGCTGATGCCAGACAGGATATGGAGATTGAAGCCTTGACTAGATATATAGAGGATGTTTTAGAAGAGGTTGAAGAGAACGATGATTGGATTGACAACTTTGGGCCACCTGCGGGTGTACTGGCAACAGTAGAAAGAGTCCGTGAGTTGGAAGTACAGATAACTCTTTTAGAGGATCAGGTTGAACGACTAGAGTCACAAATAAAAGAACAAAGACGAGGTAGTGAATGAGTAATGATGTCTATTTGGGCAACCCATTATTAAAAAAAGCAAATACTCCGATTGAGTTTACAGAAGAACAAATTATTGAGTTCCTCAAATGTAAACAAGATCCAATTTATTTTGCAAATAACTACATTAAAATTGTTTCTCTTGATGAAGGTCTAACACAGTTTCATCCATATCATTTTCAAGAAAAATTAATTCATAATTTTCATAATCACAGATTTAATATCTGTAAAATGCCGCGACAGACGGGAAAATGTTTTAATATAAATACAAAAATAAGAATAAAAAATAAAAAAACTGGTAAAATATTAGAACTAAGTATTGGTGAATTTTATAAAAAACTCAAGAAAAAAAGTGATACTAACGTGCCTTGATTGCGGTGAAGTCATAAAAGGCGGATCTCATATGTCAAGGCACGTAAAAATTAGTCACGGATATTCTTCTTATGATGAATATAAAATCAAACATAATCTAATAAAGACAGAATCCGATCTAAAATCTGAAGGTGCAATTTCTTGCAAACTTTGTGGATTATTTTCTCACGACTTAACTTCACACATACTAAGAACTCATAAAATTTCACCAAAGAAATATAAAGAAGAATATGGCGAAATTAGAAGTGAAAAGTATTTAACCAATCAATCAAAAAATATTGCTGGAGAAAAAAATCCTGCATATAATCATAATGGAAAATATTCATCACTGTCAAAAAATTTTATATATGCCGATAGTGTAGACAAAAAATCGATAATTGATAAAATATCAAACTCCAATAAAAATAATGGGAATAATGATACTACATTAATATATTGGATTAATAGGGGGTTTACAGAAAAAAAATCTAAAGAAAAAATAAAAGAAAGACAAACAACTTTTACATTAGAAAAATGTATAGAAAAATATGGAAAAGAAAATGGGATATTGAGATGGAAAGATAGGCAAGAAAAATGGCATAATAGTTATAAAAAAAGTAAAAAGAATGGATACTCTAAAATATCACAAGAACTCTTTTGGAAATTATTTGAAAGAATTAATATATATGTAAAAAAGTTTATATTTTTTGCTGAACTTAATGAAGATAAAAATCTAGATACTAGTGGATTAAACAATGAATACAGATTAAATCTTGATAATAGATTTATTTTTCCAGACTTCATAAATATTGATAGTAAAAAAATTATAGAATTTGATGGCACTTATTGGCACGGAAAACATATAATTAAAAATACAAATAGATTGAGAGATCATCAAAGAGATGAAATTATAATTAAAAATGGATATAGTGTTCTTCATATTAAAGAAGAAGATTATGGAAATGACAAAAATGATGCTGTTGAAAAATGTTTGGAGTTCTTAAATGGATAAATTCATTGAACAAATAGAAACTGATGAATGGGAAATTGAAACTCCTTCTGGATGGCAATCATTTTCTGGAGTAGGAAAAACCATAGAATATGAAGAATGGGAAATCATAACTGAAAATGGAAAATCTCTAATATGTGCTGATGAACATATATTAATAACTGATAATTGGGAAGAAAAATTTTGTAAAGATCTTAAAATTGATGATTATATACAAACTATTGATGGAATAGAAAAAATAGATAAAATTGAAAAAAAATCGGGAAAATCAAATATGTATGATGTTCTTGATGTTGAAAATGGAAATATATTTTATAGTAATGGGATTGTTTCCCACAACTCAACTACTGTGGTATCATATCTTTTACATTATGCACTTTTTAATGACAGTGTAAACATTGGCATTCTGGCAAACAAGGCATCTACTGCTAGAGAACTGTTAGGAAGATTAGCAACTGCATTCGAAAACTTGCCAAAATGGATGCAGCAAGGTATCCTAGTGTGGAACAAAGGAAACATCGAGTTAGAAAATGGCAGTAAGATATTGGCAGCTTCTACATCTGCGAGTGCTGTCCGAGGCATGTCGTTCAATATCCTCTTTCTCGACGAATTCGCATTCGTCCCGAATCACGTCGCTGACTCATTCTTTGCATCTGTTTATCCTACTATTACTTCTGGTAAAAACACAAAGGTAATTATTGTATCCACACCACATGGTATGAATCACTTCTACCGTATGTGGCATGATGCGGAAAGAAATAAAAACGAATATATTCCTACAGAAGTTCATTGGTCAGAAGTTCCTGGTAGAGATGTAGTTTGGAAAGAACAAACAATTGCAAACACATCAGAAGAACAGTTCCGTGTAGAGTTTGAATGTGAGTTCTTAGGTTCTGTCAATACTCTTATCAACCCATCAAAACTCAAAACTTTAGTATATGATGATCCGATACAGAGAAATGCTGGATTAGATGTTTATGAAAATCCAATTAAGGAACATAATTATCTAATTACTGTTGATGTTGCTCGTGGTCTTGGTAATGATTACTCTGCATTTATCGTTTTTGATATTACAGAGTTTCCGTATAAGGTAGTTGCAAAGTATAGAAATAATGAAATTAAACCAATGTTATTTCCAAATATCATATTTGATGTAGCAAAGGGATATAATTATTCTTGGTTATTGATAGAGGTTAATGATATTGGTGATCAGGTTGCTAGTATTCTCCAGTATGATTTGGAATATGAAAATATTCTTATGTGTGCCATGAGAGGTCGTAATGGTCAAGTTGTTGGATCAGGATTTAGTGGCAAAAAATCTCAACTTGGAGTTCGTACAACTTCTGCAGTTAAAAAATTAGGATGTTCAAATCTCAAAACTCTTGTAGAAGATGATAAATTACTTGCGTCTGATTATGAAATTATATCTGAACTTACTACATTCTCCCAGAAAGGAAACTCTTTCGAAGCAGAAGAAGGATGTAATGATGATTTGGCAATGTGCCTTGTAATATTCTCTTGGTTAGTAGCACAAGAGTATTTCAAGGAGATGACAGAGAATGATGTAAGAAAGAGAATATATGAAGAACAAAAAAACCAAATTGATCAAGATATGGCACCATTTGGATTTATTGAAGATGGGATTAATAGTGAGACAAGTTTTGTAGATGATTCTGGAGATAGGTGGTATACGGATGAATATGGTGACATGTCTTATATGTGGGACTATAAGTGATGTCTTTGGATGAAGAATTAGAATTAGAACATTTATTATTTTTTGATCGTAAATGTAGAGTTTGTGGGAAGGTTAAAAGTTTAATGGATGATTTTTATCTAACTAGAAAAAATAAAAAAACATTTTCATCTGCATATTCATATGAATGTAAAGAATGTACAGTTAAAAGAGTGAGTAAAGGTAGAAAGAGTAGTTTGAAATGGGAATATCCTGATTGGTAAGTATTCACGCATCGTTTCCCCACTGAAAATAGACTTTTTACTAAATATTTTTAGATAAATTTGGCTGCGAGGAAAAAAAAGATGCCACTAAATTTAGCATCTCCTGGTATTGTAGTAAGAGAAGTAGACTTAACTGTCGGTAGAGTAGATCCAATTTCTGATAGTGTCGGTGCAATTGTTTCACCTTTTGCACAAGGTCCTGTAGACGTTCCTACACTAATTGAAAACGAAAGAGACTTACTAGATACCTTCGGGAAATCTTATGGAACAGATAAGCACTATGAGCACTGGTTAGTTGCTTCTTCTTATTTGGCATATGGAGGATCATTAAGAGTTGTAAGAGCAGATGATGCCGGTCTACAAAATGGACTTGTTGGTACTGCTAACAGCATTAAAATCAAGAGTTTAGATCATTACGAAGAATTGGGATATGATGAAAACCCAATTTCTGGTGTAGTTGTTGCTGCCAGAAATCCAGGAACATGGGCAAATGGTTTAAGAGTTGGTATTATCGATTCTAAGGCAGATCAAATCCTCACTCTATTATCTGATACTGAAATTGAGGTTGGAATGGGAGTTACCCAAACAATTTCAGCAGTACTTCCCGGAGCAGGAACTACTTCAGTTCTTGATGGATACTTGAAAGGTATTGTAACTCAAGTTGCTGGTTCGGATGCTTATGTAAAACTTCTTGAGCATGTCTCTGCAGCAGGAACAGTTACTGAAGTTGATTATCAACCATCTGGTGTTTATGCATTCTCCGGAACTGGAAGTGTTGCAATACACACTGCAGGACAATCAGTATCTTATGCATCAACTTCAGTAACTTCACAAAAAGATTGGTTCGATCAACAGACATTACAAACAACAGCAAACTCAAGTATTAAATGGAACATAATTGCTGATCGTCCCGGAACTTCCCAATATGCGGCAGCAAGAGGATCTAGATTTGATGAAGTTCATGTTGTTGCTATTGATGGAGATGGATCAATAACATCAAATTCCGGAACGGTAATTGAAAAGCATCTTGGTTTGTCAAAAGCAAAAGATGCTGAATTTTCTCTTGGTTCTCCTTCATACTGGAGAAAATTTATCGCAAATGGTTCACCAAACCTTTTTGCGGGATCACAACCAGTAGGTGTTGTAACAACCGGATTTGCAAGTGGTGGAACTGGATTTGATCTGGAGGGTGATGTAGGTTGGGATCAAGAAGCTGAAGGAATAACTTTTGCAGCAATTGGAAGTTTAAATGCTAAATTGAGTAAAGGTTGGAATTACGGTGGAAAAACAGATCTTTTAACACCCGGAGCATTAAGTTCTGGTTTAGATGGATTGGTTTCTGGATATGGACTATTTGAAAATACTGACAATTTTGATGTAAATTTCATTCTTATGGGATCTGCAGGATATGATAAATCAAGTGCTCAAGCACTTGCGAATAAGTGTATTGCAGTTGCCGAAGCAAGAAAAGATTCAGTAGCATTCATCTCACCATATAGAGGTGCTGCTCTTACCGATACTAATGATGATAGAGCAGCAACTGTTAATTCAGATGATACTATTACTGATAACGTAGTTAGTTTCTATTCCCCAATCACTTCATCATCGTATGCAGTTTTTGATAGTGGTTACAAGTATATGTTTGATAGGTTTGCAAATACCTTCAGATATGTTCCACTAAATGGAGATATTGCTGGTCTTTGTGCTAGAAATGATATTAATAACTTCCCTTGGTTCTCTCCCGCAGGAACTTCTAGAGGTGCGATTTTAAATGCAGTTAAACTTGCATATAATCCAGGTAAAATTCAAAGAGATGTACTTTATTCTAATAGAGTTAATCCAGTAATATTCTCACCTGGTGCAGGTATTATTCTCTTTGGAGATAAAACTGGATTTGGTAAGTCTTCTGCTTTTGATCGTATCAACGTTCGTAGATTGTTCATCTACCTTGAAGATGCAATTGAAGCAGCAGCAAAAGATCAACTGTTCGAATTCAACGATGAAATTACAAGAACTAACTTTGTAAACATTGTAGAACCATTCCTTCGTGATGTTCAGGCAAAGAGAGGTATTTTTGATTATGTAGTTGTTTGTGATGAAACAAACAACACTGCTGCAATCATAGATAATAATGAATTTGTAGCGGACATCTTTATCAAACCTGCAAGATCAATTAACTTCATCGGTCTTACGTTTGTTGCCACTAGAACTGGCGTCTCGTTTGAAGAAGTAATCGGTAACGTTTAATTTAGAGGTTAAAAAAAATGGCAACTAGGACACAACGCAATAACATCCCTTTAAGAAAAATCACCGACTTTAAAAGTAAGATGGGTGGTGGGGGAGCAAGACCCAATCTATTTGAGGTAGAATTATCATTCCCGTCAGCTGTTCAAGTTGATAATGATATTTTGCAGAGAGCAAGATTTCTCGTAAAAGCAGCAGCACTTCCTGCTTCAACAATAGCACCAGTTGACGTTCCATTTAGAGGACGTATTTTAAAAGTTGCTGGTGATAGAACATTTGAAACTTGGACAATCACAGTAATTAATGATGTTGATTTTGCAATTCGTTCATCTTTTGAAAAGTGGATGAATACAATTAATAGAATGAACGATGGTAGTGGTTTAACTGATCCTGATTCTTATCAGGCAGATGCATTTGTTTATCAACTAGATCGTGATGGTGGCATCTTGAGAACATATAAGTTCTATGATTTGTGGCCAACAAATATCAGCACTATTGATTTAAGTTATGATACAACTGACACTATTGAAGAATTTACTGTAGAAATGCAGGTTCAGTGGTGGGAAGCATACAAAGGAACATCATCTCAAGCAGGTGGTGAAGATATCAACTAAATAATAAGATAGTAGTCTAAGATAGTTTATAATATGGCAAAACTTTTTGGTTTTTCTATTGATGATGTAGAAAAGAAATCCAAATCTGCAGTTTCCCCTGTCCCCGTGAATAACGAGGATGGGGTTGATAACTATATTAGTAGTGGATTTTATGGTTCGTTTGTAGATATTGAAGGTCAATATAGAACAGAATTTGATCTAATAAAAAGATACAGAGAGATGTCACTTCATCCAGAAGCGGATGGTGCCATCGAAGATGTTGTAAATGAAGCAATTGTGAGTGATCTTTATGATTCTCCAATTGAAATTGAATTGTCTAATTTAAATGCTACAGATAATTTAAAGAAGGCAATTAGACAAGAATTTAAGTATATTAAAGAAATCTTAGACTTTGATAAAAAGTCACACGAAATTTTTAGAAATTGGTATGTTGATGGAAGACTTTATTATCATAAAGTAATTGATCTTAAAAAACCTCAGGAAGGAATTAAAGAACTGAGGTATATCGACCCAATGAAGATGCGGTTTGTCCGCCAAGAAAAGAAGCAAGATAAGAATGCTATTGTCCCAAATATTGCTGGTCGTGATGAACAGAAAAATGGTATTGCTCCCGAGATTGAAGAGTATTTTGTTTATACACCAAAACCAAACTATCCAACAGGAAACTTAACTGGTGGTGGCGGAAATAAAGGAACTAAAATTGCAAAAGATGCAATTACATATTGCACTTCAGGTCTTGTAGATAGAAATAAAGGTTCTGTTCTCTCTTATCTTCATAAGGCAATCAAGGCACTCAATCAACTTAGAATGATTGAGGATTCTTTGGTCATCTATAGATTATCAAGAGCACCAGAACGTCGTATTTTTTATATTGATGTTGGCAATCTTCCTAAAGTAAAGGCAGAACAATATCTTCGTGATGTTATGAATCGTTATCGTAACAAACAAGTTTATGATGCAAACACTGGAGAGATTCGTGATGATCGTAAATTTATGAGTATGATGGAAGATTTCTGGCTTCCTCGTAGAGAGGGTGGTAGAGGAACTGAGATTACAACTCTTCCAGGTGGTCAAAACTTAGGAGAACTCGCTGATATTGAGTATTTCCAAAAGAAACTTTATAGAGCACTTGGAGTTCCAGAATCAAGAATTGCTGCCGATGGTGGTTTTAATCTCGGACGTTCTTCTGAAATCTTAAGAGACGAACTTAAGTTTGCTAAGTTTGTTGGTCGTCTGAGAAAGAGATTTGCTCAGATGTTTAATGATATGTTGAAGACACAGTTAATCCTTAAGAACATTGTTTCTGTGGAAGACTGGGATAGAATTAGTGATCATATTCAATATGATTTCTTATATGATAATCAGTTTGCGGAACTCAAAGAAACAGAAATGTTGAATGAGAGACTTGGTGTTCTCGCAACTATTGAACCTTATATCGGTAAGTATTATTCCCAGAAGTGGGTTCGTAGTAAAGTTCTTCGTCAGACTGATGGAGAAATGATTGAAATGGATGAGCAGATTGAACAAGAAATCAAAGATGGTATTATTCCAGATCCAAGTGCTGTTGATCCAATAACTGGAGAACCATTACCACAAGGAGGTGAACAGGGAATGATGGGCGATGTTCCGATGGAACCTGAAGTAGATGGTGGAATGACTGAAGTAGACGGCAAAGCTGCTGAGATATAAATATAAAATATAGATATATTAAACTTTCATGGAAGAAATTGTAAATTTAATTGGATCCGACTCTTCGGCATCTGATATTAGTGATAAAATCAAAGATGTTTTGTATGCAAAGGCAGCAGGACATATTGATAATGCTCGACCAGTAGTTGGAGCATCTATGTTTGGTGACGAATCACAATCAGAGGATCAAGAATAATGGCAATTGCAGAAACATCATTATCTCCAAATAATTGGGTAAAAATTGGAGATAATGTTACTAGTATTACTTTTCAATGCACTAGTCAATTTCCTATTATAATCGGCATTACTACTAATAATGTTGCATTAACATCCACTGCTCCGGGATTAGTTTATAATCAATACGAGGGAGAAGTTAAAAAATTAGTTGCTGATTTATCTTATGAAACTTCTCCAGTATATGTTTGGGCAAAAGCAAGAACATCTCATGGAACAGTAGTATACGAAACACCTTAATAAGGATTAATAATGTCCATTAAGTCTCCATTAAATCGTCAATTCGGTACTCAATTTGACTCTGTATTTGATGTAGTAAAATCAAATCCAATGTACGATAAATCTGGTGGTAAAATACCATCATTGGATTTAAATTTTGCAAAAAGTAAATCACTCAGAGATTCTAGAAGTACTAAAAATAAAATCACCTTCATCCGTGCCAGTAGTGGGACGTATGTTGACAGTGATGGGTTGATTAAGACCAGTCCGGTAAACTTAAAACCCTATAGTGAAGAGATTGACACATATGGCACCACTGAGGTTACTGTTACTGCAAATCAATTTACATCCCCTGACGGAACTTTCACCGCTGATAGGGCCGATATCACATCAGCAAACAGTCTTCATTTTGTACAAGTAGGAGAGACTACGCCGGGAAGTACCTCATCGACTACAAGTGTTTACGTTAAAGCCATCTCTAACGTCACTCAAATTCAGTTGAATAGTAGTATTAGCGGAGGTCGTGCTTCTGCTGTTTTTGACCTTGTTAATGTCACCACTGATAGTGCTTCAACTAGTAATGTTATTTTTGTTGACTCTTCAATTTCTTCTGTTGGTAATGGTTGGTATAGGATCTCTCTGGCCCAGACTACAAATGGTAGTAATGCTCCTACAGTTAAACTTAGTTTTACCAACGGTAATGCTGATGCCAACGATGATCGCAATGGTCAAACGTTCGTCGGCACTAACGAAAGTGTCGCCGTGTGGGGAGTACAAGTAGAAGAAGGCATAACCGTTACTGACTACATCCCAACAGGTGCAACAATCAGTGGAGCACCACGATTTGATCATGACCCCGTGACTGGTGAAAGTCTGGGGTTGTTGATTGAAGAGAGTAGGACTAACGATGCTTTCTACAGCAACGACTTCACACAATGGGTGACCACAGCTACTGGAGGAGT
>Ga0233443_1003074_pt1 | contig 12022 bp, 7 predicted proteins | sample SI_123_September_2_FD_182784 | JGI IMG/M metagenome (GOLD analysis project Ga0233443, IMG submission 182784) | Seawater microbial communities from Saanich Inlet, British Columbia, Canada - SI_123_September2016_200_MG | ecosystem: Environmental > Aquatic > Marine > Inlet | place: Canada: British... | reverse complement strand
AAAACGGTGTGAGTCAGGCAACTGCAACGGATTCTACAAGTCTGGGTGCTAACGGTATAACTGGATTTGCTTCACAAGCTGTAACATGGGATTCCACAACTTCGTCAGGTATGTCGATAAGTGGTGATACTATTACAAAAACAGCAGGGGATGGATGGAGTGACGGTATAGCACAATCAACACAAACAATATCCCCAAGTACAGGTGGGGGGGAAGTAACATTTACAAAATCTTTGTCTAATGCACAAGGGGGATTATCTAAAGATCCATACTGGACAAGTGGAGTTGTGAATACATCAGGGGATTATATGATGTATGATGATGCAATTTCTGAACTAGGTGCAGAGCCATCAGGAGCTACTAGATGGAGTGGTGGAAGTGACAGTACAGTACATAAAATAACAATGGACGAAAATGGTCTAGTAAAATATTATGTTGATGGCAATTTACATTACACAAGTACGGTTACTGCTAGTGGCGATTATTATGTTCAAGGTATAGCCTATGGACAAAATGATTTTGTAACTGCAAGTATAACCTCATACGGAATTGAAGAACCTTACACAACAAACATCTCTGGAATGATAGACGAATTTTTCATAAACTCTGATGCACTCACTGCAACCGAAGTCAACAACGTTTCAACAAGAGGTGTTGATGCTTGGTCTATACTTTCAAATCCAAACGACTATGTGTTGTCACAAACTGACTTGCCAAACAATTCAGTAAATGAATCAGGATCTACTGGCGAGGAAATTGACTTTACTGATAATGAGTTATTGTTGCATGGATTTGAAACTGTAACAACTGCCGACCAATCTTGGTCATTTGACGGTTCTAATGATTACATTGACTTGTCTGGCAGTAGTAATACCCATTGGAAATTCTTGCATGACGGTACACATTTCTCTATTGGATTTTGGATGAAGATTGATCAAGTAGACAATGGACAAAGACAAGGAATTATGGGAACAGGTGAGGGAGGATCAACTATTGGATTTGACTTAACTTTTGAGGATATGCACGCTGACCACCAATTAAGAATTAGGTCAGAAGATGGCACAGGTGCTTCTAACCACATGAACGTGGTAAGTGGCGTGCCAAAAGATACTGACTGGCACCATTACGTTGTTACACAGTCCAACTCAGGTGGCTCAACATACTGGACAGCATACAGAGATGGTGTGAATATTGGAACTGACACTGACACACCAAGCAATTACAATACAAATGCACCGTCACAGGCTATGAGGTTAGGACATCATCAAAGTTCTGGATTTACTTATCTTGAAGGTGATTTAGACGATGTAATATTTTATGAATCTGAACTAACGTCAACACAGGTAACTGAGTTATACACAACAGGAAGTGTGTCTGCATTGACACCTCATGCTCATTACAACTTTGAACAAACAGGCAATACATTGACAGACCAAAGTGGGAATGGTTATGACGGAACTAACAACGGTGCAACTGCATTTGATACAAGTGTAACTGTAACCACACTTCCAGACAAATCAGTTAACAGTATTTCAGTTACAATTCCAACAAGTGTTGATGTAGAATGGCGTACTGATGGTGTTGATGTTACAGCCACAGGTAATACTGTCCAAGCAAGTTCAGCAACAAACAGTGGTGTATGGGGATATGTTACTTCAACAACTACATTAGAGAGAGGAAATAGTGTTGAATGGAAATTTGATGTTAGTCCATTAAACGGTAATGCTAATCCTTATGTCAGATTAGGATTGAAAGACACTCCAAGTAATGAACCACTTAACAGTTCAGATTATGATGTATATGGCGATAATAATTCAGATTTCAAATATTGGGAAAGTGGTTCACAAATACAAAGTATTTCTAACAGTTGGTCAGGTTCGGACTTGAATAAACTTGAGATTACTGATTCAGGAATTGTAAAACATTACAAGAATGATGTATTGATATACACATTCCCAACAACTGCTGGAACAGATCCATATTATATAACCACTACACTTTATGGCGATAACGGTTATGGTCAAGGACAAGTTGTTGATGTAACAGCTTATGGATTTCCATCAACTGTAACTTCAACCACTGGTGTCATTGATACAGGTGTTCAAAATCCTAACCTATCTTTTACTGATAGTAATCTACCTGACGGTACTGATGATTTCAGTGTCGGTTCATGGGTAAAACTTGAAAAAATGTCAATTCCAATTACTGGTAACACAGCTTCGGTAGGTGCATACGTTCAAGATAATGAAGATGGTGGAAATCAATGTAATGTGGGTGATACAAAGGTTTTCAACCAACAGATGTATGTTGGTTTGAATACCCCTGCAAGTACATTTACTGACTGTTGGTTAGGATATATGGAATTTGACGTATCAGGTATTCCTGATGGCGTAACTATTGTTGATATTAATTTGGATTTATACACTTGGAATGGTGCAAGTACCACAGGATATGATGTTGTGCCATTGGGAACAACAAGAGCTTCTGATTCTGCTTCTGCATTATTTACAACAATTACAAATGAATCTACTGAATTTCTTGATGATTCAACTGATGGTATGACTGGTAGCACAGTTTGGAATTTATCATTAGGTTCAAATTCTTATAGTGATTTGGAATCTCATCTATCTTTAGATTATTGGGGTATTGGATTTAGACCTGACTCTTACACAATGGGAAGTAGTGAAGTAATAGTATTTGATTCTACAAGTGGTTTAAGTCAGGTTCCAACATTAAACATTACTTATGAAGCATCACCTGAAAACACCAAACTTCTCGGATTAAATGATGTAAGCTTCAATGTCGGAACTGATTCTGCAAGTGTTACAGAATTAGCAACTGGCACAGTAACAAATGCTGATGTTGTATTTGATTCATCAAGTTTGGTAGGAAGTATAACATATTCAGGTAATCAAGTTACCAGTTCAAGTTCGGGCTGGACTGATGTTATAAAAACAACTTCTACATTAGATGTTACAAACGGTGGGGAATTGGTAGTAGATATATCATCATTCCCATCTTCGAATCAGATAATATTTGGTTTCGGACAAGATCCATTGAGTGGTACAGCCAGTAATGCTTTTGGTGATATAGAATATTCATTATACTTGATAGGTGATGGTAGAATCTATATCGTTGAAGAAGGAAGTAATACGAGCACATGGACTCAAGTAGCTTCATCAGGTGGGGGTACTGGAACATATAAAATAACTATGGACACCAATGGGGTAGTCAAGTATTACAAAGGTTCAACATTATATTATACAAGCACTCAGCCTGCAAGTGGCACATATTACTTTGAAACAATACCTAACGGTGCAACTACATCAACATACACCTATACTGGCATAGGACAATCAACTAACACAATCATCTCAGCCACAGGATTAGACGATAACACTTCAACTGCACAACATTATACTTTCACTAGGGATGGCAACGACTGGGAAATATATCAGAACGGTGCACAAGTTGGTTCAACTGTAACTGACAGTACAAGTCTTGGTTCCAATGGCGAACAAGTTTCAGTTCCAAGTGGTTCTGCATATCATCAAGACTTTTCATCTTATTCTGCAACTGGAATACTCAACAATGCGTGGGATGAAAGTTCTGATAGTTCATTTACACATACTCAGCAATCAGCTTGTGACAATGCAGATTGGACTGCAATAATGTGGTATAAATCAAATGACAGTACCGACACAACTTCCCTTGATACAATCTGGGCATGGGATAGTAGTGATAAATCAGCAAGATTAGTAGGTCAGAATGATAAAATTGGTGTAGGTGTCTATGGTGGAACTGCTGGCAATACATGGAATGAGCAGTACAGTAGTTCACTTGGCGATAACCAATGGCACCAAGTTGCAGTAGTCAATGATGGTGCAACACAAACCTATGAGATGTTTGTAGATGGAACATCTGACCATTCAGGTACTTCTGACAATTATTGGATGAGTAACTCTTGTTTCAAGTTAGATAGAATTGGTTCAGCAACTACCAGTAATAACGGATATTACTTAGACGAATTTTCATATCATTCTTCTAAATTAACACAGGCTGAAATTCAAGCAACAAAATCAAGTCCTGATTACACAACAAACATCTCTGGAATGATTGACGAGATGTTCATCAACTCTGACGTACTTACTGCAAGTGAAATCTCAGACATTGACAGACGAGGAGAAACCGAGTCTCCAGTAACTACAACCTCAACAACATTCAATGACGGAACCGTTGTCGCTGGAAATGAATACTTTTACAAAATTTATTCTGTAACAAGTGAGGGCATCTCAACCACTGCATCAAACATTGACGGTGCCATGACAGTATCACCAGCCAATGCACCAACTGGTTTGACTGGAAGTGTAAATGCTAACGCACATCCTGTACTTGACTGGACAGCAAGTACGGACTTGGGTAATGGCAGTTTGATTTCAATGAACGTACAACGTGATGATGGTACTGGATGGCAAACCATTGCAACAACATCTAATACTTCCCCACCATACGAGGACACAACTGCTGTAACATCAACCACATACGACTACCGTGTAGCCAGTGTAAATGAAGCTGGAGTCGGAGCATACTCAAACACTGTTACAATAACTGCTGGAATCCCTGCTGATGCAATTACAAACGTTGTTGCAACAATCCCAGATCCTAACAACCAGCCACATGATGTCTCCATAACATTCTCAGAGCCATCCAACTGGGGTACAGGTACTGCACAGTCTTATGACATCTATGAGTCACTCACTGGAACTGGTGGATGGACATCAGTTGCAAATCCAAGTTACACCAGTGGACAATTTACAAACACAGTTACAATTTCAAACGTTCAGCCAGCAACTGAATATTTCTACAAAGTCTTGGCAGTAAGTGATCACGGAGTCAGTGCTGACTCTAATGTTGACTCTGTAATTACTGCTGACGTTCCAGCACAGCCAAATGCACCAAGCATCGCAATAGATGATCCTGATAATTCTCCACTTGACGTAACTGTTACGTTCACAGAACCAAACAACGGTGGCTCTGCAATCAAGGGATGGTTCATTGAAAGATATGATTCAACCACATCTGCATGGAGTACAGTAATTGCAAATACAGCAACAACTGACTTGGTTTATCAGGACACAACAGTTGTAGCAAATACAGATTACAAATACCGAATTTCTGCTATCAACCCAATTGGAACCAGTTTGGCTTCACTTGAATCAAGCCAAGTTACAACACCAAACGTACCTGATGCACCTACCTCATTGGTTGCAACAACCATTGACAATACAAATATCGAACTCAACTGGAGTCAGCCAACATCCAATGGTGGCAGTGTGATCCAAACATTCAGTATTGAAAATGATGCAAGTGGCTCATTTACTCAAGTCGGAACAGTTGTCGGCAGTGTCACGACATTTACCCATTCTGGATTATCTGATGCAACACAGTACAACTATCAAGTTATTGCAATTAACAATGTGGGCTCCAGTGCTCCATCCAATCAAGACAGTGCATGGACTACACCAAATGCACCAGTTGGTTTGGTGGCAAACACAATCTCAAGTGGAGACACACTTGAGTTGGAATGGACACAACCAACAGGAACCGTAACTGAATACAAGGTACAAAGAGTATTGATGGGTGCATCCAACTGGAGTACGTCACAGACTGTATCATTTGCAACAGCATGTTCTGGAGCAGTATGTACTGTTCAGGACACTGGCTTATCTTCTGGAACAGAGTTCCAATTTAGAATTATTGCAGTCAATCTCGGAGGAGATTCCGTAGAGTCCAACGTTGCAAGCAACTGGACAATCAATTCCCCTCCAAGTGGACTGACTGCAACCACTGCACCAAATACATCAACCACTGCAAACTTGAGTTGGACTGCTCCAAGTGGCACTATAGTTTCTTATCAAATTGAAAGAGAAAGTCCAGTCAGTGGAGGATGGAGTGTATATGTTGCAGACACTGGTTCAACACTAACAACTTATGACGACACTGGATTACCATTATCAACTGAGTTTAATTACAGAATTTCTGCAATCAATCTTGGAGGAATTTCATTGCCAAGTAATGAGTCAGATGTCACAACATTGTCAGCACCTTCTGCACCAACTGGATTGGCATTGACATTGCAAGACCCATTGAAAATACAACTTGACTGGAGTACAAGTGGAAATCTTTATGGTGGTTCATTACAAGGATATAAGATTGAAAGACAGGTCAACAACGGTGGATGGACAACAGCCATTGCAAACACTGCATCAACATCAACAACAGCAGTTGATGGTGGGCTCGTTCAAGGTGTTCAATACGAATACAGAATTTCTGCAATAACACAAATTGGTACAAGTTTGCCAAGTGCTTCTGAGACTGGTCTGTTTGCAGTAGGTTCCTTTACAATGGCAGTAACTCCAATTGGTGGTAACACTGTGGAAATCATTCCAACACTTGACATAACAAGTGGTACACCTAATGCAATCGCAACAAAGATTTGGTTATACAATGGTGATCCAGCATATTCCACACCAATAGCATTGTACCCACAAAGTGCAGTTGTAACAACTGGTACACCTTACACATTTGCAACAGTGTTTGAATATCCTACAATTGCACAGACTTACACTGCCAGAGTATGGATAACACAAGATGATTCTACTACAATGTTTACCAGTGGTGATCATCCTGTAACACCACTCACTCCATTCAGTGACAATATCATGGGACTTGAACAGAGAAACAATGCAACAACTGGAGTAAACAACGCATACACCATGAGTGAGTTTGAATTTTTGGCACAGCCAGCAGGGTATGACTTGGTATTGAAATACCAGCACATTGACCCAACAAACGAGCCAAAATTCTATGCTTATGAAAATGTCCAGACCTCAGTCAATTCAACAGTAACTGGGTTAGAGTTTAACAACGATTACTACATATCTGCATACTTGAATCCTGACGAGTTTGATTACAATGTTGTAGACCCTGCAACCAATGAAGTTGAAATTGTCTGTAATGAAAACTCTCCAAGCACATGTCCAGAAGGTACACCAACTGATGATGTACCAAAAGGAGTTGCATCAGAGTTTGTCATTAGAAGCCATAAAAGTCCAACTTCACAAACACAGTTAGGTATTGAGCCAATGGGCGACCTATTTGGAATCCCAATGATTTTCCTATTTGTCATTGGACTTGGAGCAATCTTCACAGGAAGAAACGCCCAAATGGGTATCTTAATCATGGCAGTAACAATCGGTGTAATGACTGCACTTGGATATGTCGACTTTAACAATCCAGATACTCCATTAGATGAGAACTTGGCAATATGGGGTATTATGATAATAATCACAATACTTGGAATGTTTGTCGGTAAGAGATTCTAGTGCGATTTTATTTAATATACTGGTAAGAAGGTAAAATTAACAATGGTAATTCCTCTATTTACTCTAGGTCTGAGTCAACAGCCTGTGGCTATTATCAAGGGAGGGGACAAACACTTACAATTTATCAAGATTAGAAAGTTTGAGGCAAAGTATTTTGCAACAAAAGACAGTCAGGTGTATGAGTTAGATGACCAGTACGAGTACAGGTACAAAAATACATCAATCTATTTTTACAATTTCTCAAATCCTAAACCTCTAAGTCTTAAAGCAATGGATGAGATAGACAACAAATTAAGAGCAGTTGGCGATACTGAATTACTCAATAGGGACAGGTATATCGATATGATGTCATCACAGCCTGAGGTTGATCTTACTAAGGTGGACATGCCTCCAGACCATACAAAGGAACTGTCTCCAGAGACTCGTAGATTCTTGCAAGACTATTCCACAGATGACGAGTCAACCAAGACAAACATGATGATCAAAGTAACACATCAGAAAAAACCAATTACTGTTTATTCCACACCATTAATTCCAATGGGTACAAACAGAGGACATTATGCTTTCATACAGACTGGACACAAACGAATTGATATTGTTCCTATGTCATTACACAATGACAGAGCATATACAAAATACGGTGTGTTTGAGTTTACAAGAGATAATTTTTACCTAGTCAAAAAACAGATGCTTGGAATGTTTATTCTAAACGATACTGAGAAAGATCCAGCACAGCCTATGCCAAAAAAGGCAAACGGTATGATGAAAACAATGATCAAGAAAGGTCATTGGGAAAGATTAGAAACTTTCTTCAAACCAATTAATGCAGATAAAAAAAAAGCTTACAAACCTCATTCAAAGAACGTTTCGATTTCCTCAGAAAAGGCTCTAGCTCAATTCGTATCAGATTCCCCAGCAATATTTCACACAACTTTAAGAGAAATATACGAAGGAGCACAGACAGTAAACACTGAATTATCTGACCCATTAAAGAAGGCAATTCCAATCATCGTAATCATGGCAGGGCTCATGGGATTTGTCATGTTAATTTCAAACCTACCACCAATCATGGACAAGATAGCAGAGTTGTCTGGAATGGCTCCTCCAAAAGTTGTTTACTTGACACCTGATCAGGCAAAGGCTAGAGGACTGGATCCAAATGAGATACCAGTAGCTCCACCATACGATGAGAATGGAAACATAATCAGGGGAGAGGATGGGCTACCAGTTACACCCCCCTCGATGACAGTTCAGGGTGGAGAGGAAATTGAGCAGTTGCCATTAGATACAGAGGCTCCAGACTTGATAGTTCCAGAGGACTATACACTGGAATCCCTCACACCAAATCAAATGAAGGTTGATTATATTGCATACAGTTCAGATGAGACTGCAACAATCACATGTGATCCAGTTACTGGTTCAATCCTACCGATTGGAGAGAATACAATATTCTGTGAGGCAAGAGATGAAGCTGGAAACAAGACTGTCGATTCATTTGTTGTTACAATAAATGGAGAGAAAAGGGCATTAGGTTATACCATTTTACCTCCAACAATGCCTTAGATTTAATTTTAAATTCTATTTCAGCAGTTGAATCATGTGGTCACTAACGCTGAAAAACTGTTAATGTGTGCAGAAGAATTAGGTAGAGAGTGTTCATGTTGGGAAGTAGGATCATGTTCTTTTGCTTCTGACCCATTGAGTACAATGATACTTCCCTTTGAATCCATATTTGCTGGACTGTCGTTTGTGATATTCTGGGGACTCATACTTTCCATACTGTGGCTTAGAACACATAATCCATTAATGGTCGGTATGATTGGAACTGTAATGTCCTCTGCATTTATTGCTGGAGGAGGAGCAGTTACACCTGAAATGGATAAGGCGTTGACTGTTGGTGGAATACTATTAATGCTAAGTCTAGGTATAGCGTTATATCAGATTATCAGTAGTCGGCTTTACGCACCCCCTAACTGACGATTTAATTTTATATTCTAATATTTTTAAATCTCAGTATGTCTTTTGACGGAATGTCGGGTGGTAATGGTGCAGTTACAGATCGACTTTTGTACTTGATTGACCAGTCTGGACAGCACAAACATGTTTTGTATCGAACATTGAATCTTCCAAAGGGTGGTGTAAGATCAGTATACAAGATAGAGCAGTTGAATCTATTGCCACTAATTTCCAACCCACAACGCCAAAAGACTATTCATAAAATTATTGAAGTCTTTACCAACACATTGATTTCTACCAGTTCCCTCAATGGATGGAATATGGATAAACTTACTGAGACAAAGGTTAGACAAATTAATGAAGATGTCAGTTCTCAGAAAAAAGGACTCTTTGGTGGCTAATTATAGAAGTCGTGACTGGATGTAAGCATAATCTACACATATCAAACACATCAAAAACAACTGGCACACCGTACATCAAAGGATATTGTCAGACTTGCAAATCTTTTGTATACACTGAGAAAAGCTTCTGCATCTGTTGTCGTAAACGAGTGGCACACAAGAATCATTACATTTGGCTCAAGAGGGTACTTAACAAAGCAGTTGCCGAAAATGAGGATTTACTGGACAGGCAAAAACTCAACTCAATTAAGAACATACCATGTATCAAGGTACAGTTTCGTGATCAGGAATACCTCATAACAATCAAGGCTTTGATTACTTACAACTCCAACGGTTACAATTCAAAGACTGTTGCAGACTTGCAAGACTCTGTTATTCAGGTAAGACGTACCAAATCAGGTAAAAAAGTAATTTAGTTTTATATTCTATTAATCTAAGCGATACTATGGTAAAATTCACAGCTTACGATGTAAAGGCTAAGAAAAAAGTAACTATTCAAAACCCTACAGTTGTAAAGATGAAGAATGGTATGTGGGCTATCAAAGGCGTGTCCCCTGCAACTGGAATCAAAGTATTCAGAATAGTTGGCAAAACAAAACCAACTCTCTAGTCCTTTTTTAATTTTAAATTCTAGCTAATCATTATAATATTATGGTTTTCGACATGAGTAATCCTTTTGCAAGCTGGACAAATCCAACTATCAAATCAACCAAGATAAGAAAACCAACAGGTTTCAAAAAGACTGGAGCAATGGGAGTAGGTTCCAAACCACAACCAAACTGGTACCCAACATCTCCAACAAAAACATCAACTCCAAGAATTGGAGGAGGTGGAGGCAGAGTCAAACGAATATCAAGAAATAAAATTGCTAACATGGAATGGCATATTAAATATGACCCAACAGTATTACATGCAAATAAACTACTATCCGAATTAGGTAAACCAAAAATTGGGATGAATGTTACACGAAGGAGGAGAGGTCGTTACAATGTCTCGATGACTGGAGATCCTGTCAAGATTATTGAAAAATACAACAAACAAAAGACCCTGATTGATTGGGGTAAAAAGGTAGGGGGATTGGCATTAGATCCTAAGAGAATGGTATCAGTTGTAGACGTTGCATCAAGCAAACAAGTTCCAAGATACTGGACACATAACGGTAGTCGTAGACTTGTAGGATATAGAACAGTTAACACATCCACATACAAGGATGTTCTTGCAACATCTCGACCAAAGGGAGAAAAAATGAACATGTTAGTTGCAAAACTAAACAAGCAAGCAGGGCAAAAGAAAGAGAGATTCGGTAAACTGTATGATCATGATCCTGAGATACCAGACCATGTATACTATTCAGTTACAGAAGAACAGTTCCAAGAATCAGAGGACTACAAGTCAGATTTAATCAAAGGAATCAACACACAGAAAACCAGCACAATAGGGATGCGTAACGCAATGGCACAAAGTCCATTTGTGGATGCACCGTCAAATGTCGACGACAATTCACCTAAAATGTCATATTTGAATTATCAAAAAACAGGTCAGGATGATACCATCACGCCAATAGTAACAGGATTTCAATCAGAAATTTCAACTATCGACAAAGATGTTGCGACACAGCAATTGATTATAGATGCAGAAAAACAAAACATCTCTAAAAATATACAGTTACTTGATCCAACACTCATGGTTAATACACTAACGCCAATAGCAGAAAGCAAAAGTAAAGCCAGTGCTAGATGGATTTCATGTAGACCATACCACATATGTGCTGGTCAAAATACAAGCAAACATTGAAGCAAAGATTGAGAATCTTGACGAGTTTGCAAAACATGAATGGGCTAATACACAGACATCAAGCATAAAAGCATCACAGCAAAAAATTGCAAATGTAGAAAATAAGATAGCCACAATAAGAGAAGATGCAGGGGGTTATCGTGCAAATGAGAATCAAAACATTACTAATGCTATAACATTTGTCGAGGGCAAGAGCAAGGACTTACTCATAAGTGGAAAGAGTGTTGCAACTAGGGACAATATGGGATACATTACAGTTACAGACAAGGAGACATATGGAAAGTATGTTGCAAAGACACCTGAAAAATATCTACGTAAGTCAGACAACAATTTAGAGAAATTGAAAATAGCACAGTTAGAGGACAAGTATACCTCAGAGTCAGAGAAACATTCTGCAACATATGATGAGATTAAAGCACTTGAAGAAGCTGAAAAGAAAAAAGCAATCGCATTACACGAGTCAAAAATAAGAGAGAACCGTGAAAG
>Ga0233443_1003071_pt1 | contig 12026 bp, 6 predicted proteins | sample SI_123_September_2_FD_182784 | JGI IMG/M metagenome (GOLD analysis project Ga0233443, IMG submission 182784) | Seawater microbial communities from Saanich Inlet, British Columbia, Canada - SI_123_September2016_200_MG | ecosystem: Environmental > Aquatic > Marine > Inlet | place: Canada: British... | reverse complement strand
GGTTGGTTGAGCTACAGGATGGATCCATGTCAGTGGAAAGTAAGGAAGATGTCGGATCAAGATTCACCGTAACTATTCCATATAAACTAAGTAGTGCTACTCATTTATTGTCTCCCGTAGAGGAAGTCCACAAGGAACAAAATCTTAGCGGTACAAAGGTGCTGGTTGTTGAGGACAATATGATGAATCAGATGGTTATAAAGCAGGTACTTTCCAGCTGGAAATGTGATTTTTCAGTTTGTGACAATGGTGAAATTGGATTCAGAAAGTTTGAAAAGGAGGATTTTGACATTGTTCTTATGGATCTTCAAATGCCGGTTATGGATGGCTTTACAGCTGCGGCGAAGATTCGCAAGGAAATAGAATCACCCAGAAATAGTGTGCCAATCATTGCTTTAACCGCAGATGCCTTCCCACAGACCAAGCACAAAGTTCTTAATACCGGAATGGATGACTTTATTGCTAAACCATACAATTCTAACGAACTATATAAAAAGATCAGACACCTGATTGATTAGATTTAATCAGGTATCTACTGTTGAATGTCAACTATTCTATTCCTATACGCTTTTATTATGGAAGCTATAAAATCGGTTTCATTGAGTAACCTTTGGATCTCAATAGCTCAATTACCCCTTTCTCACCTGGAAGATGCAATGCACCTACAGCTATAAATGTAGCCTGTTTCGATGCGAACTTCTCAATTTTTGGGATCCAGTCGGCATTTCGATCGTTTATAAAGGCATCAACAAAAAACTCGGCTTCTTCATCGCTGTAAGATTCATTCGACATCTTATACATGGCATCAAGGTCCTGTTTCACGTATATATTCACCAATTGATCAAACTCGCGTAAAGAAGATAGATCAAGAAAAAGTTCTGCCTGATTTTCCAATGGTAATTTTTCAACAAGGTTCATTTGAAATTCAATGGATTCAAGTGCATCAATCTCCATCTTGTTCCTTTTTGCATATTTGGTAAGCTGTTTCTCGTAGCCTTTTGATTTTCCAATATAATCCATTAATACCAGGCCGGTAACATAGAAGGGTTTGAGTTTGTTGTATTTGCGTGTTTTCTTCTCTTTTATGTTCAGACTGTCAATGGCATAGGAGATAAAGGCTGTATAAGCAGAGTCACCCATGATACCTTTAAGGGTTTGACCGTCGCTAAGCAATGCCTTCATGCCAATTTCTATTTGTTGTTTCAGCGTCACACTACTATTATCAATCTCCATCACCAACTTTTCACAACTGTTAAAACTCTCCTTCATCGCAGGAGTGAAGAAAAATTGCTTTTTAGGGATAATGTGTATGGTGCCAAAAAGATAAGAAGGCTGGGTGAGTCCGTTCCCGGATATTTCCCAGAGTAAACTGCTCTTGTTTTGGGTAAAGGCAATGCTTGTTATGCAGATCAATGAAGCAATTAGTATCGTTTTCATCTGTTAAGAATTTGGTGTTAAATGAGATATTGAGCCCACCGTACAATTTGGAATGGAATAATATTACGAACGTAAGATAAATTTATTGTTGATCATCCTTTTTCAGGAAAGCAATTTCTTAAGCACTTCGCGGTTCATTTTATTATTCGGATTCTTTCCTTCGGCCATATACAGAAACTCAAATTTTTCCGGATATGCCTCATTGATTTTGTTTCGAACCATTTTGAACATACTATTAAGCATTCCATTTGGTTCTGTGAATCCTTCAGGAAGAACTGCGTAGGTTGAAGGAAGCCATCGTTCAGGGAACATACCTTCATACATACCACCCTTTTTGTATTCGTTGATCTCCAACTGAATTAATTCCAGTGCTGTATCAATAGCTTTTTCATCAGAAAGTGCTATCCCTTTTTTCTTTAGAACTCGTTTTAAGCCCTCAGTATTAGGGTAAAAGAATCCAGTGGTATAGGCATCCTGGTTATTATGCAACATGCATTGCTCTAGGATAGCTGAATGTTCAGGAAGTGTTTCTTCAATACCTTCAGGGCTGTATTTTTCACCGTCGCTTCCAATAAGAAGACTTTTGAATCGTCCCATCACAAAGAGGAATCCGTCCGCATCCATAAATCCCATATCTCCTGTGTGCAGCCAGCCATTTTTCAGGGTTTCGCTGGTTGCAGATTCGTTGCGCCAGTAACCTTTCATCACATTCTCACCCTTGACAACAATTTCTCCTTTTTCTCCGGTGGGCAATTCCACTCCTTTGTCATTACATATTTTAAGTTCCAGATCTTTAGCAAGATAACCCGAAGATCCCATCTTATGACTAATGGGCGAATTAGAGGAGATAACAGGAGCTGCTTCAGAAAGTCCGTAACCCTGATACATAGGCATTCCAATTGCATAAAAGAAACGTTGAATTTCAATATCCAGAAGTGCACCTCCACCAATAAAGAATTCCAGATTACCTCCAAACCCTTCTCTTATTTTACTGAACAGAATTTTATCATAAAACCAGAGCATTGGTTTTTTAAAGATCTTAAAACCTTTTCCCTTATCCCAGCCTATTCCATTATAGTCGTATGCTGTTTTCATGGCCTTGTTGAATAGTTTCTCAACCTTCGGACCTTTATCACGGATACCTTTTTCTATATTTTTTTTGAAATTCTTAGCAACGGCTGGTACGCTCATCATCAAATGAGGTTTAAACTCTTTGATGTTGATTGGGATGTTTTTGATGGTTTCGCTGGCAGTTTTTCCAACTTGTACAAAGCCCAGGCTGGCACCCATTTTCATAAAAGTGAATATCCCGGCTGTATGGGCAAAAGAATGATCTAGTGCAAGTAGGATAAGTGTTTTGTAATGAGGTGGAATGATCATTAAACTTTCAGCCTGTTTAACATTGGCCACATAATTTAAATGTGTAAGGACAATTCCCTTCGGATCTGCAGTTGTTCCGGATGTATAGCAAATATTGGCATCCGTATCTTCCTGAATTCTTACCTGCCATGCTTCAATGAAATCAGCGCGTTTTTCCTTCAGGTATTCTTCTCCTTTGGCGATAACTTCAGAAATACAGATTTCATTTTCTTCATATTGCTCCTGCTCATCAAAAAGAATATAAGTCTCAACCGTTGTGAGCTTATCCTTAATCTCCTTAATCTTTCGCAACTGACTTGCCGACACCATAAGCATTTTACATTGTGCATGGTTGATCCTGAATTCAAGATCAGCCGGCTCCAGTTTTATTGACAATGGCACGTTTACGGCACCCTGATATAGAAGTCCTAATTCTCCTGTAACCCAGTAATTCCGGGCTTCCGAAATGAGAGCAACCCGATCACCCTTGCTTACACCAATCTGTGACAGTCCTGCCGATATTTTATATATTTCCTCCCTGACATTCTTATAACTTGTGCTTTCAAAAGAGTTGTTTCTTTTCTCCCAAAGGAATGGGCGGTTGGCAAATTTTTCAACACCCTGCTCAAAAAGTTCCGGTATTGTTCTCATATCATTAATATATGGTTCAAATTATCTCTAAAAATAAGATATTTAGTTCTAAAAGTTATGTTAAAATTCATAGTTATTCCATGTGGTAATAACAAGAGTCACTACCTTTTTGTATTTTTGATTGGTCTTCACAGATTAAGCTATTGAGAATGAAAATATCAACCTTACTATTACTGTTTACTTTTTTTGCATATAACAGCTTCGCACAGCCGGGCCCGACATTGGATTGGGCACAGGCTTTTGGTAGTGTAAAATGGGACTTTGCCGAGGCAGTTACTGTTGATGCGATGGGTAATGTGTATGTTACCGGTGGCTTTAAGGATTCTACACTTTTTAGTCCAAATTCTGTTTTGAATTACGCATTATCTGAAGGTAGTGCGGATATATACCTCGCAAAATATAGTCCGGTTGGTGAACTTATATGGTTTAATCAGATTGGAGGTGACGGGGCAGATATCGGGCATAGCATTGTATCCGACAATGCAGGCTCTATATATATAACCGGACGATATAAGGGCACTGTTGATTTTGATCCGGGAGCAGGTGTTGACATGCATATATCACTTGGGCCTGAGGATATTTTTGTAAGCAAATACGATACAGCCGGCAATTTTGTCTGGGCCAGAACAATGGGCGGTGACTTTCATGATAGAGGTGAATCGATTCATTTTGACTCCAACGGTGATTTGGTAATTGTGGGGTATTTTGCCAATACTGTGGATTTTGATCCCGGGCCTGCTGTCAATAATCTGACATCCAATGGTATCGTTGATTATTTTACCTTAAAGATGAGTTCCAGCGGGAATTTTATCTGGGTTAGAAGCATGGGCGGTTATCTTCTGGAACACGGTGTTTCTGTAATACTGGATGACAGTGATAATATATATGCAACCGGCTCCTTTCAGGGTACATCAGATTTTGATCCGGGAACTGCGATTCAAAATATAGCATCAAATGGTGGCTGGGATATTTTTATTACCAAGCTGGATGCCTCCGGAAATCTCATCTGGGCCAAGGGAATTGGAGGTTCAGGTGATGACCGAGGCATAGACATTACCATCGATCCTTTAGGAAATCCATGTCTCATTGGGTTTTATTCGGGAACGGTGAACTTTAGTCCTGGAGGAAGTCTCATATTGATGGCATCGCCGCCATGGTCTTCTTTTATTCTAAAAATGGATCCTCTGGGTTCAACAACCTGGGTGAGAGATTTTAATACTACTGCCAATTTCGATGCCATGGGGATTGATACGGATGGTGCAGGAAACATCTACACAACGGCTAACTTTTTTGGTACAACAGATTTTAATCCGGACACCAGTTCTTACAATATCACATCCAATGGAGGTCAGGATATTTTTATTCATAAACTGAATGCATCAGGGGAATTCCTGTGGGTTGAAACCATCGGTGCTGATAGTGCACAACTTGGACGGGAAATAGCGGTGGATGCATTTGAGAATATTTATTTAACAGGGACTTTCCGCGGAACAGTTGATTTTGATAACGATACTTCAGATGCAATACACTCGGGAAACGGATCGCTGGATGTTTTCGTATTAAAACTTAGTCAGCGACAAACAGACTCTAGTTTGATTCATTATGTTGAAGCTTGTCAGGAATATTTGTCACCCAGCGGTAATTACCTGTGGAGTAGTTCAGGTATTTATTACGACACCATACCGAATACTGCTGGTGGAGATAGCACTATGACAATCCAGCTAAATGTAATTAATGTTGATACAACGGTCATCAACAACGGATTTAGCCTTACAGCGAATGCTACCGGAACATTGTACCAATGGATTGATTGCGGGAATGGGAATGTACCAATTGCAGGTGCCACCAACCAGACTTTCAGTCCGGTAATTAATGGCAGCTATGCGCTTGTTATCACTGAAAGTATTTGTACTGATACGAGCTCCTGTTATACAATAAATTCAGTTGGGATCGGAGATAGGTTTAAAGAACCGGATCTGAAAATATATCCGAATCCTGCAGGTGACCAACTTACTGTTCAATTTGGAAGTATAGTTAATGAAGGCTATGCTGAAATATTTAATATGCCAGGCCAGATTGTGTTATCAAAACTTATAAGGGAACAGGAAGTAATTAGCCTGAATATTAGCAAACTTGAGGTAGGAGCATACTTTGTCAGGATAATTGACAATACACATACCAGTAGAATACAGAAGTTTGAAAAAAAATAGTTGCATTCATGAAAAAGTATTCCAAATTACTTCAAAATCCATCTGACAAACTCGGCTCCCGGATCAGCAAGCTGCTTCGGGAACCATTTTGTATTTAAAATCGTATACGCAGATTATCTCAGTACTCCAGATTTTATTCCTTTCAATAATTGGCTAAGCGTTCACATATTCAAGATCCACTGCATTAAGCGTGCGTTGGCTTGACAAAATGCGCGGCAGAGGATCATTTTGTCTTGATTTTTTTTGTCCTTTTTTCTTCAAGGAAAAATAGGACAGGAGATCCAGGATATGACGATATGTTTCTCTCAGAGCTCCTACTTTATACTTTTTCATCTTCATCTTTTCGACTACTTCATCTTCCCACCAGAAGACGATTTTCCGCGCTTAAAGTCATTCATCGTCTGGTGTTCTGCAATTTACTCTTATTTACCCGGGGTTAAAATCCAGGGCAAAGTATGATGACTGCTTTTAGTAGTCTAATCTTTACAACTAATAGTAAGCTTTTACGCCCTTGCATCAGGGGATTTCGGATTAAGTCCGAAATGAGTGCCTGGTAGCTAAGGTCGAACCATCCAAAGAGAAATTAGCTAAGTGAGCACAGATACTAAATACACCGTATTAAGCGTGCGCTGGCCCGACAAAATGCGCGGCAGAGGATCATTTTGTCTTGATTTTTTTGGTCCTTTTTTCTTCAAGGAAAAATAGGACAGGAGATCCAGGATATGACAATATGTTTCAAGCAGATTCCCGTGGATGTTTTCGCAGAGTCCCGCAGAAATTGTTATCGATTATTCATAAATACCGTGGCAAGTTTTAGCTCAGAGTTACTGGGTAGGGAAATATCGAATTATGTACGGAACCATCAGCGAAACTCTGAGAATTATCAGCACCAATCAATTATTTCTATTGCTAAATGTTGATATATGCTTAACAGGCAATGCGTTAGAAATAAGCGCTAAGCAAATAGAGTTTGACAATAGATCATCTACGCTTACAACATACCACAATTCGCTAAATAAAGTTATTTTTGCACACGCAAAAGAATCAATTGTGAGATCAACCAGGAACTATATTCCTCATCTAATTGGAGTTATGCTTGCATTTGCAGTCCTTAGGGCTGTCGAACTGCTTTATTTTATCTTTGTTCTCCATCGTTCAGAAATCCCTTCAATAATACTTCACGGTGCTTATTATGATCTTCTTTTTATTTCGCAATACGGTACAATCACTTTTTTGCTTTTTCTGGGTTTCTCATTCTTGTCGAAACGTTTTGCGAGGTATTTCCTGATCTTCATCAATGTTATTCTGCTGCTCCTCGCCAGCTCACTTCTGTTATTTTATATAAAGTCCGGCATTCTCCTCGATAATTCCGTATTCCTGTATTCCATTCAGGAGATCAGGCATATTATAGCAAGTTCAGATTCAAATAGTTTTGTTTCTGTCTTACTTTTCCTTATGGTTATAGGTGTATATCTGTTAACTCTTAAACTGGTAAAAATAAGATCAGCCATTGTTAGCATCCTGCTTATACTAGGTATGATAGCTGGATTAAACAAAGCAGGTGATAAACCCAAAGCCGTCGACTTTAATCAGCTTGAGAACTACTATACTTCCTGTTCAAAATGTGGTTTTTTTACCGAACACCTGATTGAATATTTATCAGAGGAAAATAGCCCGGCCGATTACCGGGATATCAAACAGATGTCGAAGAAGTATCAGTTATATCATCCATACAATTCCTATGTCAATTCGTTTTACCCATTTCTCTGTAAGGATGACAAGCCTGATGTATTAGGAGAGTTCTTTAAACTCAATGAAAATCCACCTAATTTTGTTTTCATCATAGTTGAAGGATTTTCAGGTGCTTTTACCGGTAAGGAAGCTACTTTGGCCAGTTTTACACCGTTTATTGATTCATTGGCTGCTAAATCCCTGTATTGGAGCAATTTCCTTTCTACCTCGGAAAAAACCTTTGGAGTATTACCTTCCATACTTGGATCACTACCATATGGCAGGACAGGATTTCAATTGATGGCAGATTCTATGCCTGAGCATTATAGCTTGATTAGTACGCTGAATAACAACGATTATTATACCTCCTTCATGTATGGTGGATGGCCAGGATTTACCAATTACAATACATTTCTTAAGGCTCAGCAAATTGATTTTATGTCTGATTGTTTTAGTGACAAAGGAATGACCCCCGACGATGATTTAGCTAATTGGGGAGTATCTGACAGTATGTTATTTGCAAAATCTTTGGCTCAGATCGACACAATTAAAGATAGCCGGCGAATGGATATTTATCTGACATTGTCAACACATGATCCATTTCGTTACGAAAACCCAGAGCATTATCACCATGAATTCTATCGTAAGCTTAATGAGATGAATTTAAGTGAAGAGGAGCATCAGTTGATAGAATCGAAGCATAATGTTATTGCATCCTTCATCTATCTTGACCGGCGGTTGAAAAATTTGTTTGAGAGATATCAGGAGATTGATGGGTATGAAAATACCATATTTGTGCTTACAGGAGATCATGATGCAGGTTACTATGCTGAATCTCCACTGGACCATTATTATACCAAACTAATGATCTACTCACCAATGCTTAAAAAAGCCAGGCATTTTAAATCGCTTGGTTTTCATGGAAACATTACCCCCAGTTTAATGGCTTTGTTGAGAAATAATTTTAAGCTGGAACTACCAAAATTGGTTCATTGGGATAAGCACGTTCTGGATACGGCCAGGGAATTCAGAAACCTAAACTCATTCGCTCTTATGGCTAATAATAGAAGAGTGAATCAGTACATTGATGGAGAATATTTTCTTGATGGCAGGCAACTGTATGCTCTGTACGATAATATGAGGGTTTCACCGATTAATGATGCGGCAATGGCTACTAGAATGCGTGATAAACTGGAAGCTTACCAGATGGTGAGTTTATATGCATGTGCAAACAATAAACTTCTCTTTGATATAGGATCTGAAGCGGCTGTATCAACAAGAATGCTGGTTAATAAAACAATATCAAATAATGATCTGCCATCTTTTTGGAATCGAAGAATAACCTGGGATACACTTCGATATCAGGACTCTGTTCATATTATCCCCGGCCATATCATTTATCCAATCCACCTTTGTAGATACCCACTTAACGAGTTTTATTCAAAGCTAAAAGTTGATATGAGTTTTGATATTCGAACATACTCGAATAAGACAAAACCAGGCAGTTTATATCTGGCGTATTCGATTTTGGATAACGAGAGAAAACGCCATTATTTCAGGAACATGAATTTTCTTATCAATGAACATTTTGAATGGGAACATCATAATGTATCGAGGATCATTCGAACCGATGAAGTTAAATTACAACCTGCCCGGAATATCCAGGTTTCTATTGTAAATGAATCAGGGGCAGATTTTCAGTTAGATAATTTTGAATTAAGCATAAAGGGTGTCAGGTAAGCGATCATGTTTTGATCAAAGCCATCAGTTCCCTGTTATCGGTTTGGATAAAATCAGGATTTAGATTCCTAAGCATTTCGAAAGACTCTTTCTTATTAATTGTCCAAACCTGAATCAACTTATTCTTTGAATGTAATGCCTCAATTTTCGGTGCTGTGATCTGTCCTTTATCATAGCCAATTGAGATGCCATCCACATTTTTCTTCAACAGTACATCAAGCTGCTTATCCAGCACACCAAATGAGAGGAAAAAAGTTTTGAATAAGGGTTTTCTTTCTTCTATTCTTTGGAGTATGGCAAAGTATGGAGCTTCAATCAAAAGTCGCTTATCAAAAACAGGACTATCGAAAAGATGACATATAGAATCGGCAATTTCGAGATAATAAGGCATTGCCATAGTATTATTGGGTACGCATGACTTCTCAAACCAAACTTTAATATCGAGAGAAATGAATTTGTTGTGGTTCTCAGCGAACAGAGGTATTAAATCCTGTAAGCGTTCAATTTTTTCATTTTTCTTAAGGCTATTGTTAATTGCATTAATCTGTTCATCCGTACTGCTTGGGATGCAGGAGGATGAGCCTGGCAAAAAAGAGTCATGATATATCCATAACGTTCCGTCTGCGGAAGCCTGGATGTCTATTTCTATTCCATCAAAATGTTTTAAACCAGCTTCTATTGCTTCTCTCGAATTTTCTGGGTAGCTCTTGTTATTGTGATAAGTACTTGCTCCGTAACCCCGGTGGCCTATCAGATAGGTTTCTTTAGAAGAACCTGATTCCTTACAGGAAACCAGAAATAAGCAAAACGCAGGCAGGCAGGCCAATAGAATTTTAGTAAATGCAATGGTAAAAGGAGATTTCATAGATGTAAAAATACGGTTATTTGATTTCAGTTCTAAAAATCCTTCTCATATTTCAGGAAACATCTTCGAAACTCAAGGTTTGCATCAGCAAACCTTCATAAAAGTTTAGGTAGAGCCATTCAGACAGAAACTACCAGGCGTACACGGATCCAAATTATGACGAGTCGTTTCACGCAGATTTCCGCAGATTTTGATTAGAGCATCTGAGAAACTCAAATATTCTAGAATAGTCAACCAAACAGATATAAACTAAGCGTACACAGTTTCTAAATACACCGCATTAAGCATGCGCTGGCTCGACAAAATGCGCGGCAGAGGATCATTTTGTCTTGAATTTTTTAGTTCTTTATTCTTCAAGGAAAAATAGGACAGAGTGATCTAAAGGATGACGAGGTGTTTCTTTCAGAGCTCCAAATGTATTTTTCTTCTTCATCTTTTCAACTCCTTCATCTTCCCACCAGAAGACAATCTTCCGCTCTTAAAATCATTCAGCGTCTGGTGTTCTGCAATTTATTCCTATTTACCCTGAGTTAAAACCCGGGGCAAAGTATCATGGCTGCTTTTAGTAGTCTAGCCTCTACAATTAATATTAAGCTATTTCGGCATTGCAACAAGAGATTTCGGATCAAGTCCGAAATGAGTGGCATGGTAGCTTAGGTCGAACTATTCATACAGAAATTAGCTAAGCTTACATAGATTCTAAATACACCGTATTAAGCGTGCGCTGGCCTGACAAAATGCGCGACAGAGGATCATTTTGTCTTGAATTTTTTGGTCCTTTTTTCTTCAAGGAAAAATAGGACAGAGTGATTTAAAGTATGACGAGATCTTTTATGCAGATTATGTGTACGATTATTTATAAATACCATAGCAATTTACAGCTCATAGTTACTCTGTATCTAGTATAGATATATAACCAGAACCATCAGAACCATCAGCCCAACTCAGCGTTTTTATCTGCGAGCCTCTGCCAGAACCTTCTTGAAATTTTTAGTCCTTTTTCATCAGGGAAAAACAGGACAAGAGATACAAACCCTGCCTGTAGTAGAAATCTACCTGTCCACATATAACTTTGCACCTCCCGATATTCTGGTGGTACCAAAATCAGATAGGACCAGGCCTGCTATATCATGCATCCTGGCCATTGAAGATTTGACAGATCCTATTCTGATCTCAATAATATTGGCATAAAAGGTCAGCTGATTTTTAAGCATGATTAATATTGTTTGGTTGACCTCGATCCGGTCACATAAAACTTTGCCGGACACATACATGGAATCACCACATACCTTGCAGGCATTCTCAACGAACATTATCAAATCTTCATCCTTCACAGTTACAAGATAAGCATTTCAGCAGGAAAGTCACAGGACGTTTTAATTCCCATTATCGCTGAGCTCGCTCCGGACAAAGCCCCAGTATTCCACTTTCACTCTTTTTACGTTCAACTTTCTACTACATCTCTTCACTCCTCAATGCTCCTGGTTTCCAGTCGTTTCAAGGTTTCAGTTTCAATACTGATAAAGCCATACTCCTCTACAACTTTTCCGGTAATCGCATAGCAACCCGGGCCCCGAAATGGATATTGCCTGCTCACCGGAGGGAAATGTACCGTGTCTATCCAGTGTCCCTTTTCATCGAGCCAGGTTCCAAAATACATCCCTTCACCCTTGCTGGTTTTGGTCCCTTTTCGATGTACCAGAAAAGCAGTAAGCGATACCTGTTGATTAATTCGGGAGGGTAATTCTTTGGCCAAAACATTTTGCCTGGGAGGTTCTTTCAGTAAAAGGAAAGGTGAGACGATAGGAAATCCCAGAAGCTCCAGTTGGTCAAAGGCATCTTCCAGTTCATGTTTCCACAATTCCGGCAGACTAAACTCTTTAACTTCAGGATTAAACAAAGTTTTCTCCGGTTTGGTCTTTTTGGCAGGCCCAAGCAGGAAATGAGCATCCCATAAAAGTTCTTTTTTCCCTTTACCGGTAAAGCGAAAGGCTCCGATTCGAATCAGAATGATTAACTGCTCCAATGATATA
>Ga0233443_1003069_pt1 | contig 12038 bp, 6 predicted proteins | sample SI_123_September_2_FD_182784 | JGI IMG/M metagenome (GOLD analysis project Ga0233443, IMG submission 182784) | Seawater microbial communities from Saanich Inlet, British Columbia, Canada - SI_123_September2016_200_MG | ecosystem: Environmental > Aquatic > Marine > Inlet | place: Canada: British... | reverse complement strand
CCAGCTCATCCTCCGGCTCCAGTAGCAGCGCCTCACCTCCACCCGCGGCAACCTCCCGCAGGGAGACGGATTGAACAGTTACCCTGCGCTCTACACCGCTCACTCGCCTCAGTAGCGCATACTCCATGTCAGTCTCGGGCAATACGTGCCTTGCGGCCACAATCAGGTCCCTGACTTTCATTTCTTGTGTTAGGGGATATTCACCAGGCATCTCAACATTGCCGCCAATCCGCACCACCATGGCGGGCTCTTCAAGTGTCTCCTGCCCTTTCAAGGCCGATACCAGACGCGCAATCCGCTCCACCCGTGACTCTTTCAGACTCAGCACTACCAGCTCATCCTCCGGCTCCAGTAGCAGCGCCTCACCTCCACCCGCGGCAACCTCCCGCAGGGAGACGGATTGAACAGTTACCCTGCGCTCTACACCGCTCACTCGCCTCAGTAGCGCATACTCCATATCAGTCTCGGGAAGTACACCCATTGCCATATCCACCAACTTGCGAGCCGTCATTCCGTCAGTGAAGGGGTAGGTTCCAAGGTTACGAATATTACCTGTAATGGTGACCACTTTTTTACGCTCACCAAAACTGTTTTGCGAGACGATCTCATTGACCACCCCTCGCAATACGCCCATTCGCCCTTTACGCTCGGTCAATACAATAATCTGATCTCTGGATTTGAGTAGCGGATCATCTTCAGCCCCTGGGTTACCCCAAACTTTATTCAAATTTGCCGTTAATACCTGCCGCTCTCCACCATCCCCCTCCTCTCTTTTGATGATCACATAGTTTCTGTCTGCATCAACCAGCAACGCCCTCTTGCTTTGGATCACATCACTCAGCCTCACCCCTTCAAACCACTGGGTGAATCCCGGACGATAGAGCTGCCCTGTCAACAGAATCACATCCTCAACCTTATCCAGGTGCGGGTAGATTTTGATCACATCTCCATCTTTTACTCTACTCATCCATTGCTGTGGCTCCTTGAGGTTCAGGTCAACCACCACTCTTCCACGCTCCGCATCCAGTCGCTCAATTTGCACCCCCTGACTGTATGCGGTTGATAATAGCCCACCCGCCATCTCGACCATCTCCGCTACACTCTGCTCGCCATTCAGCTCATACAGTGCGGGTCGAGCCACCTCTCCTCCTACGCCCACTATCTTTCCAACCGGCGGCACAAAAAGTACGTCACCGGGCTGTATTCTCACATCCATCCCAGTATCCCCCCTCAGCAGCAGGTCATATAGATCCAGCGTTGTTACCGTTTCTCCTCCGCGCTTGAGCTGGATATTTCTCAGTGAACCCACTTTGGTTATGCCCCCGCTTACAAACATAGCATTTGTCATTGTTGAAAGGGCACTGACCGTATAGGAGCCGGGACGTTGCACATCGCCTAATACAAACACCCGAATCGACCTCAGCCGACCCATGGTAATACTTGCACGCACCCCTACCATCTGCTCAAGGAGGCGCGCATCCAGCAGCTCTCTTACCACCTTGAATCGCATCCCCACTACCTGAATCAACCCAAGACCGGGAAAGCTGATATTACCATCTCTGTTCACCTCCAACTGATGTTCAGAGCTCACCTTCCCCATCAATAACACCTGTAGTACATCGCCGGGACCGAGCACATAATGGGTCGGGATCGGCACCTCGGTCACCGGCGCAAATGTGGTCGGCTCTCCAGCAAACAGATCGTATCCAAATTGTTGTAACGGCTTCGTTATTCTTTTCTCGGCTCTCTTCTCCTTAACCGTGGCAGACTCCGTAGCCTTCTCCACCTTACGCTCCAGCACAGAATCTACGTCTCTTGTGGTTGGTATTACCGTCTGAACCGAAGGGGTTGATGGTACCTCATGGACTACACTACCCTGCCCACTTTTCAGTGATTGCTTCAGTGACTCCTGCTGCTGTGGTGAGAGGCTCTGGAACTGACGAATCTGCTCTGCTGTGGGTGCCAACGCAAAAACAGCATCATAAAACAGTGCTCCATACAGAAACAGTAGCACTGCGAGGAGATCCGTTTTGATGTTCTCAACAAAAATATGTTCTCTATATTTATTCAGCATATACCACTCCGCTACCCCTGTAGATAACCATTACAACCTGTATACCATCAAGTGCTATACAGCTGTCTCCCCGCACGCATAAGGCCATCTACCCCCTGCTTCAACTTGAGGGAAAAAGCTGAAACAGGATGGGGATAGATGGGTTTTAAGCAATCAATTAAACGGATGAGGCGGCTATGCAATAGAGCAAAAACAGTGCGCAAGAAAATCACCTCTTAACCATGATTTCGCAGCGCAGTTAACCATAGTTAAAAACCACAATCAACAATAAATGGCGACCATAGTTAATTGATTCCGTAAGGTTTTTTTGCAACACTCTGTAATATTTCGTGACATTCCGTGACATTCCGTAACATCTCACTATCAAACCGACTAAACTCACTGAACATGAGCGTATTGGAAGAGCGGATTCGCAAATCTAGAATTGAACACGGCATCAGCTCCAGTGAGTTGGCCCGTGCTGTCGGCGTTACCAGCGCTGCTGTGAGCCGATGGGAAAACGGTTTGGTCAAGAACCTCAAAATGGAACATCTGTTTACCATTGCCCGACTGTTAAACCTCAACCCGGAGTGGCTGGCAACGGGGCGAGGCAGGGAAAGTGCTCAACCAGACAACACTGTAGGTATCCATGAGGAAACTACACCTGCCTACCTCCCTACACTGACTGAAGATGAGCAACTCTGGCTCAACATCTACCGCAAACTCTCGCCTTCATGCCGCAAGAATCTACAAAATGCTGTTTCAGAGTGGACCTCTGGCAAAGGGTAGCCACCATATCAATAGTTGCATAAGTAAATGCCGCTTTTAAATTTTCAAAGAGTAGATGACCTTCCTGCTCTACCGCGTCAGATTTTAGTTGCAAAGCAGTAACATGCTGAAATAAACATCCCCGGGGCAAGCCCTCTCGCTACGCTCGACTTTCACTTCGTGAAAGCGGGGTATTGACCGGAGTTGCGCAAAAATCTTCGATTTTCTAGCAAGCATTTATTCTATGCGCCGCAAGCGGCGGGGAATATGACCTACAGAGATTCAACTATAAAATAAACGGGCTATGCACTTGACGCAAGTAACATCATTTTTTCACAGACGATGCCGACATGATGCTGGCAAAAACCCGGACATTACATGCTAATTTGCGTTAAGTGGATAGGCCGTTAAAATAATATTGTATAGCGCAAGTGGGAAGGCTCAAGAGCATACAGCATCACTCACGATTGCGTTGCTAAAAGAGCCTATCATGCCGATAAAACTCAACATTAAGCCGTAATGTGATGCGGATAGTGTATAGCAAATCAATCATCAGCAACTGAAATTTGACGCAGTAGTTCCTGCTCAATATTTGAGTAATTTTTTCAGTAACTTAGAGAGAAGTGATCGCTCCAACCTCTCGGCGCACCACCTCAGCCAACTCTTCGGTCAACGCATTCACCTCTCCAGCATCTTGCCCCTCCACCATCACCCGTACCAGCGGCTCAGTCCCTGAGGGACGCAGCAGAACACGACCACGTTCTCCCAAGCGCTGCTCTACATCGACAACTGCACTCTCAATGATAGCTGTACTCTTCACCTTACAGTCGCGTAGTCGCACATTGATCATCTTTTGTGGGTAGCGCTGCACCTCTGCGGTCAATTCAGCCAGCGTCTTGCCACTCTCAACCACCTCATATAGCACCTGTAACACACTGACAATACCATCTCCCGTTGTGGTGCGATCCAAGCAGAGCATGTGCCCCGATGATTCACCACCAATTATTCCGCCATGCTGCTGGAGCAGTTCCAGCACATAGCGATCCCCGACCGCTGCACGCATAAAGGGGATGCTCTTTTTCTGAAATGCATGCTCCAACCCCAGGTTGGTCATCAAAGTACCCACTACCGGACCATGTAACTCTCCGCTCTGCTGGCGAGAGGTTGCGATGATATAGAGTAATAGGTCGCCATCCACCACCGCGCCCTCTCCATCCACCATAATACAGCGGTCTCCATCGCCATCCAGCGCCACCCCCAGATCAGCACGGTACTCGCTCACCAATTTCGCCAACTTCTCTGGATAGGTAGAGCCCACTTCCAAATTAATATTAAGCCCATCCGGCTCTCGCCCAACGGTAATCACCTCGGCACCCAACTCCTCAAAAACATGAGGCGCTGTAGCGTAGGCGGCACCATTAGCGCAGTCGAGCACTAGGCGCAGTCCATTTAGAGAGAACTTCATCGGCACACTGCTCTTACAGAATTCGATATAGCGACCCGGTGCGTCATCGACACGACGTGCCTTACCCAGTTTGGACGAATCTACCGTCTGAATGGGGGCATCCAACAGTGCTTCCACCTTCTGCTCCCACGTATCGGGCAACTTCTTCCCCTCCGCAGAGAAAAATTTGAAGCCATTATCATGATAGGCGTTATGTGAGGCACTAATGACCACCCCCGCACCAGCACGCAGGGTGCGGGTGAGATAGGCTACTGCAGGGGTTGGCATTGGGCCGAGCAGACCGATATCGATCCCCGCAGCTGAGAACCCCGCCTCTAGTGCCGACTCAAACATATAACCGGAGATACGGGTATCTTTGCCGATCAGCACCATACTGTGCCCCTCTTCGGCCAATACCTTGCCAGCAGCATAGCCAAGATGCATCGCAAAATCGGGGGTGATCGGGTGATCCCCTACCCGCCCACGCACACCATCCGTCCCAAAATATTTTCTACTCATAGTCGCCAAAAATCATAATAACAGATAAATACGGAAGCATACCCACCCGCCTCACCTACAGCATCTAAGGTCAAGCTTTTCTTTCGCATAGTCAAAATGACTTTGGGGTAAATTGCGCAGGAATATCCAGACTAAAAACTTCATCACTTATTTTGGCCGCATAGAACCCTTTAGCCAGCACCTGCTCTCGAAGCCGTCCCGACATCTCAACAGCTGCAAGAATACCAAAAACCTTCTTGTCTTTATGCTCTGGAAAAAAATAGCGAAAACGCTCCATAATATTGCATAACTGATCAATCCCCTCTTCCCGAAGGTGGCTTTTTACCTCAACCACATAAACTTCATTTAATGAACTGTTGGCATAAGAGAGCACATCAATTTCAAGCTCCTCTCCCCCCTTTTTAACCCGGACACTAGGACTTACCACCTCCATCCTAAACTGATCACGCAAGATTTGCTGCATACTGGGCAGAGCCAATCCTTCAGTAAAGCTGCCAAATTTATTTGCCAAACCTCCAACCTGTCGATTAGTCTCGTTAACTCGCCTATCAGTCTCCTTCAACTGCCTGTCAGTCTCTTTCTGCGCAACCACCAGACTGGCAACCAAATCTTTTAACTCTGCATCGGTCACTCTCTATCTACTCCCCAAATGCTCATTATCACTAAACCCGTAAGCATAGCACACCACACACTGAAGCAGCTCTCATGTATGGCGCTGTTTTTGACTCCTTCCCCATTCTAAGGGGGAAGGCTGGGATGGGGGTGGGGGGGGTAGGGACAGCGCACATAATCAAACACTTAACCCCCTCCCTAGCCCTCCCCCTGATAGGAGGAGGGGACTTAAAAGCCATAATGAAAACTGCTGCACACACTGAGAGCTTAAATCACATTACTATAAACAAAACTATCTGCCACAACCTGATCAAAAGTGGCAATCCAGTCTACATCCATATTACCACTCACCGCATCTGCACCATCCTGTAGGCGTACCGAGTAGAGTGCAGACTGGTTAGCTGACGCACCACTACCATAGAGAATCACCGCAGCATCTCGGCCACCGCTATTGGTCACAGCCCCCAGCGCCGCCGCCAGAGCCGTTTCAACTGCACCACCATCAGAAACATCCAACAAATCCGTAGGGGATACAACGGCCTGTGAAACCTCGAACAGCGTTAGGGTAGAGTGGTTACCCACTACAACCGCCTGCGCCCCACTATCGACCTGATGATAGCTGGAAGAGCTAACCCCTCCACTCTGATTCCCCAATCGCAGGTCAATCACATCCTCCCCAACACCCGTGGAAAAACCACTGACCGATAGCCCCTTGTTATCCTCGGCCTGGTGCGTCATGTCATATACAACCAGTGTGTCCTGCCCCCCGGAGGTCAGGTCCATCGAATAATCAGCATCCTTGGTCGACATCGTTACCGTATCATCACCACTGAAAAACTGGTACTCCTCTACAGAGCGTTTTGCGGTAAATATTCCACTATCGGCCATCGTCAACGATGTCGTTCCCGAAGCCAGCAGTATCTTTGCATGCTGATCCACAGTAGCCGTTAAGGAGGCCCCGGAGGCGAGGTAAAAGTAGTCTACAACCGAGGTATCATCCGCCGCTATATCCCCATCTACCCCGGTTGCAATCACCTGCTGCGCAGCAGAAAAGACACCCGCCTCAATTCCCGATCCCACAATATTGCTATACAGGTCATTAATTGAATAGGAGGTGGTGCCACTATTGGAGTAACCATACAAAATTTCTGCCTGCTGTGCCGAAATATCCAGAGTTATCGTAATATTTCTCGCCTGATTCATCACAGTTCCGCCTGCCACAATGATGGAGTTGGCCGTATCCGTCACATCAAACACCACAGAGGCCGATAACGCCACCAACTGTATCGCCTCTGAAGCATCAGCAATATCACTGGCCGTGACAGACTGAGCACTCGATAGAGCGGAAAAGTCAGCCGCCAGCAGCTGAGCAATCGTGTCTTGCAACGGATAACTGGTTGCCCCGGAGTTCCCCCACGATTCCGCAACCAGTGCGTTCGCTACACTGACCCCGTTATCACTGACCTCAACCGTAGTCGCACCGTCCACTACTGTGGAGTTGGCTGCCTGCAGGTTTGTAAATGTATCCCTTAATCCATAACTGCCTGTAGTCCGCCCCGCTGCCTCTGCTACTGTTGCAATGGTATCAATCAGCTGAACATCCGTTACCTCCACACTCTGATTGCCCACAGCATCTGACACCGCATCTGCCTGTATCGTCAGCGTCAAATCCCCCTCCACCCCTGGATCTGGAGTAACAACCAGTGTGTAAACCACGACCCCGTTTCCACTGATATCGGTCCATGTCCCCTTGCTCCCGTTAACCAGCGCTATATCATCCGCACCGAAACCAGTGACGGCCTCAGAGAGGGTAAAGGTATAGAGAATATCCCCCGTTGCAGCCTCTTCCCCCTGATCATTACTCACTGTGATCACCGGCTTTTGGGTATCTACTGCCTGAGCATGTACGCTCGATGCCAAGTTACTGTTATCGACACCATCCACTGCCACCGCTTCGGCGACAGAGACCGAGAGATCCCCCTCAAAACCACTCTCGGGCGAAACCACCAGTGTATAGGTTGTTCCCGTACCGCTAAACTGCCCCTTCGTACCATGAGCCACGGTAACATCTTCCGCAGAGAACCCGGTTACCGTCTCTGAAAAGGTAAAGGTATAGAGAATATCACCTGATGCAGTACCCGACTGGTCATTGGTGATCACCACCGAAGGTTGTTTGGTATCCACAGCCTGAACACTGGTTGTCGCCGCCAGATTGAGGTTGCCTGCAGCGTCCGTTGCCACCGCACTATCCACGGCTACCGTTACATTGCCCTCCAGCCCGCTATCCGGGGTGACGGTCAGGGTATAGCTGTCGCCACTACCACTCAAGGTGCCCTTGCTACCATTGGTTACCGTAATATCATCTGCACTAAATCCGGTGACCTCTTCCGAGAAGCTGAAGCTATAGGTGATCGCTCCAGCCGCTGTACCACTCTGGTTGTCACCGATGGTAACCGTCGGCACCACGTTATCGACCACTTGGGTTGAGGGGATAGCGGCATTATTGCTATTGCCTGCACTATCTGTGGCTACTGCGCTGTCCACCTCAACCGTTACATCACCTTCGAGCCCACTATCCGGGGTGACGATCAGGGTGTAGCTATCACCACTACCACTAAAAGTACCCTTACTGCCGTTAGTGACCGTAACATCCTCAGCACTGAAACCATCCATCGACTCCGAAAAACTGAAGGTGTAGGTGATTGGCCCGGTGGCAATGCCACTCTGATTATCACTAATTGTCACTGTCGGCACTACATTATCGACTACCTGGGTTGAGGTGGTAGCAGCACTATTGCTATTGCCTGCACTGTCTATCGCCACGGCACTATTCACACCCACCGTTACATCACCCTCCAACCCACTGTCTGGGGTTACGACTAGGGTATAACTGTCGCCACTACCACTAAAAGCACCCTTGGTACCCTTAGTAACCGTAATATCACCCACAGTAAAGCCCGTGACTGACTCCGAAAAGCTGAAGGTGTAGGTAATATCCCCTGTTGCAGTACCACTCTGATTATCACTAATAGTCACGGTCGGCAATACATTGTCTACTGCCTGAACTGAAGGGGTGGCGGCGCTGTTGCCGTTGCCCGCACTGTCTGTGGCTACTGCGCTGTCCACTGCTACCGTTACATTGCCCTCCAGCCCGTTATCCGAGGTCACCTCCAGCGTATAGCTATCCCCACTACCACTGAAGGCACCTTTGCTACCATTGGTTACGGTAATATCATCGGCAGTAAAGCCAGTGACCTCTTCAGAAAAACTGAAGCTATAGGTGATATCTCCTGTAGCCGTTCCACTCTGGTTATCGCTGATCGTTACAGCAGGCTTTCGTGTATCACACGTCTGAGTATCTGCTGCAGCGTAGTTTCCATTTGTGTCACTATCTTCAGCAACATCTGCTGCCACCGAGAGCGTAAGGTCACCCTCAAAATTACTATCGGGTGTAACAGGGAGCGTATAACTGGCCCCTGATCCACTCAATGTTCCCTTGCTACCATTAACCACAACAATATCCTCTACTGCAAACCCTGTAACCGATTCAGTAAATTCAAAGCTGTAGTTGATCACCCCAGTCGCCACACCGCTCTGGTCATTGGTAATGGAGAGTCCTGGAACAGTCATATCCACAGATTGGGTATGCGTTGTCGCTGCAATATTTCCATTCCCCCATTGATCCTCAGCTACAGCAGCATCTACATCTACCGTAACATTCCCTGTGAATCCCTCCGTCGGGGTGATTACCATAGAGTAGCTGGTCCCACTCCCGGACAGCGCACCTTTATCTCCATTCGTGACCACTACCTCATCTGCACTAAAGTCAGTTACAGCCTCCGAGAAGGTGAAGGTATAAACAATTTCCCCCGAGGCTACTGCCCCCTGATTATTGGTAATCACAAGAGACGGTAGTTGGGTATCTACTGCCTGAGTGGTGGGGGTGGCGGCACTGTTACTGTTTCCGGCAGTATCGGTGGCGACTGCACTATCCACGGCTACCGTTACGTTGCCCTCCAGGCCACTGTCTGGGGTGACGGTGAGGGTGTAGCTGTCTCCACTGCCGCTGAGGGTACCCTTGGTGCCATTAGTGACATTGATGTCACTGGCACTGAAATCAATTACGGTTTCCGAAAAGGTGAAGGTGTAGAGAATATTACCGGTGGCAGTACCACTCTGGTTGTCGCTGATAGTGACGCTGGGCGCTACGTTATCCACAGCCTGAACCGAGGTGGTGGCAGCACTATTACTGTTACCTACACTGTCGGTGGCAACTGCACTATCCACGGCGACCGTTACGTTGCCCTCCAGACCACTATCCGGGGTGACGGTGAGGGTGTAGCTCTCTCCGCTTCCACTGAGAGTACCCTTGATACCGTTGGTTACCGTGATGTCATCCACGGTAAAGCCGGTCACGGTCTCGCTAAAGCTGAAGCTGTAGGTGATCGCTCCGGTGGCGGTGCCACTCTGGTTGTCACTGATGGTGAGGGTGGGCACTACGTTATCTACCTTCTGGGTTGCTGTGGTCGCTGCTTGGTTCTCGTTACCGAAGCCATCTACAGCCACTCCCTCAGCAATGTCCAGCGTAACCTCTCCCTCCAAACCCGCATTGGGTTGTACCACCAAAGTATAACTGTCTCCACTGCCTGCAAAATCCCCTTTAGTGCCACCTGCAACCTGCACATCTGCTGCGGTAAATCCGGTTACAGGCTTGGAGAAGGTGATGGTATAGAGAATATCTCCGGTGGCGACTCCCGGCTGGTTATCCACCACAGAGACCGTGGGTGAGATCACCTCTTCTACCTGCTGTTCCACCCGCTGTAACAACCCCGATACTGTATTGGCGGCCTGCGTTGCACCACTGATCAACTGCGTCTGCCCCGTCGTGGAGAGGGTCAGTTCAGCACCGCTATCACTGATCTCTGCAACCAGATCATCAATGGTCTGCTGCATATCTCCACCATTATTATCATCCTGTCCAGAGAGCGCTGCCAGCGCATCCCCATACTGTTTAGCTGCAGTATCGGTGCTACTGCTATAGTCACTGCTATTGACTGCCAGCGTTTGGGTGGTGTGAAGATCTTCCACCCCAAACAGATCGGCAACCTGCTGGTTAAACCGCCCCACTTCTGTAGTAGTTAACGGAGCAGCGAGTGCCCCCTGATAAGAGACCCCCGCAACCTCAGCAGCAATGGTGGTGAGGGGGTTAACATTGAGGCTAGTCACCCCACTCCCTGCAACACCCACCGCCATCAGATTGACGTTAACATCCTTCAGCTGACCCGTGCTCTCATCCAGAAAGTCCCCCCCACTACTCTGATCCACCGCCTTCAGTATCACCACCCCGGTATAGCTGCCAACAGATGCGGAGAAGTGGCCATTCTGGTCCACTGTCGCTGTAGTCAACAACGTAGTGCTATCCGCCTGATAGACCTGTACAGTAATACCATGCCCCTGCTGCAACGGACCGGCGACTACATCTCCCTCAATGGTGTAGTTGGTAACCGCAGTCGTCGCTGCTGTATTCCCCCCCCATAAACCGGAAAGGGCAACGGTAACCTTTGTCCCCCCTAAAAAAGCAGGTGAGGCACTCACACCCGCTTCCTGCAGCAGTTCCACTCCACTTTGACTGGCAGCATCCATTACACCAGAGAAGTCCTCCTCTGTAGAGAGTAGCAGAGTACCCCGCTCTTCAACCTGCAGATGGGGCTGTAACGCCTGCTCCAGATCCGGGTCGATGGTAGTTGTTTCCGGCAGACTGATGCGTGGCGGTTCACCATCTCGGTTCTGGCCGAAAAAGTCCTGTAGCAGCAACTCTCCACCTTCAAACTGAAGCAGCAGATCCTGCCCAGCTTGGGTGAGCTGGAGCTGTTCTTGCAACGGCTTCCAGAACGCTCCCTTCATCTGGTAGAGGCCATAGTCCGCCGCAGACTGGGCAGTCACCGCCGTCTTCCCCTGTTGCGCCAAGGGCCATACCGAGTCGGTACGGGTATCAATCAGGTAACGCTCCATCACTTATTCCTCGATATCACACTGCATTGACCTTCACCTCTCTTCTCAATTATTGCATCAACCTTATCCTCTTTATCGTTCATGCCCTCCCCCCTTTGTAAAGAGGGGGAGAGGAACAGAAGAGTAAAGAGGGTTTTCTATGAAGAAGAGCCGATGATGTTGTAGGGGATAAAGCTGTCGGCTTCTACACCGTCATCAAAGTAGGCCAGCAGGTCTACTGTCATGTTGCCGGTAACTGCATCTGCTCCATTAGCAAGCGACACTGAATAGGCGGCTGCATCGCCACCTGTAGCACCCGCACCATATAGAATGGCTACAGCAGCGTTAGACAAGCCGCTGCCACCTGAGTTAACTGTACCCAGTGCTGTTGCCAGAGCAGCTTCTACTAAACCATCATTAGCAACATCAAGCAGGTTAGTCACCACAGCCACATCACTGCTGATTTCAAATACAGTCAGATTTGCATCATTGGTTACAGTAACATCTGTTCCCATATCACGAACCACTTTATAGTGAGGCGCTCACGGCGGATCTTTACTAACAACATCCCCTAATAAAAAACAAAAAGATACCCCTGAGTTCTGGTAATTCAATCCACTTTGAGGTATAAACTGCTCCATAAAACAATAA
>Ga0233443_1003068_pt1 | contig 12041 bp, 9 predicted proteins | sample SI_123_September_2_FD_182784 | JGI IMG/M metagenome (GOLD analysis project Ga0233443, IMG submission 182784) | Seawater microbial communities from Saanich Inlet, British Columbia, Canada - SI_123_September2016_200_MG | ecosystem: Environmental > Aquatic > Marine > Inlet | place: Canada: British... | reverse complement strand
TGCTGGATGGTGCCCAATTCAGTTTCGCGCCAGACCCAAAGGACGACCGACGTAACAAAAAACTGGTCAAATGGTATAAATCCGAAGGCTATTCACCGGAAGCATTTGCCTTTTATAGTTATGGCGCTGTCCAGGTCTGGGCCAAGGCCGTGAAAGCAGCCGGGACACTGGATGCTGCCAAGGTTGCGCAAACGCTTCGGTCAAAGGATTTTGATACAGTTCTGGGAAAAATTTCATTTGATGAAAAGGGTGATATCTCCAATCCTGGATTTGTTCTTTATTTCATTAACAAGGGGAAGCGGTACTATCTTGAATAGGTTTGACGGCGAGTACAAATCACGATGAGGCTGACAGAGTGTTAAAGGTTGCTTCCAGAATACTGAGCAGCAGCAAAAGCCTGCTCGTGCTTTCGCTCGTTTTGTTGGCGGGATTTGGCGGGCTGTTTTACGCCCAGTCTGAAGTCCGGCATTCAGTTGACCGACTTGGCAAACTCACGATCAGTGCTGAACGCATCCTGACGGGAGACTTGCGCAGTACAACAGCCGTTCGACTGGCCGCCAGTTTGCAGTCCGACCGCTATATTCTGAACTATCAGGACTTTCAGGATGCCAAGTATGACTTGTTGAGTGCAATTTCGGCGCAGCAGAAAAGTGGCAAACTAAAGCAGGCCTTCCTCGCCATGGAGGAAATCCAGTCCGATATCGAGGACGCGGAAGCCGAAGCGATTTCCCTGATCGACGAGGAAAAATGGGAAGAAGCGCTGGAGCTGGTAACGGAGCCGGCGTTCCGGCGTCAAAAAGGGATTTATCGGGCGAACCTTTCAAGCGCCTTGCGTGAAATGATTCTGGAGGGTGAACAGCAGGCAGAGCAGGCACGGCGTTTGTCACAGGCTGCCCAATACGGCGTGTTGGCAACACTTATCTTGCTGGCGCTCATCGGGTGGCTTTATTCGCGAAATATGCAAACGGCCCTGGATCGCCAGCGCGAACTGGCTGTGCACCTGGAAGATGCCAACAAGAATCTGGATCAACGTGTAAAGGACCGGACTGCCGAACTGGACGAAAGTCGGACTTTGTTCAAGTCCGTTCTGGACAACATGCCCGCAGTTGTTTTCCTGAAGGACCGCGACGGCGTCTATCAATTAATCAACAGCCGGTATGAAGATATCTATGGCGTAACGCTTGATGAAGTTGTTGGCAAAAAACTGGAAGACTTCGTTCCCGAAAGTGAAATCCAGTCTCTGGCAGAAATTGATACCAAGGTGTTTGAAACGGGCGATGTGGTCGAAAGCGAGCATGTCCGGGAATATAAAGGTGAAATACTGACATTGGCTTCTGTGATGTTCCCGATCATTGGTGCCAACGGAGAAGTCACAGCTTACGGTGGCGTTGAACTGGATATTACGGAACGAAAGAAGGCAGAGGAAAGCCTGACGTTAAAAGAAGCTCAGCTTCGCGCCGCCATGGACAATATGACAGATGGAATCTATGTCCTGGATTCAGACATGAATTACCTATTGTACAATCAGCGTTATCTTGATCTCGGCAACTTGCCCGAAGGAACTGTTTCCCTTGGCGGAAGTATAAAAAATGCCATCCAGATTCATGCCCAGCGCGGCGATTATGTGGGTATGGATGAATTTTCCGACAGCTTTGTCGAAGCGCGAATAAAAGGATTGGCGAACAACGAGGCGGTTGAAACTGAAATGCAGATCGCCGAAACGTCAACTGCAATCAGTATTCGAAAAGCCCCGATGACATCCGGTGGTGCCGTCGTCGTGCTCAGTGATATTTCTGATCGCAAACGGGCTGAACAAGCCCTGATGGATGCCAGGGATGCAGCCGAAGAAGCAACAAAGGCCAAGGCCAGTTTCCTGGCAACAATGAGCCATGAAATTCGCACGCCAATGGGCGGTGTCATTGGCATGGTCGATATTCTTGGCGAAACTGAAATGGATGATGATCAGCGACAAATGCTGAGAACCGTCAAGGGCTCAGCCCACGCCCTGTTGACGATCATTAACGACATTCTGGATTTCTCAAAGATCGAAGCCGGAAAACTTGACCTGGAGGAAATACCTGTTTCCCTCAGGGAAGTTGTGGAAGGCGTGGGAGAGGCGATGGCGGTCAACGCCCGGAACAAGCAAATCAGCCTCAGCGTATTTGTTGATCCGGACTTGCCACCCTTTGTCATCAGTGACCAGGTTCGACTGCGTCAGATCCTGTACAATCTGGGCGGCAATGCGGTCAAATTTACAGAGCGTGGCAAGGTTCTGCTCCGGGCAGACCAGATCGGGGATGTCGAAAATGGCCGGGTCGGTGTCAGGCTTCAGGTCATTGATGAAGGTATTGGTATTCCTGAAAAGGCACGGGCCACTTTGTTCCAGGCCTTTTCGCAAGTGGACGAATCCACAACGCGCCGATTTGGCGGCACCGGGCTTGGTCTGTCGATTTGCCAACGCCTGACGGAATTAATGGGCGGTACGATCGATGTTGAAAGTGTTGATGGCGAGGGTTCCGTTTTCAGCGTGAATTTGTCGTTGCCTGTTGCGGACCAGGCCCTGGATGATAAAGAAGAGGACCTTTCCGGCCTTAATATCTTGCTGGCCATCGGCGATGCCGACCTCGCGTCCTTGTTGCCACAGTATCTGACCCATAATAACGCTCGTGCTGAAGTCATTGATCGTCTGGAGGGCATAGCGCCAGCGGTCACAGCTGCAAAGTCTGATCAGGCGTTTGATGTTGTGATGATGGGGTCCGAATGGCCACTTGACGACAAGATAGACCTGGTCAAACGCCTCAAGACAAAAGCCGAATTCGAAGGTGTGCGTTTTCTAATAGCGTGTCGGGGGCGCTCGAAACGCAAGCGCCTGGAGTTTCCGGAAGCAATTTATGTTGATGCAGACCCGCTGCAGCGGACATCGTTTGTACGCAGCGTTGCAATCGCTGCCGGACGCGCCAGTCCTGAAGTCGAATACAGCACAGATGCGGATACGAAAAAGACGAAAAAATATGTGCCGACAGTCGAGGAGGCGGAAGCCGCCGGGCAACTTATTTTGCTGGCCGAAGACAACCTGACCAATCAGGATGTGATCCGCAGACAACTTGGTCTTCTCGGCTATGCCGTCGATATCGCCAATGACGGGGTCGAAGCCCTGATGCTGCAAAAATCGAAAAACTATGCAATTTTGCTAACCGATTGTCACATGCCGAATATCGATGGTTTCAAACTGACCCGCATGATCCGGGAAGCAGAGCTGGATTCAGGCAGTCGGATGCCGATCATTGCAATTACAGCCAGTGTGATGAAAGAAGATGTCGACGCCTGCTTCGAAGCAGATATGGATGACTATCTTTCCAAGCCACTGGATATGGAGAAACTGAAAGAACGCCTGACCAAATGGATGCCGCAGGCCAGGGACGCAAATATTGATCCCGTCGATCCGATGCCGACGACAGCCAGTCCGGCAGACGAAGCGGTGGTTTCTACCGACATCTCAGACGCTGGCCCCGCGCCTGTCGACCCGGCCGCTTTGAAAAGTGTTTTTGGCGATGACGAAGAAACTTTCAGAGAAATTTTGAGCGAATTTGTCGGACCGGCAACGGCAAATGTGGACGAAATCATGGCAGCCTTCCATGACAAGGCCGCGCCGCAAGTCGGGGGTGCTGCACACAAACTCAAATCATCTTCGCGTTCCGTTGGTGCGAATATCCTGGCAGATTTGTGCGCCGAGCTTGAGGCTGCAGGGAAATCAGAGGATTGGGAAATAATTGATAACCGGATCACCTTGCTGCCGAAGATATTGCAGGATGTCACTGATTACATCGACAATATCAATAACTCCTGAGATCAAGGCAACAACACAAAATGTTCGATGAGTTTTTCCTGATTGCCCTGGCAGTCTATTTTCTGGCGGGAACGATCAAGGGAACAATCGGCATCGGGCTGCCGGCAACATCGATATCACTGTTGGGGCAGGTTTATGATCCGCGTGTGGCAATTGCCCTGGCCATCATGCCGATTTTCTTTACAAATATCTGGCAGATTTACCGAACCGGCAATGTCCGCCAAACCCTGAAAACCTATTGGCCTTTCGCGCTGGCATTGGCAGTCGTGTTGTGGATTTTTACGGGCTTTTCAGCGCAAATTTCCACGTCTTCCCTGATCTTTGTCCTTGGCTGCGTCGTCGTTCTGTTCGCTTCAACCAGTTTGTTTGTGAAGCCACCGGAATTGCCAAAGCGCTATGATCGTCTGGCCCAGGTTGTCGCCGGAAGTCTGTCAGGGGTTCTGGGTGGACTGACCGCGATCTGGTCGCCGCCGATGGTGGTCTATCTTGTATCCCGCCGGATTGAAAAAGATGACTTTGTCCGGGCCTCCGGTGTGCTGTTGTTTATTGGCAGTGTGCCGTTGTTATTTGGCTACTGGCAAAATGGATTGATGACCAGGGACCTGGCGGTGATGTCCATGGCGATGATTGTACCAACCTTGCTGGGATTTTCCGTTGGGGAAGCTATCCGTCGGCGCATGGATGCAACACGATTTCAGAAACTGATTCTGTTCATATTCCTGCTCATGGGCCTGAACCTTATTCGCCGTTCATTCATGTAATCTATTTTTTTGGTAACCGGTAAGCTTTGTGGCAACCGCCACAGGTTTTACCTGTTGCTTTAAGAGCCAGCTTACTGGCGGCGATATCCCCTGACTTTAGAGCGTTTGCAAGATCACTGGCGGCTTTGATGAAGTTGTTGTTCGCGGCGTTAAAACCGGCACTGTCAGACCAGATTTCCGGCTTGGCGCGGCTTTCGGGAAGTTCATTACCCTTGGGGAACAAAGCCACCAGGCCATTGGATATCTTGTGGATTTCTGCTGCCTTCTGAGGTAAATCGGCCGTGATATTCCCTGATTTTACGGCCCTGCTGATCGCTTTCATGTTTTGGCCAAGAGTGGTCATGGCAACATGCCTGGGATCGTTCTTGTTTTCTCCTGAGTGCGCCCGGACAGTGATTGATTGAGATGCCAGAACAACGACTAACGTCAGGCTAAATACACAGGTAATAATAATCTTCATTCTGATTTGTTTATCTCTTTATTTTGATTGTTGTCGTTGCGAGACGCCCTGATTTTTTTCAGGGCCTCGTTTGCCTTTGTCATCTCGGATGGTGTCATTTTTGTGGCAAGCTTGTCGAGCGCACGCCGGGCGGACCGCTCACCACCTTCAAGGGCCAGGGCCAGCCACTGCCAGGCTGCAATTCGGTCCATTTCGACAAACTGGTCTTCCAGCAGCAATTTACCCAATGCCAACTGTGCAGGTGGATGTCCGGCATTTGCGGACCTGGTAAAAAGCTCAATCGCTTTTTGCACGTCTGTTTTCAGCGGACCAGCACCTGCATAATACAAGGCTCCCAGACTGAACTGCGCTGGTGCATATCCTTTTGAAGCCGCCCGGAAAAACAATTCCAGCGCCATATGTGGGTCCTTGTGAACGCCGACGCCCCGCATATAAGCGATGCCGAGGACGTTCATGGCTTCGACAATGTCCCGATCAGCGGCCAGACGATACCATTTTGCGGCTTCCATTCTGCTGTTGGGAACACCATAGCCGCCGTCATACATCATACCCAGATTGTAGGCAGCGCCGGCGTCGCCTGCTTTCCAGGCTTTTTCAAATTCACGATAGGCGCGTTTGTAATCCTTAACCGCGAAAGCCTCCAGGCCGGTTGCCATATCCGCATAGGCAGCTGTCGTGAACGCAGGAAAAAACTGGCTCATGGCCAATGAGACACCCAAAGCCAATGTGGGCAATGTCTGTCGTTTCAAATGCATTTGACGCTTTCTCCTGGCGGTTACAAATCCGGCTCCTGGCGGTTATAAATCCGTAAAGGCACTGCCGGTCTCATTCCGTGCGCAAGTCTGGAACATCCTGGCAAGATAAACCACAATTTTCACCGTCTTTTTGACGTGAAGTCGAGGAATTGATTACATCGACGGGTGAAAGGGCAGCCAGATCGTAATCGTTGTACCTTTCCCGGGTTCACTTTTGATCTTCAAGCCACCCTGATGAAGTTCCGCCAGCGATGCAACGAGCGGCAATCCAAGGCCCGACCCATCAAACTGGCGGGTAAACGTATCTTCAACTTGCCCAAAGGGCTGCATGATCCGTGGCAAGTCCTCTTCAGCGATGCCGATACCATTATCAGTAACTGTCAGTTCGAATAAACCGGCGTCTGATTCACCTGCATAGATTGAGATGTGCCCGGACGTTGGCGTGAACTTGTTGGCGTTTGACAACAGGTTCAACAGCATTTGTTTCAACATCCGTTTGTCCGCGTGAAGGGTGTTTTCCATGGGGGGGAGTTCCATGGAAATCGTTTGGCGGGATTCTCGAATTCTCCCGCTCACCAGTTTCACACAATTTGTAACCAGTCTTTCTGTTTCAATTGCTTCGTATCGAAGGTTTGATTTCCCGGCTTCAATACGAGACAGGTCGAGGACGTCATTGATAATCGCCAGCAAATGATCGCCACTTTCGTAGATGTCCCCTGCATATTCGGCATATCGGGCAATGTCGTCAGCGCCAAACACCTTGTCCCGAATAATCTGGGAAAACCCGAGAATGGCATTCAGCGGCGTCCGCAATTCGTGGCTCATGTTCGCAAGGAATTCTGATTTGGCCCGGTTGGCATATTCAGCTTCTTCGCGGGCCGTCAGAACCGTCTTTTCCTGTTCTTTTGATTTCGTAATATCAACGGAAATAATATCAACAGTGTTTTCGGATTGGTTAAAAACCGACGATGTATGTAGCCAGACCGAGTTACCTTGACGCGTGATCATGCGCAGCTCCGCGTCCCAGCTGACTTCTCCAGCCTTTTTTGACGCCAGCCATTTTTCCCGGTCTTCCATCGAATACCAGTGCTTGTGGGCTTCATAATTTTCGAGCAGATCGGCCCGATTCTTGTATCCCAGTATTTCCGCCTCACGATCATTGGCTTCGATAGCTTTTCCTGTGATCGGGTCAGTGCGAATGATTGCAACATTACCGGATTCAAAAATTGTCTTGTATCTGTTCTCGCTGCGGGAAAGGGAACGTTCTGTCTTTCGACTTTCGGTCATGTCGATGACCAGGCCGATCACGGCTGTAACGTTACCTTGTGAATCAAAATCCGGAAGATACTGAACACGAACTTCCCTTTGCGTGCCATCAGGATATACAAGCGTCTCCTCAAAATCCTGTGGTTCTCCAGAGATTGATCGGGCGATTCTGTCTCGCAAATGCGGGTAAATGCCGGATCCCACAACTTCCTCTATTGTTTTGTTCTCCGCCAGATCAGTCGTCGTTCCCAGCCGGTCAGCGCTGGTCCGGTTCACAAAAACGTATCGTTCAGCCGTATCAAATCGTGATATTTGAACCGGCAGCTGATCCGTGATCATACGCAATTCACGGGCACGCTCCGCGACCCTGCTTTCCAGGCTGAAATTCATCTGCCGCAATTCGGACTCAGCCTTTTTCAACGACGTAACGTCCTGGCCAGAACTGAGAATGCCTGTGATTTTGCCGTCGTTATCCCTCAGAACATGATTACGCCAGATGATGAATTTCTTTTCACCGGATCGGCAAAGCAACTCACTTTCATTTCTCGCCGGCATGGGTGATTTGCCAGAAGTTGCTGCCAGCCAACGCTCATTTACGGCTTTACGTTTGTCAGCGGATACCGAGACAGAAGCCCAGGACCGACCCTGTAATTCTGATGCACTGTAGCCCAGCACGCGGCATCCGAGCTCGTTTATTGATTTAATGCAGAGATCTGTATCCAGCTCAATAACAATGGCTTCAGAGATTTCCAGTAGCTGTTCAGCCTGTTTCTTGGCTTCCTCAAGTTCAAGCAAAGTTTTTTTCAGGAGCAGTACGACGACCGCACAGGCCCAGATCGCTGCCAGTGCCAAAACCCGATTTGAAATGACCATCCAGCTGATACCGGCGTCGCTGGAATAAAGGTATCCAATGATGGTTGCGATCGAAGACAGAACCGCAATAACGATGACATCACGTTGCCCCGGTAACCACAATCCAATCATGACAACGGCGATATAGGGCACGCCGGCCGCGACTCCCAGCGGGATCTGGAGATCGACAACCAGCACCAGAAGACCGACCAGGACAGCCAGGATTCTGACTTGAAAGCTTGAAAGTGTCATGTGACCACGCAAAATGGGAACTTGATGCAAGGGGCGAAACAGCTCACTGCACCATTCTTAAACGACAATGTTGCAATATCGGCCATGCGATCTCCATGTGGCAAATCGCAGCAGGCTTATTTCACGCAATGTCGACCAGGGGTTGCCGGCAATCAAATGAACTGATGCCGGTATCATCCTCATCAGGTGGACGTATTTAATAATGTGGTGGTGGGCGGTCCTGAGGCAAAACGGTGTGCAAATCACCTTCTGCTGCGGCCAGACGGTCGTTTAACTTGCTGACTTGTCGCGTAAGTTTGTCAATTTTCTGCCACTGCTCGGCGAGAGTGTCACTTAGTTCATCAATTGTGCGATTTTGAATGGCGATTTGTGCCTCAAGATCAAACAGCTTTTGTTCCAAATCGGTGGCGTCTGACATGTCAGGCATTTCTTTCTGCACATATTGGCTCAGATCGGAGGACTGCCGTCCAGGACGATACAGTTGCGCCCTTGCTCCTTGGCTTGATACAGGGCCAGGTCTGCCCTTGCAATCAGATCGTTCACATTACTCAGGTCCTGGTTGCTGCCTGCAATTGTCGTTGCCAATCCAAAGCTCGCGGTCAGCACATCGGCAACCGGAGAAGTGTCATGAGGAATATCCAGCCACTCAACAGCTTTTCGCATTTTTTCCGCAACGTCTTTAGCCCCCTTGATATCCGTGTCAGGCATTAGACATACGAATTCTTCGCCGCCGTAACGTGCAAACAAATCACCTGGACGATGAAGGCATTTTCGCAAACTGTCAGAAAACCGTTTCAGGCAATCGTCGCCTTCAAGGTGGCCATAGCTGTCGTTGAAGAGCTTGAAGTGATCAATGTCTATGAGAGCCAGCGACAGCGATGTCTTGTTGCGTTGAGAACGACGCCATTCCATGGCCAATGCATCATCAAAGGCACGGCGATTGGGAATACCGGTCAAACCATCAAGAGTGGCCAGTTTTCTCAGGAAATCCCGCTGGTTTTTGATTTCCAGATGGGCATTCACGCGGGCTTTGACGACGATAGGCACCAGGGGTTTTGTAATATAGTCAACGGCACCGACCGCCAGGCCGTTAACCTCGTCATCAGCCGAGTTGGACGCAGTCACAAAAATTACGGGAATGTCGGTTGTAATCGGGTCGCTTTTCAAAGCTCTCAGCACGTCATAGCCATCCATCCCCGGCATGCGAATATCCAGAAGGATAAGGTCGGGGTTGGACTTTCGGGCAACGTCCAATGCTTCTTCGCCGCTTGCTGCCTGGAGCACTGAATGCTCCTGATCGACAATAGCGGTAAGGAATTCCAGAAAAAGGTTTTCATCATCAACAACCAGGACGGTCGAAGCTTTTGGCTCTACCACCATAATTCAGTTCCTGTCCTCTAGACGCCCGAGACCTGGTCGACAGCCCGAATACCAGCCGACAGACAGAGTATGCACACGACAGATAGCAAAAGCCATCAGGCGATGCCTGAAATCATGATATTGAAATTTTCAGTGGGCGAGCAGTTTTTTCTGACGGCTGTCAGCTCGCAGTATCTTCTTTTTTCATCTGCTGGTAGGCCTCGCTGCCAACATATTCCTTAAGTTGCTGATAGGCGTTGTAGGCATTGTCGCGGTTATAGACGAGCGACATTTCGAGCAAGCGAGGGAGAACACATACGCTGGAACAAACACCTGCAGCCGTATGTATTGTGCAGTTTTCCGGTGCACATTCGTGTCGTGTTGACCACATTAACAGCGCGTCTTCATACCGACCTTCCAGAGTTGTCCGGATAACCTGGTCGAGCAAGTCGCGCAAAGTCATATTATCAATCCAAGTCGGTTAGAATAAAATTCAGCGAAAATCAGGAAAAGAGTGAAAGTAATAGAAAAATTCCAGAACTGGTTCTTTTTGAAGCAGGTCTTTCCCGTTCAAAGAGAACAGTAAAAAAACGTATGGAATTATCGATTGTTTGGCAAGACCATTTATTCAAGTTGAATCAAATAGTTATACAACTTCATAGTGTTTTTTCTCAATTGGTTATTATGTTACCGAAGTTATTAGTAATATTCAGACGGTTCCTGTTCGCCAATAAGTTTGATTGAACAATTTATTGTATCCATCTGCCAAATAATATTTGCCGAATATCTGAAATCGGGCAACAATCGGGCAAATTTTGGTAGATTGGGTAATATCCGGCGTAATCCGGATCTATGTTGCAGGCGTACAATGAAAGTTTGTATTTTTGGTGCGGGCGCTATCGGTGGGTGCATGGGGGGGCGTATGGCTGCGGCAGGCCTTGACGTATCCCTCGTCGCGAGGGGACCGCATCTGGTATCCATGAAAAAAGACGGCCTGCGGCTTGAAGGTTGCAGCGGCAGTCAAACGGTGCAGGTTACTGCAACGGACAATCCAGCTGATCTTGGACCGCAGGATTTTGTCATTATCAGCGTAAAGGCGATTTCACTATCGGGAGCCAATATTGGGCCGTTGCTTGGACCGGATACTGCTGTCATTACGGCCATGAACGGCATTCCCTGGTGGTATTATTACGGACTGGAAGGTCAGCGTTCGGCCCGGCCTTTGGAAAGCGTTGACCCCGGCGGTGATTTTTGGCGACGGATCGGACCTGAAAGGGCGATCGGCGGGATCATTGGATATTCGGCCGAGATGCCAAAGCCAGGTGTCGTCAGATGTGTTTTCGGTAACCGTTTCGATATCGGAGAACCAACCGGCGAAATGTCTGAACGCTGTCTGTGGTTGGCAGAATTGCTGAACCAATCTGGTTTTGAAACCAGGGTGTCAGGAACAATCCGAAATGACGTCTGGAACAAGCTGCTGAGCACAGGTGTTTTCAATCCTCTGAGTGCGTTGACACGAGCCAACCTTGGCACCCTTGCCAATGATGCTGATATGCGTCGCCTGGCGAAAATCATGATGCGGGAAGTCAGTGACGTCGGGACGGCCGCCGGCGGTGAATTTGTTGGCAGCATTGAAAGCCGGATTGATCAGGTCGCGACACTTGGCAGCCATAAAAGTTCAATGTTGCAGGATATTGAAGCCGGACGTCCCCTCGAGCTGGACGCAATATTGGGGTCCATTTGCGAAATGGGCAGGTTAGTCGGTGTGCGAACGCCATCGCTGGACATGATCCTCGCGGTGCTCAAAATCCGCGCCCGTCACGACTACCGCTGAGAAGAATATACTCAGGCCACTTGCCCGGTCAGGTTCTCGAACAATTTCCAGCGAATGATGGGAATTTCCCCGATAATGTCGAGGGGCAAGGACAGAAGATGTGTCGGCTCAATGAATTTCAGCCGGATGGAAATGTCCTCTCCAAAAAGTTTTTCCTCACCGAAAAATGAACCGGCTTTGAATGTTGTTTCAACACCAGATGCATCTATCCGCAAGACCTCACCACTTTCCACGACCAGCAAGGCGTTGTCTGTCGGAAAATCGGCTTGTGTCCCCGCTTCATGAAAACAGATTTCGATAACGGCTGCGATTCTGTTCAAAACCCCATATGAAATCGCTTCTTCAAACAAGGTGACGCGTTGCAGGAACTCGCGACGTTCCTGCAAGTGAGAGATCTCGCCAAACAAATTGTTATTGGCCACAAAAGCAAGATACAGGGATCGTGGAATGCGCAGGCACCAGACAAAATTACTGGCCCGGTATGTTTGCAGGGACGGCAACCCGTGAAGCGCTGTATCCTCGCCAAGCAAGGCACCTGACGATAGAGACGAATGAATTTTTTCGTCTGACTGGATCATCTCCACGTTGCCAGTCAAAATAAGATTGACGAATTCGCTTTCTTCACCTTCCCGAATAATGATGGTTTCAGGGTTGA
>Ga0233443_1003057_pt1 | contig 12065 bp, 8 predicted proteins | sample SI_123_September_2_FD_182784 | JGI IMG/M metagenome (GOLD analysis project Ga0233443, IMG submission 182784) | Seawater microbial communities from Saanich Inlet, British Columbia, Canada - SI_123_September2016_200_MG | ecosystem: Environmental > Aquatic > Marine > Inlet | place: Canada: British... | reverse complement strand
AATAAATCACCTTCTGGCCAAAACCAGTATCCCAGTCTTACTGAAAATGAAAAAAAAAGCATAACTTGGATAATAATAGAGTCAGTTATCACCATAACCAACTGCTTATTAACTCTAGAAATTGCTTTAATTCTATCAATCAATGAGATACTCCATCACGTTTTACAATTTTAAATAGGGTCATCCAAAGTATTTTCGCATCCATCCAAAAAGATTTCTGGTTTAGATACTCTACATCTAACGCCACTTTATCAGGAATCGACAACTCATCTCTACCGTTAACTTGCGCCCAACCTGTAATTCCTGGCAGTAATTCATCCACGCCTTTTTCTTTTCTAAGTGTGATTAAGTTATTCTGGTTATATAGTGCAGGCCTTGGCCCTACAAAACTCATATCAGCCATAATTACACTCCATATTTGTGGCAATTCATCAAGACTGGTTCTTCTCAAAAAACCACCAATAGGTGTTAAAAATTTGTCTGGATTTCTAAGTAGGTGTGTCGCTACTTCTGGTGTCTTTATATGCATAGTTCTAAATTTAGGCATGTAAAAAATCAAACCACCCTTGCCAATTCGTTTAGACCAATAAAGTACTGCACCTTTAGATGAAAAATACACTATTATTGAAATAAGAATTATTGGTAGCAATAGTATTAAGAAAGAAATTATAGCTAATACTAAATTGAAAAGTCGATTCATTATTACTAACTATTTTTTAATGCCACAAGCACACCAATAAGGCTCTCTATCAGAGAATTTAACATCTATAAAGCCATTACTAACAAACAACGTCTTAATTTCATCTTTACTTAATCTGTGCTCCAATTTAGTACCAAATCTATCAAGGGCGTCATTTTTCATAATATAAACTGACTTATTAGAATAATAATTTAATGGGATTTTTTCTTTGATACCTTGCAACCCTAAACTACCAATAAGATAACTCAATCTAGAAAGTGGCCAATATACAGTAATAGCGATCAATTTAGAAATATAAACCTTCAGTCTAAATGGAAGATAGGAAATAATTTTACGAAAATAATCAGAAGCCTTCCATATGAAATAATACCACTTTGGCTTATTATCAAAAGAATAGTACAAGTAAACTAAAAAAGGAGCTCCTTTTTTTAGCTTACTTGCAATTGAATGAAATGATTGATTAATATCTGGAATATGATGTAAAACACCAAGTGAATACGCAAAGTCAAGAGTTTCATTATCAACCAAAAGTGTATCGGCACTAGCAACCATGAATTCAAGATTGTTAAATTTCGATAGTTTATTTTTAGCTACATTTATCGCATCTATACTTGGATCAACTAAATAGAGTTTTTTTACTTTAGGTGCAATAAATTCTGCCCAACGACCACTTCCGCACCCTATATCCATACCAACCCCCCCATCTTTAGGCAGAATATTCCATGGAAAAATGGAAAAATAATCTTTCCAGATTTCTTTCATACTCAGAATTAAAACCTTATCATTGTTGTAAAGTGTCCATTCTTTACCAAAATCAGAAACTACTCTTCTATCGATATTGCGCTCACGCCCATGTAACTTCAATACTTGTAGCAGGATTGGAGATGTATGTGTGTAACTATAGCATGATACAGCTCGTTCATATCCTTTCGCTCCCATGTCATCAGTAATCGCGCTATAAACCTTGCACAAAAAATTTACCCAATCATCTGGTGTATTTGCTAAATAACCATTTATTCCATGTTCGACTATACTAGAGTTCACACCCACAGGAGAAGCAACCATTGGAATTCTACTTGCCATATATTGAATAAGCTTAAACCCGCACTTGCCTCTTTCCCAATATTGATCGCTCAAAGGCATAATTCCAACATGGGCGGATTTCAAATACTTTATTTCACTATCCTTAGACCACTTGATAAATTCTACAGGAACACCAGGTAAGGTAGCTTTTGCGCCAATCATCACCAGCTTTCCATCTATTTTTTCAAAAACCTTTCTTAGTGAATCTGATATATTCTCAACATATTTTGAGGTGCTCGGGGTTCCAATCCAAACAATTGTAAATTGTCGGTTCTTTTCAACTGAAATTTGATCATATGATTCTACATTTATCGCAGTTGAGATAATCACTCTATCTTTCTGAGCGTGCTTATAAAAATAATCTGAAATATATTGATTTCCAGAAATAACGCAAGCAGCGTTCCTTGCAATATCTGGAATCTTTTGAGAAAGAAGTAATTGTATTATTTTGTTTTTATGGCAATCATAACGATGAAAAATCGCATCATCATAGTCAAGAATATAATTCATTCTAGATAGAAAAAAATAATTTTCCAGCCAGGCTGGAATAAAGGGAAAAACCTCTTTTTCAATCAATACTAAGTCATACTCTTTTATATTATATAGATCTTTAACTCTTTTCACGTAGCACCTAACAGCCTCAACTATTCGTGCCAAATAAGAATAAGAATAAGAATAAGAATAGGTTAGATACTTATTACTAAATAGCGGCTTGACAGTACAAGTAAAACCGTTGGATTCTAGATAGTCCGTATAATTATAAAGCCTATACCTGCTACTTGCCCCCATCTTACTATAGCGAGGTAGAATCAATAGGTTAACCATTATCTAACTCCAAACTTTGTAAGCAATGAATGTCTTATCATTTGAACTCCATACATACCGAAAATAAAAAATGGAATCATAAATCCTTGTCGCATACGGTAAATCGTACCAACATTAGGAACAATATAACCTAATAAAATAATAATAATAATAGACAACATTAGCAATGGGACTAGAGGCTCTAATATCAATCTATTTTTTAGTACAAGGAACACAAAGCCAATAATAATGACATACCAAGCGGCGGTCTCAATGCCGGAAATAATTCTACCTATAAAGCCCGTTTCTTTGCCTTTTTCAATCCAATGACTAGGAAATGGAGAGAGGAAAGCAACTTGCACAGCCCTAGGAAAATTCTTAACAACATCATAAAAATTCTGAATAGAAAGATTAGCATCTATTGTTGACCCAGCATAAAGGTTTACATTTGAAAAACCATTTCGCATTTTTCCAATTCTGGCTGATAATAAATTTAGAAAATTGGTATTGGTATTGGTATTGGTATTGGTATTGGTATTGGTATTGGTATTTAACTCCAACAACTCAGCCTTAGAGTGTGTTGCCTCAGGGGGGTTGGTTAATACGCCAGCTGTATAGACATGCTCATACGTAAAGTGAATGATTAATACTGGTAGTAAAATTAAAAAAACACTAATCAAATTAAATCTCTTTATGAATAAGGACCAAACAAAATATAATACGAAAACAGCTAGAATTACATCGACCAGATACGAACGCATGGCAAGAATAAATATAAATCCAAAATACATAAATAAAATATTTTTCCAGGTTATTTTATTTTTAAAAAAATCAATCCACCCATAGCATAATAAGCATATTCCTGCAATTAGGATCGGATCTCTAAGCAATTGAGTAGAAGATGCTAATAATGAAGGCTGAAAGAAAAATAATACTGTAAAAATATGAACTGCATAGTTTTTTGGAAACAATAATTTTGAGGAGGCGTAAATAGCAATAATTGAAATCACCCATATTGGGCCGTTAATTATTTCAAACACTATCGGTAGATTATACCCAGTAGCCCAATAAACTAATGAAATCAACTTAACATTATAATGGTACGGATAACGCTCCCACCAGCTTAACCAATCAGATTCGGTGATTAATTGAACCAGGTCTTGCGCCTCCTTGTGATACAAGGTAGAGTCTCTTGAAAAATTCCATAATCCATTACCATCGTGCAGATGCAAAGCAATTGATGAGCTATAAGCTACTAAAGAAAAGGCAACTGATATCAACACATGGAACAATAACAATAGCACAATTACTCTAAGAGGATTTTGCTCTATTATATTTACAAATGTCTTGCTTATTTTTCTAATACTTGTCATTCTTAACTATGATTTTTTTAATGATGAAAGTAGATTGTATTTCGGCCTAAAGCCTAATTTTTTCAATTTTTCCATAGAATAGCATTCACTTCCAAATAGCTTTTGGTAGCCATACGAATTAAAAGGTATAAAGTCTATTACATCTCCAATTCTAGCCAATAAAGAAAAAATAAGCCTTGGAACTGACCATTTAGGAGTGGTTTTATTAGCAACTTTACACATTACTTCATAAATTTCTCTTGGAGAATACTGATGATCATCAGTTGCAATATAAATACCTCCATTTGCTCGACTATCCTCAGAGATTAATATTATAGCCTTAACAAGATCATTTACACAAATCATTGAACGTTTATTATTAGTTTTCGGCAATGGAGGAAACCAGCCATCTTGCACTCCATTGAGCATTACACCAAGATTTCCTTTCATGCCTAGACCGTACACCAGGGCAGGGCGCATAATTGAAACATGCATGTTAAACTTTTTTCCAAATTCTAGCACCTTTAGCTCAGCCTCTCTTTTGGTTGATCCATAAATATCCTTTGGAGTGCCTTGGTCGTTTTCTGACATGCATCTACTAGACAGAATAACACCTCCCGCCTTTACACTGCTAATATAAATAAACTTCTTCACTCCTTTTCTTGCAGCAATCTCTATTAAATTAGTGGTAGCGCTTACATTTAGATTTTGATAAATATACTCTTTATTGATAGTATTCGCTAAATCATGAGCATAGCCGGCTAAATGAAAGACTATATCAATTGAATCGAGTGCAGACTCTGGTATCAACCCATCCTCAAGATTGCAGACTACTGTCTCATAATTTGCATTTGGCTTGCGAGCTAACACACATAAAGAATAGTTCCTACTGGCAAGAGCCTTAAGTAATTGTGAGCCAATAAATCCAGTGCCTCCAGTAACTAATGCTTTCATTTCAAAAGCTCGTTCCATAGGGTTATTGTTTCTGCAGCGATTTTTTCTTGTGTAAAATTTTTAAGAATCATTTTTCTACCCTTTCTCCCCATCGCACCCCTTAACTTTGAATCTTCTAATAATTTTAATATAGCTATAAATAAAGCATCTCTATTTTTGAATGGTACGAGAAATCCATTTACAGTGTCTTGCACAACTTCTCGGCAGCCAGAAACATCGTAAGACACTATTGGAAGACCACAACTAGCAGCCTCTAACAAGGTTTTAGGAAGGCCTTCATGGTAAGAGGGAAAGCACACTATGTCAGCTTTATGGTAAATACTTAGCATATCATCTTGCTTCCCCCACCACTCAATAGCCCCCTGTCTAACCCATTTCTTTAACTGTGACTCAGGTATACATTCTGGATTATGCGGATCAGGGTCACCTATGAGTGCAAATTTAACATTAATCTTCTTCTTTTTACAGTATTGTGCGCATATGACAAAATCCTCAACCCCTTTATCCCAAAGCATGCGAGCAGGCAAAATAATCAATGGGGTGCCACCATGTGACACATATTTCGGAAAAAAAAATTTAGCATTGACTCCAGCACCACGAATTAGTCTAATTCTTCCTCTGTCAATAACTCTGCAATCCTCTAGCAACTTTCTGTCATCTTTATTTTGAATAATTAAACGTATATTATCACCTCTTAGAAGTAAACGAAATATAGGTATAAAAAATAACCTTAACACCTTGGCTGTACTTTTATGCGATCTAAAAATAAACCCTAAGCCGCCAAACGCAAATATACGTCCATTAACATTGACAAATATACTCGAGAGTGTAGTATAAAAAACTGGCTTCATAGCTACCGCATGAATCAAATCTGGCTTAAAGTTTCGAATTACATTAACAATATAATAAATTGCTTTAAATTCTAATAAAGGGTTGAGTGAACTTCTTTCAAGTGGCCAATCTATCGTCTTTATTCCTAATGAGTTTATCAATTCTTCATATTTTGACATTCTGCTCAATAACAAAACTTCGTACCCATCATTAATCGCAGCAGTCGCCAAATAAAGTCTATGTGAAACAAAGTACCAATCTTCAGAAACAATAAAAAGTAACTTTTTCATAATGGTTTCAAATTTTCCTTTATTTTTACCAATAGTAATTATAGCTAACCTTTATCATCCTAAAACCTAAAACAAATTTTTAAAATTTATTATATAGGGGTATCTTAAGAAGCCTCCTTCTTGCCCTTCTCAAGGGTGTAATACCCCGTTCAAGAAAAGACTATACTAATAATTAAAAAACAGAGTCGGTCAATGTCTAGCTCTTATTGTTAAAGATTCTAAATTCTATCAAGCATGCGTGCTACAGTATCAACATTAAGTTTAGAAGATTAAATAAAAATATATATCACTATTGGCTATCTAGCCATATCTGAAACATTAGCACACTCCATAGATGATATTGCCAATTGCGATGCCCAGACAAATGCTCCTTCCATTTGTCGCGTATTAACTCAACATGAAAATACCCGTCACTCTTAAGTCGCTCTTCACTTAAAAGATCTTCCGCCCATTCTCGCAAAGGCCCTCTAAGCCAAGAATCTATCGGCACCCCAAAGCCCATTTTAGGGCGGTCAACCAACTCCTTTGGTACATATTTATCCAATACTTTTTTTAGGACCCATTTACCTTGAGAGCCTCTAATTTTCATATTAAGTGGCAATTTCCAAGAAAATTCAACTACATCTTTATCAAGAAATGGCGCTCTAGTCTCTAAAGAAGTAAACATTGCAGCCCTATCCACTTTTACCAATATATCATCTGGTAAATAAGTAATAGAATCTAGGAGCATCATCCCATCTTCAGGATGAGAAAAGTCAATATCTTGATTAAATTTATCACCCTTCTTTTTACAGCCTATTACCACTTCAAATGAATTATCCCAATGTGAAACCAGACTGTCGTATATATGATAAATGCTATCTAATGTAAGCATCTTAGATAACTTGTAAAGCTTATCCCCTGGATTCGGAATTTTATAACTTGATGGTAATAATTTAAATACAACGCCTATTAAGAAGTCCCACCACCTTGGAGAAAGCATCTCAATACCTTTAGATATTAATTTACGCACTATATGTGGAATTTTCTCAATTTTTTTCCATATTCTATTAGCCATAAAATAACGATTATAGCCACCAAATAGCTCATCACCTCCGTCACCTGAAAGGGATACGGTTACATATTTTTTTGCCATTTTGGAGACTAAAAAAGTAGGTATTTGAGAAGAATCAGAAAAAGGCTCGTCGTAAATTTCAGGTAAGCGTGAAATAACATCAATCGCCTGCTCTGCGGTTACATATAATTCTGTATGGTCAGTTCCAAGATGATTCGCAACCTCCTTGGCATATTCAGCTTCATTGTAATGCTTCTCGTTAAAGCCAATAGTAAAAGTTTTTATTTTTTCCTTAGACTGTTTCTGCATCAATGCAGCAACTACTGAGGAGTCAATTCCACCAGAAAGAAACGCCCCTAAAGGAACATCAGAGAGCATTTGTCTCTTGATAGCTCTACTTAATAAATTATCCAATTCCTGCACTGCATTTTCGTCATCACCGCTAAATCTGTTAACCTCTTTTCCAGATTTAGCAATATCACTCATAGACCAATAATAAATTGGATCGGAGATATTTTCTTTGCTCCAAACATTGTTAACCATGCTAAGCTTAACATAACTACCACCAGGTAATTTATTTATACCTTTGTATATTGAGTAAGGAGATGGAACATAATCGTATTTTAAATACATTGCCAGGGCATCACGATCCACCTTACCAAAAAATCCATGAAACGCTTTTAATGATTTTAACTCCGAACCAAATAAAAAATAATCATCATTCCAACCATAGTACAGCGGCTTCTCACCCATTCTATCTCTTATCAGATAAAGGGAGTTATTCTTAGTATCATATAGTGCGATGGCAAACATTCCATTTATTTCTTGTAATGTTTTATCCACACCCCACTCCTCAAAACACAACAATAATGTTTCAGTATCAGAGTGCCCGTTCCACTCAACCAGATTTCCTGACTCACTGTCAAGTCGCATTCTAAGCTCTAAATGATTATATATTTCCCCGTTAAAAGCAACAATATACTGACCAGAAGTTGAATGCATCGGCTGATGGCCCGCAGAAGATAAATCAAGTACAGATAAACGACGATGACCAATTGCAACTCTAGACCTTTCATCAACCCAAAAACCCTCATCATCAGGGCCGCGGTGTGTAATTGAACTAGTCATACTCTTTAACTGGTCACTAATACTATATTTCGCCTTCTGGTTCCATAAAAAACCTGTTAAACCACACATTATTCCCTCCCCTTCTTAAGGTGTATTATTATCTTTTTTATTTTTCTATACAAAATGGTAAAGATAAAATAAATAGCCTATCTCACCTTTTGAATACTACCAAAAAATCTCTTCATACTCTCTAGTAATTTTTTTAATATCAAAAGACCGTTTGATTGATTTTCTTATTTCATTAGAATCAATTTTATGACTTTCTGTAGGCATGGCAAGAATCAAGCCAGATAAATTTTTTACAAAATTTTGATCTATATCGACTAAAAATCCATTTCTTCCATCAATTACAACCTCTCTAATGCCACTAGGGCAATTCGTGGCAATAACTGGAACCCCTAAAGATAGCGCTTCGAGCATAGCGTTTGACATGCCCTCATATAACGAGGAAGAAACAAAGCAATCGGCGCTACTGAGTATCAACTCAGGATTATCTATAAAACCTGGCATTAGGATATTTTTTTGCATCTCGAGCTTACATATAAGTTCTTCCAACTTTATTCGACATACACCTTCTCCTAGAATGACCAAGCCAATATTATTATCTCGATTTGCAATACTAAAGGCACAAATCAGATCTTTATAGTTCTTTTGATCAGACAATCTTCCAACACTTACAAATATATATTGTTTCGAGTCGATAAACTTCTGAACATCACTTGATAAACTTAAAGTGTTAATATTATTATACAAATTATTAATATCAATTGGATTATTAATTTTAATAACTTTAATAACAAGCTTACTGCTAAGAGAAAACGTTTGTATTAAATCATCCCTCATATGGCCACTTTGAACAACAACAACATCTGATAAATTAATAACCAGCTTATTTAATAAAAATTGAAAAAAATATTTACCTCTACTGCCTTTCTTAATGTCACCAAGAAAGGCGCTAATAGTATTCCCAAATCTAGAAATTATTTTTATTTTTTTAGAAAAAAACAATGATGATATCGATATAGTTACCACATACCCTAGTGTTGCAAATACCACATTTGGTTTAATATTCCTTACAAGTTTTATCATCGGAACAACGCTCTCAATTGAGTGAGTGCTTCCTAACTTATGAATAGTTACATCATTAGATAAATATTTACAGTATTCACCCTGGAGCTCTCCAACAGCTATATGTATTACAAATTTATCTCGATTTAAATTATTAATTAGATTAAGAAAAACTCTTTCCGCACCCCCTCCTCTAAAATCTGGTATTGCAAATAGAATAATTTTTTGCGTATTTTTAGTCATTTATTAGAGTCAGCATAAATAATAAGGCGATGGAAATACTAAGATGACTAGTATTATTAATGAAAGTTTACAATTTGGGCATATTAGAAAACTATATAAATCATTATTCATTATCTCTAATTAGTTTAGAAAGATCCATGTTAAGCCCGGATAACATATTTTTAGATATTTCTTTTTTAACATTGCCTTTTTCAATTAATAATATCAAGTCACAATTTTTAACTGTACTAAGCCTATGTGCAATGATGATAACCGTAATCTCATCCGCCATAGAATTGATTGAATTTATAACGTATTCTTGTGATTTATTGTCTAAGGCAGCCGTACCCTCATCCAGTATTAAAATTTTTGGCTGACTATAAAGCGCACGAGCAATTCCTAAACGTTGACGCTGCCCACCTGACATTCTGACACCATTTTCACCAATCATAGTCCCATATCCAAACTCTAGCTCATCAATATAATTATCAAGCATTGCTAATTTAGAAACGCGCGCTATCAAATTATTGTCAATATCTTCAATGTTTACGCCATAAGCAATATTATTTCTCAACGAATCATCCAATAGGTAAATATCCTGAGGAACATAGGAAACCATACCCCTCCATTCGTGCAAATTACTAAATATATTCTTACCATCTGCCATTATTTTGCCATTATTTGGCTCCAATAAACCACAGATTAAATCAACAATAGTAGTCTTTCCAGAGCCACTCTCTCCTATCAAAGCTATGGATTTTCCCTTCTTAATCTTAAAAGAAAGATTTTTAATTGAGTGCTTTATTAATCCAGGATACTTATAGCTTACATTATCAAACACAATATCTTGATTAAAGGTTATAAAATTATCATGGACACTGGCAGCCTCTTCTTTGTCACTATTACTTGTATTTAGCTCATTAAATACAACATCGAGAGAGGCAGAATAATATCTAATATTTGTATAGGAGCTTGTTATTCTATTAAATGATGGCATTAATCTAACTGCGGCAAGACCAAAAAAACTAAGCTGTGACAAGTCCAGCTTTGGGTCAGGATTATCATATGTGCTTACAATAACCGCAATAACAATGCCAAGTACAATAATCACCTCAACAAGATATCTTGGCCACTGCGAAATATTTTTTAGATTCGCAGTATTAATAGAATATCTTTTAACATTATTATTAAAAATATTCACAAAATACTCAGAAGCTCTCGATACTTTCGTCAACTTAATGCCAGCAAGACTCTGATTTACTGATTTAACCATTTCACCAAAATATTGCTGGGATACGGTCCCCATAGCATCCATCTTTCTTTTAATGACGAACATAACAATAAATAATATGGAGCCAAATCCACAAATCAAAACCAATGTTTTGGTTGGTTCAATATATAGGAGTGCAAATATAATAGAAAAAACAATAATTACTTCTGTCAATAAAGTTATTCCTGGTACCAAGATATTAGCAAATAACCAAAACACCTCAGTATTAATATTTCTTTGCAAATACGATGAGTTAGTTTGAAGGTGGTTTACATATGGCATTTCAATATATCTTCTCAATAATTGAGTGCTGATTAACACATACTTGTTGTAAATAAATTTATGTAATATATAATTAATATATAACAAATATATATTTTTAAAAAGGAATAAGAGGCCAACAACAATTCCAAACACCTGGATTAGCTCAATTTCACTACTTAAATCCAAAATGCCGAGATCTGAAAACCATTCATAAACTTTGTTTTTATCATCTAAAAACAAACCCACAAAAACTGCTAATCCAGCAATACTAACAACCTCAAACCCGGCCCCAATAACAACAAAAATAAATATGCCTGTCAATTTAAACTTTTCTTCATTGGAAAAAAGAAACACTAGTTTTTTAAACATACTTCTCCATATATTTTATAAAAGAGCGCATTATTATTGCGCCCTTTTACATAATAGTATAGGTCGAGAGAGGGAGTCTCCATCTCGACTCTTTAAATTCTCTAAGATTCTTACTTTAAGTTGTGAGGAGTTGATTTTATTAGTTATACCTTTAATAGATTCACCCTCATGTCCTTCATACAAAAAATACTCGAATGAAAGCTTACCTAGCCATTCCGGAAATCCAATATGCCCCTCGATTGACATATAAAATATAAAATCAAAACTCTTGTACGGCAATTGATCAAATATTGAGCTGGATTTCAGATCTACACCAAGAATGTCAAACTTGGTAAATCCACCTCTATACATGTAATTCCTTGCAGTTTTTGCCACATCAGGCATATCAAGCCCCACAACCCAACTTGCATTACACATTAGTGCATACTTAACAAAAAGTCCTAAATTACAACCTACATCTAAAACATGACTATTTGTAAGTGTTATATTATGTCTAGAAAGCAACTCATTAATTACATGCAATCTATACTCACTATCTCTCTTGCCTTTAATATCCATTCCTGGTACTGATTGATATGAATATCGATCTGAACGTATTAAATTACTAGCGCCAAAATGAGTAGTATCATTGATAGCGCTAGTAAGTTTATTGTTAACATTTAAATTAAAGTTTTGA
>Ga0233443_1003047_pt1 | contig 12089 bp, 12 predicted proteins | sample SI_123_September_2_FD_182784 | JGI IMG/M metagenome (GOLD analysis project Ga0233443, IMG submission 182784) | Seawater microbial communities from Saanich Inlet, British Columbia, Canada - SI_123_September2016_200_MG | ecosystem: Environmental > Aquatic > Marine > Inlet | place: Canada: British... | reverse complement strand
CAAAAAAGTAAAATTCAAATGAGGAAAAATAAATTAATATATTTGACACATTTATTTTCTGGGATCATCATGATCTGGATTAAATCTAGCAGGAAGCAAACCAGATTGAAACCATTCTATAAAAGTATAAATATTAAATACTGGTATCCCAAATTTCTTTCTTACATCTGCAGCGAAAGGACTCATATTTGTACATTCCATTACTATTGCTCCAATATTAGAGTTTGTTTTCAATAGTTCTTCAGCTGCATCCAAATGATCTTGTCTAGCTAAATCTATATCCATTTCTTTTTCATCATTTATAATTACCCTAGTAAATTCTTTACCATTTTCAGTTCCTATAATTGGAGTATTTAATGGAACATTAGCCGCTTTAAGGTGTGCTTCTTTTAAGGAAGGCTTGTGAATAGTCATAATTCCAACTTTTTTACTTTTAGGAAGCAAACTATTAACCATTTGAACTTGCATTAAAGATGATGTTGCAACAGGCACATTAACAGCTTCAGCCATTTTTTCCTGGAATAAAGATAGAAAACCACAATTGGTAGTAATGCCATCAGCACCCATTCTAACTAATTCTTTTGCAGCATCAATAAAACCATTTAAAATTTCTTTTCCTTCATCATAAACCGCTTGTTTGGGTGTTGCACCTGGAACCACTCTGTAATGAACTGGAACACTCCAAGTTCTAGCATTAGCTATATCTCCATGAATTCTAGGAAATTGAGTGTCAAGCATACATACTCCAACTGTTCCCCCATAAACAGTTTTACCTCCAATTGCCATATTTTTTCTATTGTCTCCTATTTTCATTATTAAAAGTTAATTTTTATTGTGTGTTAAATCAAGAAAATAAATTGACAACTCATAAATTCTTTAATTAAGTAAGCCGCTCTATGAATAAGAATTTAAGATCTAATCATTTAACTGGCGCAGAAGCACTAGTAAAATTGTTAGATGCGCATGAAGTTAAATATATTTTTGGGCTTTGTGGAGATACAACTTTACCTTTTTATGATGCGCTATACAGGTTAAATCACTCGATAAAACATATTTTAACTAGAGATGAAAGGAGCGCTAGTTATATGGCGGATGGTTATGCTAGAGTTACAGGTAAAGTTGGAATTTGTGAAGGGCCAAGTGGCGGTGGTGCTACTTATATAATTCCAGGTGTTGTGGAAGCTAATGAGTCGTCTATATCAGTAATAGCAATTACAAGTGATGTTCCCACTACTTCAATTGGCCATTTTCCTTTAACAGAATTAAATCAAAAGGAACTATTCAAACCTCTAACTAAATGGAATGAAAAAATAGATAAAGCTAAGGACCTAGGGAAGATAATAAGAAAATTATTTGAAGAAAGTACATCGGGCAGACCAGGAGCTTGTCATCTTTGTTTCCCATTTGACATACAAAAAGCAGAAGTATCAGAAGAAGATGTTTGGGTTAACAAAGAATTCACTAGATTTCCAGCTAAACCCAAAGCACCAGATCTATTAAAAGTTGATCAGATTGTCAAAGAAATATCAAAATCAAAAAAACCAATGATTATTTGTGGTGGTGCTATTAAAAATTCATTTGCAGAAAAAGAATTACAAAAACTAGTTGAAAAAACCAATATTGTGTTGGCAACAAGTGTAACAGGCAAGGGAACACTTGCAGATACTCATCCAAATTGTTTAGGAGTAGTTGGAAGCAATGGTGGTTCAATACATACTCGAGAAATTATAAAAAACTCTGATTTAATAATCTTTATTGGTTGTCGTGCTGGTTCAGTAACTACAGAAAAATGGCAATACCCTAATAAAAAAACTAAAATAATTCACATAGATATAGATTCAAAAGTTATAGGTGCAAATTATAAAACTCATATATCTCTAATTGCTGATGCAAAACTTACATTAATTGAATTAAACAAAAAAATTAAAAAATGTAATTTTGAAGGAAATAAAATAGTTAAAGAAGTTAAAAAGAAAAAATTTGAAGAATTCAGTAAACTTTGTAATGAAGATAAGGGTTTAATAAAACCAGAGCGTATTGTTAAAGAGCTTAACGATGTTCTTCCAGAAGACACCTATATAGTTCTCGACCCTGGTACGCCATGTCCATATTTTGCAGCTTATTACAATTTTTCAAAAGCCGGAAGGTATTTTTTAAGTAATCGTGCGCATGGAGCGCTAGGTTATTCTTTGTCAGCATCTATAGGAGTTCAAATTGGGCAACCAAAAAACAAAGTTGTTGCGGTTATGGGAGATGGAAGCTTTGGATTTACTGTTGGTGAGTTAGAAACAGCAACGAGACTTAATTTACCAATTATATTTATTGTAATTTCAAATAGTGTTTATGGTTGGATTAAAGCTGGCCAAAAATCAAGTTTTGATAAAAGATATTATTCAGTAGATTTTACAAGAACAGATCATGCAAAAGTAGCTTCTTCATATGGACTTAAAACATGGACGGTAAAAAAACCTAAAGATTTAAAAAGAATATTTAATCAAGCACTTAAACAAAAAAAACCATGCTTAATAGATATTATAAGTCAACCATTACAAGATGCAAATGCACCTGTAAGTGAGTGGATAGCTTAGTGAACTTAGAAAAAAAAAAAATTGGTATTGTGGGTGCTGGGATTATAGGAATTTCCAGCGCAATAAATTTAGCAAGAAGAGGTTGTGAAGTTGTTTTAATCGATAAAGATTTTAAAGGACAACCTGCTTCATATGGGAACGCATCATGGTTATCAAGTCCTTCAATTACACCAGTTTTGATGCCAGGGATGATAAAAAAAATACCAAAACTACTTTTTTCTAAGGACGGACCGCTATTTTTGAGGTTTCCAGGTTTTTTAAAGATAATTCCTTTCCTTGGAAAATATTTAACATATTCTAAAAAAGAAAAAGTAGAGCATATTTCTAAAAATCTTGCTTTTCTTTTAAAAGACAGCATTGGAGAACACAGAGAATTAGCCAAAGAAACTAATGCTGACAAATGGATTGAGTCTTCTCCTTTTTTATTTATTTATAAAAACAAAGATGATTTTAATAGTGATAATTATACTTGGGCATTAAGAAAAAAACATGGTTTTAATTTAATTGAAATAAAAGAAGATGAATTGAAATCTTTAGTTCCTGGCTTATCTTCAGAATTTAAATTTGCAATCAAAATTAATGATCTAGGATACATTTCAAATAGTCAAAATTATCTTGACGACTTGATTGAAGGTTTTAAAAAATTAGGAGGAAATTTAATTGAAGATCAAGTGATCGATATTAAAGATGACAACAATAAAGTAAATATTGTTACAAAAAATAATAATTTAATTGTAGATGAAATTATTATTTCATCTGGAATATTTTCTAAAAAGTTTTCAGAAAAATTTGGTGTATCTCTTCCTATAGAATCTGAAAGAGGATATCATCTTGAATTATTTAATACTAACGTTAAATTAAAATATCCAATAATGAATGGTTACTTTAAGCTAGCAATTACACCAAGACCTACAGGGATTAGATTTGCTGGTTTAGTTGAATTTGGAAGTTTAGACTCAAAACCTAACCCAAAAGCATTTGAATTGCTAATGCGCAATGCTAAATCAATGTTTCCTGGAATTGAATTTGATAGAAAGCAAGAATGGAGTGGGCACAGACCATCCACTGTAGACAGTCTTCCTGTGATTGGAAAATCTAGTATTAACGAAAAAGTTTTTTTTGGTTATGGTCATCATCACATAGGTTTAACCGCAGGCCCAAAAACGGGTAAAATGTTGACTAAATTAATATTAAGAGATAACGATCAATATGATTTGAATGCATTTGATCCTAGCAGGTAAATCAATTCACAGTTGTAAAATTTATTTAATTTGATTTAGATCAAATTTATTTCATTTGATCTCTATTCTCATACATGGTTTCTTTTTAAATATATAAATAAAATAATGTAAGGGAGAAAATAATGAAAAATATAGTTAGAATATTTTCAGTTCTTTTGATTTCTTTGTTGTCAACAATGAATATTCAGGCAGCTGAAAAATGGGATATGCCTATGGCATACTCAGCTACTAACTTCCATAGTCAAAATGGAGTTATGTTTGCTGATGCTGTTAGAATTGCAACTGGTGGAGAAATTGATATTACAGTTCATCCAGGTGGATCACTATTTAAAGGTGGTGAAATTAAAAAAGCTATTCAAACAGGTCAAGTTCCTATTGGAGAGAGATTATTGTCTGGTCACCAAAATGAAAGTTTAATTTTTGGAACAGATTCAATTCCATTTCTTGCTACATCCTACGCAGATTCTGCTAAGCTTTGGAAGCATTTAAAACCAGAGTTAGTTAAAATATTAGATAAGCAAGGATTAGTATTGCTTTATGGAGTGCCATGGCCTTCACAAGGTTTATATTTCAAAAAAGAAATTAAATCTGTGGCTGACAGCAAAGGTGTTAAATTTAGATCATACAATAACTCTACAGCAAGAATAGCTGAGTTAATGGGTATGCTACCTGTTCAAGTTGAGGCAGCTGAATTATCCCAAGCTTTAGCTACTGGTGTAGCTGATTCATTTGTATCATCTGGAGCTACTGGATATGATAGAAAAGTATGGGAACATTTAACACACTTTTATGAAGTAAATGCTTGGTTACCAAGAAATTATGTAATGGTTAACAAAAAATCTTGGAAAAAAATTGGTAAGAAAAACCAAGATATCATAATGGGTGTTGCAGCAATGGCAGAAGCTGCGGGTACAGCAAGATCTGAACAGCTTTCAGGTTGGTATCTAACACAATTAGCGGCAAACGGAATGACAGTTACTGCAGCAAAAGGTCAATTAAGAACTGACCTTGAATCTATCGGTAAAACTATGTCTGATGAGTGGATGGCTAATTCAGGGTCGGTCGGTAAAAAAATTATTGACGGATTCAAATCAGAAAAATAATAGTTAAACAAATTTAGATTGAGCCCAATTAATTTTGGGCTCAGTTTTTTTTAATAATTTTTATGGAACAAAAAAAATTTTCATTGAGATCTTTTTTAGATAAACTGTATTTAGGTGCGGCTTATATTGCTGCATTTGGATTACTCATGATACTACTGATCATTGTGTATAATATGGTTGCTAGATGGACAGGAGGCACTGCAATGGGCGCAACAGCTTATGCGGGCTACGCAATGGCTACTTCAGCTTTTTTAGCAATGGCATACACACTTAATCAGGATGGACACATAAGAGTAAAAATGCTTTTAAGTAAATTAGGCAAATACAGAAAATGGGGTGAGAGATGGTGTTATGGAATGGGCTCGCTTCTTAGTATCTACTATTTTTATTATGCAGCTAGAGGTGCCCATTTTTCATACATATTAAATGATATATCACAACAAGATGATGCTTGGCCAATGTGGATACCTCAAATGACAATGGTAATTGGAACTTTAATTTTAGCAATAGCTTTTGTAGATAGATTTTATCAGGTAGTTTTTTTTAATTATGATGAATTAGAAAAAAAATGGGAAATAAAAGATGAAAAAGCCATTGAGGATGCATCTTCACAATCTGAGTATTATCATGGAGGAAAACAATAATAGATGGAAAACTTATATTTAACAGTTATTTTTTTATTTACTCTCTTTTTTCTTTTAGGAAGTGGTGTATGGATTGGCTTAGCCCTAATAGGTGTTGCGTATGTTGGGATAGAAATGTTTACTGTTCGTCCAGCAGGAGATGCAATGATTACAACAATATGGACCACATCTTCAAGTTGGTCGTTAACAGCCTTACCTTTATTTATATGGATGGGTGAAATACTTTATAGGACAAAATTATCAGAAGATTTATTTAAAGGACTTGCACCTTGGATGAATAACTTACCAGGAAGGTTATTACATACCAACATAGTAGGATGCACTTTTTTTGCAGCAGTCTCAGGTTCTTCAGCAGCAACCTTGACGACAGTGGGCAAGATGTCGATTCCAGAGTTAAGAAAAAGAGGATATCCAGAAAAAATGACAATAGGAACATTGGCAGGTTCAGCTACCTTAGGTTTAATGATACCTCCATCCTTAACTTTAATAGTTTATGGAGTTACAATTAATGAATCAATTGTACAATTATTTATGGCTGGTATATTTCCAGGAATAGTATTGGCCTTTTTATTCATGGGGTATGTTGCAATTTGGGCAACATTTAATAAAGATAAAATGCCACCAAAAGACACTCAGATTAGTTTAATTGATAAAATTAAAAGTTCTAGGTTCTTAATACCAATATTTTCATTAATTATTTTTGTAATAGGTTCAATGTATATGGGGTGGACCACGCCTACAGAAGCAGCATCATTTGGTGTTATTGGAGGATTAATATTAGCAGCATTGCAAGGGTCATTAACCATGAAAACATTTCTAGCAAGTTTAATGGGGGCCACAAAAACCTCATGTATGATAGCTTTTATTTTGGCTGGGGGAGCGTTTCTAACAATGTCTATGGGTTTTACAGGACTTCCTAGATCAATAGCAGAATGGATAGCATCAATAGGATTATCAAATTTACAACTATTATTATGTTTGATGGTTTTTTATATTGTACTCGGATGTTTTTTAGATGGTATTTCATCAATAGTCTTAACAATGGCGGTAGTTGAACCCATGATAAGAGATGCTGGCATTAATGTAATATGGTTTGGAATATATTTAACAGTCTTAGTTGAAATGGCGCAAATAACACCACCTGTAGGTTTTAACTTATTTGTTTTACAAGGAATGACTAAACACGAAATGCTATTTCTTGCAAAATCAGCATTACCAATGTTTTTGGTAATGGTAGTAATGGTTTTTATAATGATAGCCTTCCCAGAGCTTGCAACATATTTACCAAGTACAGTGAGATCAGCTGGAGCCGGTTAAATATAGATTGGCATGAGTAAAAGCATTCTTTATGAGGAAAGAGATAACGTAGGCATAATTACACTCAATAGAGAGAAAGTTTTAAATGCGTGGAATAAAGAAATGCGCATTAAAATTTGTAAAATATTTAATAAAATAAAAAAAGAAAAAAAAATAAAAGCGGTAATATTAACTGGCGCTGGAAAAAAAGCATTTTGTGCTGGACAAGATTTAAATGAATTAAAAAATTTTAAAACAAATCAAGTTAATGGATGGATTGATGAGTTTAAAAAAGTATATACAGCAATCAGATCAGCAGAAATTCCAACCATATCATGTATTAATGGGGTTGCAGTCGGATCTGGATTTCAATTAATATTACTTACAGACATAAGAATATCTCACCAAAATACAAAGTTTGGACAAGTAGAAATAAATTCAGGAATAACAAGTATTACTGGAGCATGGATAATTGAAAAAGTTTTAGGTTTGTCAAAATCGATTGAACTTTGTTTAACTGGAAAATTAGTTAATGGGAAGAAAGCATATGAAATAGGAATTATTCATCATTTAACAAGTCAAAAAAATGTTATGAAATTATCATTAAAAATAGCAAAAGAACTATCTCAAAAACCACAACATGCGATGAGATTAACAAAAAAAAGAATTTGGGAACTATTTAAAAAAGAGATGGAAGAAACATTTAAAAGTGCAAAAAAATATCACAAAATATCATTCAAATTAGGTGAACCTCAAAAAACTACCAAAGATTTTTTAAAAAAATAGTTTTAAATGAAAAATTATTTTTCACAAAATAGAAGTATATTAGATTTATTAATTAAAAAGTCTGAATTAAATCCTGAACACATCTTATTTATCGATAAAAGAAATAAAATTACAAGAAAAAAATTATTGGTAAAAATTTTAGAAACAAAAGGTGGCTTAAAAAAAAAAGGACTAAAAAGAGGTGATAGAGTTGTTAGTTTATTAAATAACTCTTATGAAGAAATTTTATTGTTTTTAGCTTGCGTTACTTCAGGAATTATTTGGATTCCATTAGGTGAAAACAGAAAAGGTGTCGGCCTAGAATATATTTTAAAATTAACAAAACCAAAAATAATTTTTTCTAAAAAAAAAAATACTTAAAAATTTATCTAAAACAATTGTTAAAAAAGTATTTAAAATTAATAAAAATTTAAAAAATCTTGAGAGTGAAAAATATTTTTTAAACAATAAAGATATAAATAAACTCTCATGTATAATTTTTACTTCTGGAACAACAGGGCCACCTAAAGGAGTAATGGTTACTCAAAAGATGTTGTTAGCAGCTGCATACGGAACAAAATTAGCAGCAGATGTGAATAAAGGAGATAGATTTTTACTATGGGAGTCATTATATCACATAGGTGGTTTAGAAATAGTCATTTTAACTTTATTTGAAGAAATACAAGTCTTTATTACTAAAAAATTTTCAGCAAGAAATTTTTGGGCTCTAGTAAGGAAATATAAAATAAATAAATTACATTATTTGGGTGGAATTTTAGATATTTTATTAAGATTAAAAAAAAATATTTATGATAAAAAACAAATTATCAAACTTGGTTTTGGAGCAGGTGCTCGATCAGAAGTAGTTAAAGAATTTAAAAATAGATTTAATATAAAATTAAGAGAAGTCTATGGGATGACAGAAGCATCAAGTTTTACAACAATTAATTTTGACTCAAAAAAAGAGTCCATAGGTAAAGCTGTTTCGTGGTTTAACGTTAAAATTTTTAAAAAGAATTCATCAGATGATATTGGTGAAATTGTAATAAATGAAAAAATAAAAGGACTATTAACAAAAGGCTATTATAAAAATAAAAATGCCACCAAAGAACTTATTCAAAAAGATGGTCTTCATACAGGAGATTTAGCTAAGAAAGATAAAGAGGGTAATTTTTTTTATATAGGTAGATTAAAAGACTCTGTCAGAGTTAGAGGGGAAAATATTTCTGCATGGGAAATTGAAACAACATTAAATAAGTTATCTTATATTTCAGAAAGTTCAGTATTAAAAGTTAAGGCTGAAATTGGTGAATATGAAATTTTAGCATTAATTATTGCAAAAAATAATGATTTTACAATTAATAAAATTGTTAACAAATGTAAAAATAATTTTTCTAAAAATTATCTCCCTAGATATTGGTGCTTAACAAAAGATTTTCCAAGAACCCCAACTCTTAGAGTAGACAAAAAAAAAATTAAGATAAAAGATTATCAATTTTTTGATAGGGTAAAAAATAATTTTATTAAATTTAATATTTAGATTTTTTATTTCCGTTAATTATTTCTTTAAGTTCGTCATACTCTTCACAATTGCAATTTTCTAATACTTTTAATCTTTCTTTTGCAAGATCGATTCTATTAGTAACAACATAAAGTTCGCCTAAATATTCATTAATTCCTATATGTTTAGGTTCTATTTCTAGGCCTAAAAGATAATATTTTTCTCCATTTTCAAAATCACCCAGTTTACGAGTGGTAAAACCTAAATAGTTTAAAGTATCAGCTTGAAGAGGTTTTTTTTTATTTGATTTGATTAACAACTTTTGAGCTTTTTCATATCTTTTATTTGCTTTTTCTGTTTTTCCTTTTTTTTCATATTTTTTTGCAGATTTAATTATAGTTACTGCTTTGTCGTAGTCAGATTTTGTTGTTCCAGCATCTCCTGTACCAGCAGCATTAGAATTTATAGAAAACAAAGATATAAGACAAAATGTAATTAGATATTTTTTTAACATTAAATAAATTTCTTCATTGAGTTTAAAGGTTTTAAATTAAGTCCATTTTCAATTAGATTATCTCTTATTGATTTTGCTGTAGCTAATGAACTTTCATTATCCCCATGTATGCATACGGAGTCTATTTCACAAGGTATTTGTTTTCCACTGTGACAATTAAGCGACTGATTTTTAACCATGTTTAATACATGTTTTTTTGCTTGTTCTGGATCAGTAATTAATGCATGTGATTTTTTTCTAGAAACTAAATTCCCATCATCTTCATAGTTTCTGTCAGCAAAGATTTCACAAGCTATTTTCATTTTTAATTTTTTAGCTGCTATTTCCATTTTAGATCCAGTTGGAACTAGATAAATCAAATCTTTACTGATTTCATTAATTGCTACAGCCAAAGTAGTTGCTAATTCAATATCCTCGCAAGCCATATTGTTTAGCGCACCGTGTGGCTTTATGTGTGTTACATTTTGTCCATGTTGAACTGAAATTTTCTGCAAGATATCGTACTGCTCGTAAATTAATTTTTTAATTTCAGAGGTAGATAGATTCATTCTTTCTCTTCCAAAATTTTTTGGATCATTGAAAGAAGGATGGGCCCCTATACTTACACCATTTTTTTTTGAAATTTGTACAACTTCGTGCATTGTTGTTACATCTCCAGCATGATAACCACATGCAACATTGGCTGAATTAACTATTTCAAGCAAATCTGGATCATGCTTATTAGAATGATGTTCTGATTTTTCACCTAAATCACAATTTATATTAATTTCCATAGTCTTAATTGTTGAAGTATAACATGGCATGATAAAAAATATATCTAATCTTGGTGACGCAGCTCTTTATTGTGATTTTGGTACAGAGGTTAATAAACAGATTAACTCTGAAGTAATTAAATATTTTAATTCAATTAAAGAAAAAAATATTGAAGGAATTAACAATCTTACACCTTCCTATAATAAATTAATCATTTCTTACGACCTTAGAGTAACAAATTTTAGTGAGATTAAAGATAAAATTGAAAAATTAAATGTTATTAAAGCAGTAAAGACGGGGAATAAAAATTTAGAAATACCTGTTTGTTGTGATACTTCATTCTCTTTAGATATAGAGAGATTAGAAAAAAAATTAAATCTAACTAAAAAAGATATTTTATCAAATTTTTTTGATAAAGAATTTTTTTGTTATATGACAGGATTTATAGCCGGCTTGCCTTTTTTAGGTGATTTAGATGAAAATTTGAGAGCTGAACGTTTAGAAACACCAAGAGTAAAAGTACCAAAGGGTTCAGTTGGAATAACTGAGCAATTCGCTAATATTTATACATTCGAAAGTCCAGGTGGATGGAATATTATTGGTAATACACCGTTAGAACTTTTTGATAGTTCTAAAGAAAAAGATCCTAATTTAATTAATCCAGGGGATACAATTATTTTTAAACAAATAACACTAGAAGAATATAAGAATTACAATGAGTAATAATTATTTTGAAACAATAAGAGCTGGGGTTAATACAACCTTTCAAGATAAAGGTAGAAATAATTTATATCATATAGGCATTCCATTTAGTGGAGCGATGGACAATAGAAATTACTTATTAGCTAACAAGTTAGTGGGAAATAAATTAGATTTACCTGTTATTGAGTTTGCTTATCAGGGTCCATTATTAAGATTTTACGGTGATAAAATTAATATAGTCATTACTGGAGATGTTGTTTTTAAAATAAAACAAAATAACAAAGAAATTGATGGAAATTGTTATGAAACTTACGAATTAAGAAATGAGGACGAGATTAATATTTTATCAACAAATAAATCTGTTTATGGTTACTTAGCAATTTCAGGCAAATTTGATTTAAAACTACAATGGGGTAGTTGCTCAATTAATACAAAAGCTAATATTGGCTCCAACGATGGAAAAAAATTAAAAAACGAGCAGAAAATTAAAATTTCTAAAGTTAATGAAAATATAAATAAAAAAAAAATTAATTACCAAAATTCAAAAATAGAAAATATCAGAATAATAAAAGGAACTAATTTTGACTATTTTTCAGAGGATGGAAAAAAAATTTTCTTAGAAAAAAAATATACAGTTTCAAAATTGTCTGACAGAATGGGTATGAGATTAGAAGGTCCAAAGATAGAAAATATTGTAAATACTAATATTAAATCCGAAGGTTTGTTAAAAGGAGTTATCCAAGTTCCAGCGGATGGCAATCCAATTATAATGTTATCAGATCATGGAACAATTGGCGGATATCCAAAAATTGCAGTTGTTGCTAGTGTTGATTATGACAGATTAGTTCAAATCTCACCTGGTTCTAAAATAAAGTTCAAAGAGATTGAATTATCTGATGCAGAAACTTTGTTTAAGTTGTATGAAATGGAAACTCAAAATTTAATTTCACAAATCTAATGAACATAATTACAAAATTACCAG
>Ga0233443_1003033_pt1 | contig 12134 bp, 17 predicted proteins | sample SI_123_September_2_FD_182784 | JGI IMG/M metagenome (GOLD analysis project Ga0233443, IMG submission 182784) | Seawater microbial communities from Saanich Inlet, British Columbia, Canada - SI_123_September2016_200_MG | ecosystem: Environmental > Aquatic > Marine > Inlet | place: Canada: British... | reverse complement strand
AAATTGTAGATCTTTCTGCAGAACATGGTGAAAAAAAATATCATGTCAAAGTTCCATTGAAACATAAAGTTGATGAGAATTCTGCAAAAGCTTCATACAAAAATGGAATTCTGCAAATAATTTTTAAACAAATTGCAGAAAAACAAACTGGTAAAAAGGTGGAGGTTGAATAAACTCCTCAATTTTTTTTGAGGAAAAATTATGAGTGAAATAATTTTAAAAATAGATGAAATTCCACAACAACATGTAGGACGAGGTAGAGCAATAGTTGATCCTAAAATTATAGAGGATCAAAAATGGAATTCAGGCCAAATCTTAGAATTAACATATAATAAAAAAACACATGTAAAACTTTGGCCAGGAAGTACTGAAGAATATGGCACTGGAATTATCAAAGTTGATGGAATTACTAGGCTAAATATTGGAGCAGGAATTGGAGATAAAATTTCTATAAAATCTGTTGAAGCTGTTAATGCTGAACAAATTATACTATCTCCTACTGAAAAATTGCCAATTGATGAAGAACAACTTCATAATGTAATGATTGCAAATTTTCAAAATCATGTTTTTACGGTTCATGATTCGATTCAATTACCAACACAAATGGGTGGAAAAATACAATTTATTACAACAAGTACCAAACCATCAAAACCAGTTATTGTTACTGAAAATACAATCTTCAAACTCGGATCAATGACTAAAGCAATTGATGCATCTATTCCAAGAATTACATATGATGAACTTGGTGGTCTCAAAAAAGAGGTTCAGAAAATTCGTGAAATGGTTGAATTACCTATGAGACACCCTGAATTATTTGATAAAATAGGCGTAGAAGCACCAAAAGGAGTATTATTGTATGGTCCTCCAGGTACTGGAAAAACTTTACTTGCAAAAGCTGTTGCAGGAGAAACCAACGCCAATTTTGTTTCACTTAGTGGTCCTGAAATTATGGGAAAATTTTATGGAGAAAGTGAAGAGCGAATTAGAGAAATCTTTACCCAAGCTGAGGATAACGCACCTAGCATAATTTTCATAGATGAAATTGATTCTATTGCCCCAAAAAGAGATGAGGTTTCAGGTGAACTTGAAAAAAGAATTGTTTCTCAACTTTTAACATTGATGGACGGAATGAAATCTCGTGGAAAAGTTGTAGTGATTGCAGCAACTAACAGACCAGATTCTATTGATCCTGCACTCAGAAGACCAGGAAGATTTGATAGAGAAATTGAGATTGGAATTCCAGATGATGAAGGAAGATTTGATATTCTTTCAATTCATACACGCGGAATGCCAATTGATAAAAAAGTAGATCTTAAACAAATCTCAAAGATTACACATGGATTTGTAGGAGCCGATTTGGAAGTATTAGCAAAAGAAGCTGCAATGAGATCCCTTCGTAGAATTCTTTCAGATGAAAAAATTGATCTTGATGAAGAAAAAATATCATCAGAAATTCTCCAAAAAATTCAAATCTCTAGCGAAGATTTTCGAGATGCATTAAAAGAAGTAAGCCCAAGCGCACTCAGAGAAGTTCAAGTACAAATTCCAGATGTAAGTTGGGATGATGTTGGAGGTTTAGATGCATTAAAAGAAGAGCTTCGTGAGGCAGTTGAATGGCCTATCAAACACAAAGAGGCATTTGATTATGTAAATGTAGAAACTCCAAAAGGGATTCTACTTCATGGTCCACCTGGAACTGGAAAAACTTTGATTGCAAAAGCACTTGCAAAAATGACTGAATCTAATTTTATCAGCATAAAGGGTCCCGAATTACTCTCAAAATGGGTAGGAGAAAGTGAAAAAGGAGTAAGAGAAATTTTTAGAAAAGCACGACAGGCAGCACCATGTATTATTTTCTTAGATGAAATTGATGCACTTGTTCCAAGAAGAGGAAGTGGGGGCTCAGAATCACATGCTACTGAAAGTGTTGTATCTCAAATTCTAACTGAAATTGATGGATTAGAAGAATTACAGAACGTTCTGATAGTTGGAGCAACTAATAGATTAGATATTGTAGATGAGGCCTTGTTGAGACCTGGACGATTTGATAGAATTATTGAGGTATCTAATCCTGATTCCAAAGGCAGACAACATATCTTTAGAATTCATACAAAAAAGAAACCACTTGCAAATGATGTTAATGTTACAAAACTAGTAGAATTAACAAATGGTTTTAGCGGTGCAGAGATTGGTGCAGTTGCAAACAGAGCAGCAATTACTGCTCTAAAGAGATACGTCAGTGGTCAATCTCAAAATCTTAAAGAAATTAAAATTTCTCAGCAAGATTTGATTGATGCAATAGATAAGGTAAAACCTCAAAAAAAAGAGGTTCCCCCTCTTGCATCTATAATATAGTCTAAATACTAAGGGAGATGAGACAAAATATGAAATTATATCTTGATTTTAATCCATGCCAAGAATGCAATACCATGATGGCAGAATTAAGTAGTCCTGAATTGATTTTTGGTGATCAAAAAACTAGAGCAGATGAATCAGCAAAATTTCTTAGACATTTGACATATAACCATAATGAAGTTGTTCAAGCAGTAATGGAAGATCTTCCAAAACAGAAAAAAGATCAAGAACCTGATTTTTACAAGTAATATTCATCTAATTTTTAGAAATTTATAATCATATTCATATACAAAATTGTTTTAATGACAATGATAACAAAATGAAAATAGAAATTATTTTTAGTCTAGCTGTTTTACTTTTTTCAATTAATTTTATACAATTTGCGATAGCATTTGAAACAGAACAAGAGCCTAATCCACCAAAAATCCCTGAGCCTACCCCAGAACCAGAACCAATTAGAATGCCAGAACCTGAGCCTACCCCAGAACCATTTCCAGGAGAAACTGAATCCGAAAAAATACAAAGACTTTCTGCAGAAAACGATAAACTGAAACAAAAAAACAACAATCTACAAGATCAAATATCAATGCTCAATAGTGAGAAATCAGGATTACAAAATAAAATATCCGAACTAAATAACAAAATTGAAAGTCTTAAAGAAGTAATAATGGAACAAGTTCGTATTATTTCAGATTTAGCAAATTCACTAAAGGGAATATTATTTGAAAAAATATCATCGTCTATCATGAATTTTTAAAAAAATATTAAATTAGTATAAAACAAATATTTTTTAAGAAAATAATTATTTCTTAATTGATTCTAAAGAATGTCCACGATTTGTAATCATTTGAGTGACTGCCTCCATCGTATAATCAATTCCATGTTCTTCTTCAAAATGATCTCGTAATTTTTTAATTAATGCTACTGATTTTTCTTCATCAATTTCAAATTCACATTCAAAACCATAATCTTCACATCTTAATTTGAGTGTCATTCAGTCTGAAAATACATCAAGCATATAAAAACCATAAACCTAATTTTTAACTAAAATATGAATAGCAATATCAAATTTTTCAATCAACATTTATCAATTTTAGCGTTATTTGGAGGAAAATCATTAATGAGTGCAATTATCAATAATTAATTAGAAATGGTTTATTCATATCAAGTTGTAAAATTTCAAACAATTTCCCTTGTACAGGGAAACCATTGGTCTCAATCAGTAAATGATAGAGGAGTCAATTATAAATCACTCAAAGATCCTTTCTCAAAAATTATTATACAATCTTCTAATAATTCTAAAAAATTATACCGTGTTCCAAAAGACAGAACAGTAATTGTAACAAATGATACTGTTCACTTTTTAGGTGAATTAGCTTAATTATTTAAAAAACTGGTCAATCTGATCTCTATACTTTAGAGTAATTTTTCCAAAATCTGTAAAATCTTCTGCAGTTGGATATTTCATTTTCAATGTATATTGATTCATGAACATGGATAATGCACTACCCGTAATTAGATTGTAAACACCATCAGCTACATTATTTGAGTATGGAAATGCAACTTTGATAAAAGGTAGATATGTTTCTGTTTGAGAAATCATTAATTGAATGTGTTTTTCCACAATTTCTTCGACTTCATCTGGGATTGCCATAATTGTACTGATATTGATTTCTTATAAGTAAACATTGAATTTTTAGGCATTTGTTAGTCAAAATGAAATTGAATTTATAGTGGATTTTTTTATCCTTTTTTATTGATTGAATTAGAAAAGGAAGTTTTTGGAAATATAAAGACTAAATTAATTATTGGTGCTGATCCTCCTGCAAATCCTGACACTAAAAATATTTTTGAAAAAGAATTAGATATTTTGCTTGAAGAATTAAAATCACAACCAAAGGAGAATCTTGAAAAATTGTTAGAACAACAAAAAGTTGCAGAAAAACACATCAATAGTAGACCTGGTGCTATGGCTTTGGCTCAAAACAAAATACAATTGTTTAACGAATTCAACAAAAAATATGTGCAAATAATTAAAGAAAAACTAGATTCTTAATTTTCAATCATTCTAATCAAGCGATTTTTTGACAAATCCGCCATCAATCGAATCAGTCATTGAATTCTCAGCTGTCTTTTCAATTAATCCGCCATCATCAGAATCTTCAGGTGATTTTTTGACAAATCCACCTTCAACTGATTCAGGTGGCGGAATTTTCTTTGATTTTCCTAATCCTATTGTTGTGATAATTACTGATGATAAAATAATAAAGAAAATTATTTGTGGATATGCTTCAGCGTTTGGTAAACCCATAGTTACAGGATACGTTGCAAGTACTGCTGCAGCTAATCCTCTAGGAATCATTGAATTAGTTACAGCTCTATCAAGCTTGGAAAATCTTTTTGTTAGAGTTATTTTTCCAACAAACATTCTTCCGCCAAAAACAGCTATTGTAATTAAAACTCCAAATACGACATATTCTATTTGTCCAAAACTTGCCATTAATCCAACAAACACAAAGAAAAATGATCTTACCAAAAATGTTAGTTGATTATGGGTTGGATCATCCATCTCAATTTTTGGCAGCTTAAATTTGAGTACTCGTGAGAGATGGCGTTTATTTCCAAGCATTAAACCAAACACAAGTGCTGTTAAAGCTCCTGATTCTCCAAATGAATTTGCCAAAAAGAACAAAACAAACAAGATTCCCAATGTAAGCATGTATGCGTGCTGAGCATTACCAAATTTTGTCGAAACATACATCCATGGAATTCCAACACCAAATCCAAGAACCAAGCCTACGACTACTGCTCTACCAAGTGTTTCTTGTAATGTTTGTAAATCAAAATGTCCAATTAATACTGCTTCAAATAAAATGAATGCAGTAATCATTGCTAAAATATCAGTTAGTGCAGATTCAAAACTTAACATTGATTTTACTTCTTCAGAAATTTTGATATTTCTCACAAGACCAAAAACAATTGCTGAACTGCTTCCACCAACAATCGAAGCTAACAAAATACTTTCTAACCAAACCCATCCTAATACATAATGAGTTGCAAGTGTAATGATTACAACTGATAAAATAAAACCAACAACAGCTAATGTTACAGAAAAATGTGCAGTTTTTACAAGATGTTTAATGTCGAGATTTAATCCACCATCAAACATAATAATTATCAATGCAAGTGCAGCAAAATATGGTACCACTTCAATTACAGCTTCTGGTTGAATAATTCCTAATACTGGTCCTATTATTACTCCAAGAACCATTAAAAATGCAACATCTGGAATTCCTGTTTTTTTGAAAAATGCTTCTCCTGCAACTCCAAGAAAAATTACTACTCCTGCTGCAAGTAAAATTACATGAGCTGACGCAATTGGACCATCTTGAATAGATAATGTTGAAATAGAATTTTGTATTTCAAAAATTTTATCTAAAATTAAATTTACATTAAAATTTGAAAACGGAATTATATCACCTATTTGTCCACTAAATAAATTCAAAACAGACAGAATTACTGGATTCATTGACTGAATGTAATTTTCTGCTGATAAAAGTTAAACTGGATTAATTAATAATTTCAACCTCTTTAACTGATTTTTAAATAGTCAATTCAAGACTAGAATGTCATGAGTGCTACAAACCAACTTCGTGCTGACCATGATCAAATTCGACGTCTAGAAAAAATTGTGTTAAAATGCGCTGACGAATTATACAAAGGCACAAAAATTCCATTCTCAGACCTTAGAAAAATCACCATAGTGATTTCAGAATTTGTTGATACTATTCATCATTCAAGAGAAGAAGATTCGTATTTTCCATGTGTTGCAAGTTATGATACTCTAAAAGATCAAATTCGAAAATTTTTGATTGAACATGAATTTGGTAGAAATATTGCTAGACAAATATCATATCATCTAAAAAGATGGGAAAATGGAGAAGATGCACAAGAACCAGTATCAAGATATTTGAGAACATACGGAATATTCCTAAATGATCACCTTAACAAAGAAAACAAATTTTTTGATGATGTAGAAGATGAAATTTTATCAAAAGAAGAAGAAATTGAAATGTATGAACAATACAAATCAGTTTTTGCTATTGTAAAAAAAGTTGAAGACATGATTAAGGACATTGATTATTTAGAAAACCAACCTTGGGCCAAAAACTAACGTAAGCTCTTTATGGGTTGTTGGAATATTTTCACTCATGAAACCTTTCATTCTTTGGATGACTGGTCTTCCTTGTTCAGGAAAGACTACCATCGTAAAAGATTTGCAAAAAGATATTCCGAATTTGGCAATGCTTGATGGTGATGAACTAAGAGAATGGTTCTCCCCAAAAGACTTTTCAAAAGCAGGACGTGATGAACACAACAAAAAAGTTGCACATTTAGCAAAACTATTGTTAAATCATGGTGTTCCAAGTGTTGTATCTCTAGTTTCTCCATATCTTGAGAATAGAGCCAATGCAAGAGAGATTATTGATGCAGGAGATCAATTTGCAGAATGTTATGTAAAATGTTCACTTGAAAAATGTGAAGAAAGAGATGTCAAAGGCATGTATGCCAAAGCTAGAGCAGGAGAAATTAAAGGATTTACAGGAATTGATGATCCTTATGAGGCTCCAGAAAAAGCTGACTTGGTAGTTGACACAGAACATGATTCACTTTCAGATAGTGCAAATAAAGTAAAGGACTTTCTTAAAGGAAGAAACCTACTCTAATTTTTTATACTCTTCAAGAATTTTTTCATGAATCAATCCATTTGTAACTAGAATTCCATTTTGATGAAAAACATTTTCATTATTGTATGAAATATCATTTCCTAACATATCAGTCATTTTTCCACCTGCTTCTGAAATTATACAATAAGATGCAGCAGTATCCCACTCTTTCATTTTATTTGTAGTTGTAATGTATGCCTCAGCTTCACCCGAACTAATTTTTCCAACTTTTAATGAACTTCCTATACTTGTAAAATCTTCAATACCTAATTTTTTGATAAATAATTTTTCTCTATCTGATAAATGATGTCTAGAACCAACAGCTCTACATTTTGGTAATTCAGCAACTTTAGTAACATCTATTTTTTGCCATTGTTCATTTGAGTATCTAAATGCCCCACACCCTTTTTGTGCAACAAAAAATGTTTTTTCTGTAGGCCAACTAATTACTCCCAAAATTGGTTTCTTATCTTGTATTAATGCAATCATAATTGTAAATTCTCCTGTTTTATCAATAAAATCAGAAGTACCATCAAGTGGATCAACTATCCAAACCATATTTTTTGATAATCTACTTTTATCATCATTATCCTCCTCAGATAAAATCACATGATCTGTCTGTGAGAGAATCTTTTTGATAATCTCATTACTTTTTAGATCTCCTTCTGTAACTGGAGAATCATCATTTTTTTTGATTGTTTCAAAATCTTTTTGATAAACCTCTAAAATTACATCTCCTGCCTCTTTTGCAGCCTTGATAGCGATATCTAACTCAGGGATTTTATCAGAAATAGGAATGTCTTTCAATTAAAATTCTCAAGTAGTTAGTTCTGGTTTTAATGTCCATGCTATGCCTAGGGCAATAAATGGTATTGACATTATTCCTATAATTCCAAGTATTGTAATAAATTGAGATTCTGAAACTAGTGGATTATTAATTATCCAAGGTAACGGTAATGAAATAATTATCCAAATTCCTCCTAAAAGTGCAATTAACTTTGCTTTTGACTTTCTATCTTTCATCGTATTTTTGCTTTCCAAGGTTGTATTAAATTCATGTGAATTCATTTGAGTGATTCTCCTCCATCAACTGCAAGTACAGCTCCTGTAGTCCATGATGCATCATCTGATACAAAATACATTATTGCTTTTGCTATCTCTTCAGGTTTTCCAATTCTACCAATTGGATGTTCATTATTCATGAAATCTTTGTCTTGTTGAGTTTTTAAAAATGGTTTTGTCATATCTGTATCTACAACTCCTGGACAAATACAATTAACTCTAATTTTGTATTTAGCATATTCAAGTGCCCAACATTTTGTTAGTATAATTAAAGCAGCTTTTGTTGCAGAATATGCATCAGCATTAAATCCTTGATACGCTTTTAATCCTGCATCTGATGAAATATTAATTATTGAACCAGATGTTTTTTGTAAATGAGGAATTGCTTCTTTAGTAAATCTAAATTGCCCAGTAAGATTTACATCTAAAACTTCATTCCATTCATCCTCATCAATTTCATGTAATTGTTTTATCTTTGGAAATATTCCTGCATTATTTACTAAAATATCTAATTTGCCAAACTTTTCAATTGTTTTACTTACAACATTTTTTACTTCATCAGTTTTCCTAATATCTGCTACAATTCCAATAGAATTAGAAATTTTTAATACTGATTTTGCTAATCTTTCTGAATCTTTTCCAGTAATTATTACGGTTGCTCCATTTTCTGACATAATCTTTGCAGTTGCAAATCCTATCCCTCTACTTCCACCAGTAATCAGCGCAACTTTTCCTGATAAACTCAATAATTTCTTCAGAAAAATTAGTAATTTATAGATCGATTAAATAGAATTTAGGCATAATTTTTTTTATAAAATTAATAAAAATATTGTAAAATTTCATATGAAAAATTAAATAGTTAAAGTTGCTATACTATTTGATGTCGATAGTCAAAATTCCTATCGAATAAAGTCGCGTGACCCCGCAGAACGAAAAAGGCAATCAGGCGTTTAACGTCCTGACCACGAGAGGGAATCTCTCAAAGTTCTGCAGTTAGGGGTTTACGCCTTTTTAATTTTCTAAAATGTCTACTGACACTGAACCCATCACATTTCCATTTGGATAAATAGAAATTGAAATCTCTTGTTTTTCAGGAATCAAAATATTCTCCTCTCCCTCATAATCCCATGTAAAATATTCAGAGATTCCAGTTTGATGTGATGTGCCTATAAGCTTGAAATCTTCAGAAAAATCAAATGTATTACCATTTAGTGTTACTGATAGCATTTCAGGACTACTTCCATTTGGAACAAATCTGAAAAAATATTCTCCTTTTCCTATAGTAAATTTATCAATATAGACTCCATCAACATACAAATTCGGATCTGCAAGAGTTATGTGAAATACAACATTGCTTTTTCCACTAGTTTCATCAGATGAAAAATTTACTATAATAATTACAATTATCATTACTATTGGAATAACTACAATTTTTTTGTTCATTGATACGTAAATTTTAAAATATTAAATTAGAAAAATCTATCTCAAAAATGAAACTACAAAAATATCTAATTTTTGTTAGTTAATTTTTACACGCTGTTAACCATTTTTTACACCTGAAATTAAGTATGTTTTCTTAAATCAAACTCATGCCTAGTTTGAATAGTAATTGGACTAAACAACCAAAATCCAATATTTCTGAAAAAATTAATGATACTATCAAGCCTAAAGGTGCATTAAAACCAAGAGTTCAAACTGGAATTAAAAAATTACAATTACAAATTAAAAAATTAGATACAATGTTATCAAGCCTACAAGAACGAGATGCACAACTATTTCAAAGAATTGTAGATGCAACTCAAAATCATGATACTCAAACAAGTAAAGTTCTAGGAAATGAACTAGCAGAGATACGAAAAGTAATTAAAATTATGAGTGGCGCAAGAATTGCATTAGAGCAAATTGAATTACGATTAACTACCTTCAGTGATCTTGGTGATACAGTTGTAGCAATAATGCCAACCATGGGTTTGATGAAAAATCTAAAATCATCTCTTGGCAAAGTAATGCCTGGAGCTGAACAAGAAATTGGTCAAATGGCAGAAATGCTTGGTGGAATTATGACTGAAAGTTTCTCAGGTGATGGAGCATTTGGAATGGATGAAACTACAAATTCAGAATCTGAAAGTATTCTAAAAGAAGCTGCTGCTGTAGCAGAAAGTTCTACAGGAGAAATGTTCCCTTCAGTACCAAGTAGTACTCAAGAAGCAACTAGTACTAAATTTCTATAATTCTAAATTTTAACTTTCTAGTGAATCTCTAGACTCTTTAATTTTTTTAACTCTACTTCCTTCATCATCAATAATTCTATCAACACCTGAAAGTTTTTCTCTTAATGAATTAATTATTGTACCAACTTCATCAGCTTCATTCTCTACTCTCTTTCTCTTATTTGCAAGCTCCATTATTCCTCTATTTTCTTCATCAATGTACTCACTAACTTTTTGAAGCTTTTCTTTGAGATTTTTAATATCTACTGATTCTTCTTCAATATCTTTTTCAAGTAAAGTTCTCTTATCTTTGAGATTCTTAATCATTAAACCAACATAATCTATTGCCTCTTCCAATTTTGCACGTTTCCCCATTAACTCCCCAATTCCAATTTGACTAGATTCAGTTGGAGTTTCTACAGATTCATCTTTTGAGCTTTCTTCAGGTCTTTCTTCTGCCATTTCTCCTCCTTCATCATTTTTGAATTTATCAAACATTTTATCATTTCTTTTCTGAAATAGGAATAAAAAGTTACTATGAGTCTCAAAGCTGACCTTGTGAATGATTTTAGTCAATAAAAAAAAGAAAATGGTGACTTGTCACCAGTTAAAATTTCTCAATTTTTCAGTTACAAGATCCATTTTTTCCAAATCTGCTCCATAATCAAGAAATTTCATATTTTGAGTCAATTCCGGAAAGAAAATAGAATTTACAATGTAAATAATTTTTTCACTTTCTAAATCTGAATTTACAATATTTCCTGAAAAAATGACTTTGTAGCTTAGTTCTTTTTCAGAATTCTCAGCTTTTTCAGGAATTCCAAGCCTAGATTGACTATCTTCAAGGAAATCATTAGAAATTTCTAGTTGATTCTCTCCAGTTTTTGATGCTTTTCCATCGTATAGTACAATTCCTGAATCAAGTGCATTGTAATTCACATATGTCCAACTCAATGATGGTTCTTCTTCAAATGATACCATTCTTTGCTTATCATTATCTGAAAACTCATCTGGTAGAGCATATTGCTGAATTTGTAACTTACCGTTCACCATTTTTTCAGTAAGAATCACTCCTAGTCTTTTATTTTTCAAAACTTCAGAGTTATTTTCTCCAAAGTCTGCAAATGAGTAACTTACAGATAGTGGTGATGTACCAAGCATCACAAGTATTGCAATGACTCCAAATGATCTTTTTTGGGATTTTTTCACATTCAAAATGAAGTCAAAATGATAGATTAGGAACAGCGAGGAATCATCCTGTTCCTTATATGCAAATTTTCATCAAAATCCTCAAAAATTATAAAATTTCAAATTTTTTTCAGAAAATTTCAAAAACAGGATTTTTTCAAGAAAATAACAATTTTTTAATCAATTTTTTACGCATGAATTTTTTCCAAATTTCTCCCCCGCATCATTTTTGCAAAAAATCATTCAATTTTCTTGTCTAAAACACTGTTCCGCTTTGCGTTCCGCTGTGGGGTTTCACAATGTCCCTGATAAACCAATTAGTTCTATACTATAGCATGTCAAAACAACAATACAGGTCCGAAATGGGCATAATGGGTGATATCTTAGACGTTACCGCTGATGGCGGTCGTGATGGAATCATTGTATCTGCAATCTCTCGAAAAGCAAACCTATCTAACTATGCAGTATTAGACAAATGTGAAAAATTGGTAGAAGCCGGCTTAGTAGAATCAATCAAAAATGAAAGAAATAGAGTCTTTCAAATTACTGAAAAAGGATTAGAATTTTTTCAGGAATTTAAGAGGTTTCAGGG
>Ga0233443_1003018_pt1 | contig 12166 bp, 4 predicted proteins | sample SI_123_September_2_FD_182784 | JGI IMG/M metagenome (GOLD analysis project Ga0233443, IMG submission 182784) | Seawater microbial communities from Saanich Inlet, British Columbia, Canada - SI_123_September2016_200_MG | ecosystem: Environmental > Aquatic > Marine > Inlet | place: Canada: British... | reverse complement strand
TGATTGTCTTAAACGGCTCAAGCACTGCGGGTGGTGTGCGGGGTGGATCGGGCTCCCGCTTTTCCCTGACTGAAGATGACGCCCGTGCCCTTGAGGCAGAAATTCCGTCCATCGCCATTGCGGCTCCAAATGTCCGTGGCACAGGCCAGGTGATTTATGGCAACACGAACTGGTTCACAACAATCTACGGCGCAACGCTCGGGTATCTCGATGCCAGGGAATGGGTGGTCGAAGAAGGCAGGGCATTTACACCAGCAGACGAACGCGCCGCAGCGAAGGTCGCCATTGTCGGGAAGTCCATTGTTGAAAATGTATTTGGCGGCAACTCGCCTATTGGCCAGAATATCAGGATCAAGCGCGTACCGTTTACCGTCATTGGTGTCACAGCAGAAAAAGGTCAAACGCCTTTTGGGTCAGATCAGGATGATGTGGTTTTTGTGCCGCTTTCCACCGCGAAAAAACGGGTACTCGGTGGTCCGCGCTTGCGCGGGAAATATGTCGGGGCGATTACCCTGAAGGCAACCAGTGGCGACTTGATAAAGGAGGCGGAAGAAGAAGCCAAGGAATTACTGCGCCGCCGCCATCGCATTGCGTCGGGTCAGCGTGATGATTTCACCATTCGCAATATTGCCTCCATCCTTGCCGCGCGCGCAGCTTCGCAGAAAACCATGGCATGGTTACTGGCGGCGGTGGCCGGTGTTTCGCTGATCGTTGGCGGTATTGGCATCATGAACATTATGCTGGTGTCGGTAACCGAACGCACACGGGAAATCGGTTTGCGCATGGCCGTTGGGGCAAAGGGTCGTGACATCATGATCCAGTTTGTGATCGAAGCCGTGGCGTTGTCTCTGATCGGTGGCATTATTGGGGTGGCCATCGGTGTCGGTGGCTCCGTATTTGCGGCGAAGATGGCAGGCTGGCCGCTTATATTCTCGGCCTGGTCAGTTGTACTGGCGCTCTTGTTTTCGGCGGCAGTTGGTATTTTTTTCGGTTATTATCCCGCTCTCAAGGCATCACGTCTCGATCCAATCGAAGCCCTTCGTCATGACTGACCGGGTGCCAGGGCTGAGTTTGTGCAAACAGAAATTTGTCATCTGTGATGGGTCGCAAGGCGGCGATAAGACAACGCCTCAGCGATATGTACCCGGTTGATTTGTTGACATTCCTCCAGGTCTGCCAGGGTTCGGGCCACGCGCAAAACCCGATTGTGGCCCCGGGCAGACAGGCGCATGGCTTGTGCAGCACTGGTAAGCAAATCACGTCCGGCTTCATCCGGCAAAGCGACTTCGGCAAGTAATGCACCATCAACATCCGCATTACTTCTAATCGAATCTGAAACACCAAAATCAGCGTAGCGTTTGTTCTGAATGTTTCTGGCTGTGGCGACCCGTTTGGCGACGTCCTCGGTGCCTTCTGCCGATGGCGGCAAGGTCAGGTCGGCAATTTCCACGGCAGGCACATCGATATGAATATCGATGCGATCCAGCAAGGGGCCGGATAATTTGGCCTGATAATCCGTGGCGCATTTAGGGGCTCGGCTGCAGGCGAGGCCCGGGTCAGACAAGTGCCCGCAGCGGCAGGGGTTCATGGCCGCGATTAATTGGAAGCGGGCTGGATAAGTGACGTGACTGTTGACGCGGGCAACACTGACGCGCCCGGTTTCCAGGGGTTGGCGCAGGCTTTCAAGTACGGGCCGGGGAAATTCCGGCAATTCGTCCAGAAACAGAACACCATTGTGGGCCAGTGATATTTCACCAGGTTTGGCGCGGGTCCCGCCGCCGACCATGGCTGGTGTTGAAGCTGTTTGATGGGGATCACGAAAGGGTCGCACCCGCGTCAGGCCCGTTTCCGTCAGCAATCCAGCGACGCTCTGGATCATGCTGACTTCCAGCATTTCGGTGGGGGTCATTTCCGGCAGGATGCCGGGCAGGCGTGCCGCCAACATGGATTTTCCAGCCCCTGGTGGACCGGTCATACGCATATTGTGACCCCCTGCTGCGGCGACTTCGAGGGCGCGTTTGGCCGTTTCCTGACCACGAATATCCCGCAGGTCCAGAAAGCTGCTTCTTTCCACAGCCATGGCCGGGTCGGGCGGTGCCAGCACCTGGGTGCCTTTAAAATGATTGACCAGGGACAATAAACTGGGCGCTGCCAGAACTTCCAGATCACCTGCCCAAGCGGCTTCACCCCCGGTTGCTGCGGGACAGATCAAACCGCGCTCCGCTGCCGTCGCCGCAACCGCGGCAGGCAAGACACCGGCGACAGATGCGACGGCTCCATCCAGTGCCAGTTCACCCAGGACCGAATATCCGGCGACTTCATCCGCAGGCAGAACGTCCATGGCCGCCAGCAATCCAAGGGCGATAGGCAAATCAAAATGACTACCCTCTTTCAGGACATCTGCCGGGGCCAGATTTACAGTGATGCGTTTGGGTGGCAGGGCGAGGCCAATGGCTGCCAGGGCACTTCGGACCCTCTCCCGGCTTTCGGCAACCGCTTTGTCCGGTAATCCAACGATGGTGAAAGCAGGCAGGCCCGGCGCCAGATGCACCTGGACATCGACATCGATGACATCGACGCCCTGAAAAGCGACCGTATTGATACGCGCAACCATGACAACCCAACCCCGGTTATTATTCAGGCTGGTCTGCCCAGCCCTTCATACAACCGTATGCAGGGACCAGGGCTGTTTTTTGGGGGTTACTTAAGCGGCGTCGCCAATTCGTCCCGCATGTACCTGCCCAACAGCCGGAATTCTTCATGGCGTCGCGAGGTTTTTCGCCACACCAAAGCAATATGACGGGTGGCGCGCGGACTTGAAAAGGGTCTGAAATCAAGTTTCAGGCCGCGCAATATGCCGGCGTCGATGGACATCTTTGGCAACACCGTTAGGCCGAGGCCGTTGTCGACCATCTGGACCAGGGTATGCAGGCTTGTGGCCTGGAAAAGCCTCGCCTGATCACGGGCTGACACTTTGCCCATAGCCAGGGTCTGGTCAGTGAGGCAGTTACCGGCTTCCAGGGTCAGCAAGTCACCTCGCTTCAACCGACCCGGGGTCATGGTTTCAAAATCGGCCAATGCATGACCACGGGGAAACACAGCCAGAAACGGATCGTTGGCAAAGGCAAAGGTTTCAAAATCACCTGTGTCATAGGGCAAGGCGATCAATGCAAGGTCCAGCTTGCCTGCGGCCAGTTGTTGTAACACTGGCGCCGAATGATCCTCACGCAGGTAAAGTCTCAGATCGGGATATTCCGTGCGCAGACCTGGCAAAACGCGTGGCAATAAAAAGGGACCGATGGTCGGGATCACACCCATGGCCAGATCCCCCGTCAAGGGAGCACCCGCGCCTTTTGTGTGCTCGGTCAGGATATCCATTCGGGCGATCACATCCCGGGCCAGCTCGACCAGATCATGACCCAGGGGCGTTAGCATGACAACGCGTTTGGTGCGCTCAAACAGTTGCGCATCCAGAACCAGTTCCAGCTCACGGATGCTGGCACTCAGGGAAGATTGCGTGATCAGGCAAGCTTCAGCTGCGCGTCCGAAATGACAATGTTCGGCGAGGTTGAGAAAATGTCGAAGCTGGCGAAGTGTCGGTTCGGGGTGCATGACGGGCTTTTGATAAAGTGATTTTATCAATTAATAACACAAGAATTACTCATTTTACAAATATTATTACATCACCCATATTCCCAATCAGACAAGCCGGAAACCTCAACAACCTGATTGGAAAATAGAAATGCAAAGAGTTCCTGACGTTACTTTTAAAACACGGGTACGTAACGATGCCATCGAAGGCCCTAATCCCTTTGAATGGAAAGACCTGACAACAGACGAAATCTTCAAAGGCAAACGCGTCGTTGTCTTTTCACTGCCCGGCGCTTTTACGCCGACTTGTTCAACCAGCCACCTGCCGAGGTTTGAAGAGCTGTACGATGAGTTCCGCGCTGAAGGCATTGATCAGATTGTCTGCATTTCGGTGAACGATGCTTTTGTGATGTACCAGTGGGGCCTGTCGCAAAATGCCAAAAATGTTTTCCTGTTGCCGGACGGCACAGGCGAATTCAGCCGCAAGATGGGCATGTTGGTCGACAAGTCAAATCTGGGGTTCGGGATGCGCAGCTGGCGTTATTCCATGCTGGTCGACGACGGACAGATCAGCAAAATATTTTCCGAAGAAGGTTATGCAGACAACTGCCCGACGGACCCTTTCGAAGTTTCTGACGCCGATACCATGCTTGGCTATCTCAAAGAAAACCGCAAGGCGGCCTGAAGCCCCGGGATCCGGAAAATCAAAACCTGTTCCTGATGTTCACAAGCCTTTATCCGGAACTTGATTCATTCAGTTTTTGTCAGGGTCAAAAGCAATACAGTAATGTCTGCTTTTGACCCTATGCGGGCATAGCAAAAGCCGCATTAAGGTAACAACACATCCAGTAACCGTTCTGGTCAAATCGATTCGACATATGATTTCACGTCTGCAAACAGGGCAGGCAACTTCGGGGCGAGATCGTTAATCGTCTCCCAATCATCTTCGTGCCCTGCTGTCTCAAGAGCCTGGCAAACTTCCGCAAGTGCAGTTGCGCCAACTGATCTGGAAGAGGATTTAAGCTTGTGAGCGCCAGCACCGACCTCTTTTGATGACGAGTTGTCCGCCGCCTGCATTATCTCGTCGACATTGGCCTGGGCGGGATCAATAAAATCTCCGAGAATTTCCCTGAAAGTTTCATCGTCGTCGCCAAAGACGCTTTTCAGGGCCTGAGGATCAATTGCGCTATTTGCAACACTCTGGTTGTCGTCGTTGTCGTCGGTGTTTTCCGAGGTCGCTTCTGCTCGAGGCTTTTCTTCACTATCGCCATCATTATCGTAATCGGATGATGGCATCCATTTCAGCAGCATGTCCTTGAGCTTCTTCATCTCAAGAGGTTTGGGCAGAAAGTCGTCCATACCAGCAGCAAAACACTTGTCGATCTCTTCTTTCAGAACGCTTGCTGTAATGGCCACAATTGGCATTCTGTCATCTCCACCCGTTTCCGTTTGGCGAACCGTTTCGGTGAGGATAAAGCCGTCCATGTTTGGCATGTGGCAGTCGGTCAACAATATTGCATAAGACCTTTTCTTCATCCGCTCCAATGCTTCTTGCCCGTCGTTGGCAATTTCCAGAGCATATCCAAGATTGTTCAACTGTCGGGTAATAACGTCCTGGTTCGTCAGGTTATCTTCAGCAAGCAGTATCAGTTGGCCAGTCGCTGCGGCTTGCTCGACAGTTGGTGCCTTCCTGGCTTTCGTGATGACATCACTGTCTTCCTCCAAGATATCGGGATTGGCTCTGCCCGCAGCGACAGCGATACAACGAATGAAATTTGCCCGCCGCATCGGGTCGGCATCCACATAAGTCGTATTTTCAATCTCTGGTCTGTCGGCTTTTCCCCGACCTTCGGCAGATATGACAAACTTCGTTGAACCGATACCTTCAATTTCCTGCAATGACTGGACAACCTCAATTTGCTCTTCGGGTTTCCAGCCGGTATCTATGCCAACCACATGAAAGGGCAGGCCATTACGCTGTGCCTCCAGCAACAAGGACCCGGCTTGTTCAATACTTTCTGTCACCGTGACGGAGGCGTTGCAGTGCTCCAGATAGCGTGGCCAAAGCTGCTGGACGTCCTCATCCCTGATCGCCAGCAGAATTTTCAGGTCTTTAAGATCATGTCCATCGCTTTTGAATTCGTGCTCAGTGGCAACAGGGAAGGTCACTGTGACAATGAAGGTTGAGCCTTCACCTTCTTCACTTTCAACACCGATTGTACCATTCATGATCTCAACCAGACGCTGGCAGATCGTTAGTCCGAGACCTGTGCCACCGAACCGTCTGGTGGTGGAAGCATCAACCTGGGAGAACGCCTGAAACAGATTTGCCTGCGCTTTTTCCGGTATACCGATCCCATCGTCAATGACCTTGAACTGAATCTTGACGGTGTCTTTGGAATCAGAAGGAAGTTTGTCAGCGCGAATCAGAACCTTGCCTGATTCGGTAAATTTAACTGCATTGCCGCCGATGTTGAACAGGATCTGACGAATGCGAACCTGGTCTCCGATGATCGCGTCAGGGATATCGGGATCAACGTAAGTCTTGATGCCGATGCCCTTAGCACGCACAGTCGGCGCCAGCGTATCTGCCACACCATTTACGACATCTGTAAGGGACACCGGAATTTCCTCAAGGTCCAGTTTCCCGGCCTCAATTTTCGAGAAATCCAATATATCGTTAATGATCGTCAACAAGGCATAGGCCGAATCGCGAACCGTACCGGTCATCTGCCGCTGATCACTGTCCAGCTTCGTTTGCTGAAGTAAATCGATCATGCCAACGACACCGTTCATTGGCGTTCGAATTTCGTGGCTCATAGCGGCAAGAAATTCGGCCTTGGATTTTGTTGCGGCTTCGGCTCGCTCCTTGGCATCATGAAGCTCGACCTCGGCCTTTTTCCTGTCGGTGATATCGACCTCGATGCCGCCGAATGACAACATATCTCCTTTATCATCCAGGACCTGAAACATCACGTTGCTCAGGAAAATTTCCTTGCCATCTTTGACAAATGAATGTTCTCGCTCAAGAACGTCATCCTCGCCCAGAGTTTCCCGGTCAAAGGCCGTGAATATGTCTGCCTGTTCCTTCGAATGAAGGTCATAAAGGGTTTTTCCGCGAATATCATCCAGGTTAATTCCGTAGACTTCTTCGTAGCGTCGATTAACAAGTTTGAAAACACCGTCAGCGCCCTTCAGAAAGACGACCGCCGGCATGTTGTCGACGACGGTTTGGAAGAGCGCCTGACTTTCGCTCAATTCCCGGGTCCGCTCATCGACCCTGCCCTCCAGATTTCTCGTATAGTCCGAAATGGTCGCAGCCATTTCATTGAATGTCCGGGTCAGGTCCCCGACTTCATCGTGCTGTTCAACAGGCAATTGCAAGTCGTAATCACCTGCTGACAGTTTGCGGGCACCATGCATCAAGTTACGCAAGGGATTTACGATCAGGAAATTTTGTCCAATGACAAAAACAAACACCGTAATAAGCAGAGCGATACCCAATACAGCTGCTAGAGTACCAATTTCTTCAATACCGACCAGTTTGTCAGGCTCGAACACAGCCAGAGTATACCAGTCCAGAGGTTCGAGATAAGACAGCGCGACCAGGCTGCGCGTCCCATTGATCGTCAGGAAAACCGATTCGGCCTCACCGTTACCTGATTTAAGGCCATCCATATGGCGACGCAATATTTCGCGTTCTTCGTCATCGGCCAGAGAACGCCATATCCCGTTGTCTGTATCTGATACAGAACCTGTCGGCACCAGTTTGTTTTGGGCAATTTTTGACTTTTCGGAATGAGCCCGGAAATATCCGGCGCTGTCGATAATGATGGCATTGACGCCTCTCGTATCGGAACCGACGAACGCTTCAATGAACTCGGTCAGGTGAATGCCCGTTCCCACAACACCATGGGTCTTGCCATTCTCACGCATGGCATAATTTACCCACAAATTTGTCACACCCAGCTGAATATTGTGATCTACATTCAGATTGTACGGTGCGTCATCCTTCATGGTAGCAAAAAACCAGGCGTCATCTTCATCTGTCGGAGACAACTTGTCGACGATCTGTAGTGAAACATCGGTGACCTTTTCATCAGAATAGAAAAAGCTCCCGGTCTTCTTCAGACCAACAAAAAAGGTCCTGGCCGCAAAATTGTCGTGATAACGTTGAAGCTCGTCTCTGGCATCCGACGCGATGATCGGGTCGCCTTCATTCTCGGCCCAGCGCAATAGCAACACAGAACTCGCCATCAACTTTGAGAGCGCGAGTTCACGCTGAATGGCACCCAGCACCTTTTCCTTGTGCCCGAGCACGTGCCTTTCGGCAACAAAACTGCCTAGTTGCGTGACAATCCGTTCACCGACCAGACTCAATGCCCAAACAGTTGATCCGCCAACAAGAACAAAGACGCCAACGATGTAAACAATGCTCTTTCCGCGAAGGCTCTGGAAGAAAGGTCGACGCTGGGAGCGCGCGAACCAGATAATTACCAGAATGGAGAGCGTAAGTGCCAACGCAGCGCCAGCCAGCGCCTTCTTTTCATCCGATGTCAGATTGGTGCCTTCCTGCGCCTTCAGTTTTGCATAGTCAACATCGACCGAAATGCCGACTGATTCTGAAAGAAAGCGCCGCTCAACAGGCCCTATTTTCGCCAGGGCCTTGTCCAGTATCCGCACCAGTTCAGGCCAATCCTTGCGGACCCCAAAGGAGATTTCAAGGTTGTAAGGCGTTCGGGCGGCAATGACGATGTTATTCAGCTTCAGTTCATTGGTAAAATGAGAAATGGTTACAGGAGAGCCAATGAATGTATCAATTCGGCCCTCCGACAACGCCCTTAACGCTGTAGCTATGTTTGCGTGAGGCACGAGCTCCAACTCAGGGTTTTTGGTCGCGAGTGTTTCCTGAATGGCATATCCATCTACGACGCCAACACGTTTGCCCGCCAAATCCTCAATACCCTCAATATGAAAAGCATCCGTCCTGCTCGCGATCACGTTGGGCCACATCATAAACGGCTTGGTAAAATTGAGATATTCCTGACGCTCAGGCGTTTTCGCAATGGCCGTGAGCATATCGATGCTCCCGGTTTTTGCGCCTTTCAGGGTGTCAGTCCAGGAAAGTCGCTTTGGGGACTGCAGGCTAATCCCCAGAATTTCCTGGATGCGCCCAAGAAATACTGAACTCAATCCTTGCAGATTTCCGTCGGCATCCAGATATTCGTAGGGTGTCCAGGCCTGGTCGGACCCAAGACGAACAAAGGGGTTGGCGTTAAGCCAGCTTCGTTCTTCACGGGTCAGCCCGACAACCGTATCAATCATCCCGTTGGCGAAAAAACGATTTTCCGGGTTGGATATCCAGCGGGCCTCTATTTCCTCCAGAGTTGCCCTGGACAACAAAGCCATGGATGAATCGATGACCTTCAGCAACTCGTCTTTGCCTTTTGTGATGCCTGCGTGAATGGTACTAACAAGCAAACGTTCATTTCCTGCCTCAATACGCCCTTGCAGCCCCATGTTCTGCAATATCACTTCCATCACATGCGCTTCCTGGATGAAGGCATCAACATCCCCACGGAACAATGCGTTTACCAGGGCTGCAGATGTTGGATATGTTTTCAGCTTGACTGCAGGATACATTCGACGAACTTCAGCTTCCTGAAACGTGCCTTCCCAAACGCCCAGGACCTGGTTTTCAAATTTACCTAAATCCGCAGGTACAGCGTCTCCAACGCGATGATAAATCCGTGATGCTGTTTGATAGATTTGTCTGGAATACCCGATCCATTCAGCTCGCTCATCGGAATAGGAGAGGCCCGAATGTATATCGACCTCACCAACCTTCAGTCCCGCCAGTGTTTCTGTCCAATTGGATGGACGGAAACGCACCTCACGGCCTGATTTCCCGGACCAGGCTTGCCACAGATCAACGATCAAACCGGCTGGTTGTCCCTGTGCATTTACAAAGGTAAACGGAGGGTAGGCGCGATCCATCGCAATGATAAGGGCATCGTCTTTTGCGACATTACGAGCATCACCAATCCATCGGCGAGCGATTTCAATTTTTTCCTCTTCCGTTACTAATTCCATACCGTCATTGATGCGGGAGATGACTTGAGCGTTACCTTCTCTCGACGCCACAAACCAGTCGTTTCGGTAAAGTGGACCGTCGCTGACAAATGAAAAGTTCGGAAGCAGACCGGTGTTCTTGAGGTGAAACAAACCGGTTGGTGTATCGGCAGCAAACACCCTGAGTTCCCCTGCTTTCAGGGCGTCAATGAGTGATTCATAATCCGGATATCCGACAATCACGCCAGACGGCATTCTCTCCTTCAGATAACCCTCGACATAATCACCGCTGAGCACACCAATACGGTATGCAGATAATTCCCGGAAACTCGTCGTTGTCGGGATACTGCTATGGAAAAAAACGTGCGTGTCCGTTTTGCGCAAAGCAACGCCGTAATCCAGGTACTTGTCTCGGTCTTCATTAAAGAAAAGGCCCGCGTGCGCGTCTGCGACCCCGCTGCCAACCATTTTCAGGGTTTCGTCCCAGGGTGCAGCGACGAAATTGATTTTGGTACCGGTCTTTTTCGACCAGGCATGCCAATAATCGATGATCAATCCCGCTGGTTTACCTGCTTCATCCTGATAATGAAACGGGACGCAATCGACGCAATAAACAACTGAAAGGGGGCCATCATCTGCTGAAGAACTTTGTCCACCAAGTAAAGACAGGAGAACAAAAACGAGGGAACAAAAAATCAGCTTTAGAGAGGCGGCTGCTCCACGAGAAGCGACCCTCGCGTTGATCGTCCGCTTCTTTCCCAAGTCTGACATGAAGTTGCGCACCTAACCAAAATTGCTATTTTCATTGTTATTATCACGGAATAGTACTTTGTGGGCAAATCATCAAACCTGAACAGGAATATTGCTAAAAGCTTCTCCGGCAAATTCAAAATAAGGAAAGTCTGGTTCGTGGTGAATGCAGACATGAATTGATCTTGATTTGATCATTTCCAAACTTCCACACATGGCTGAGGCTGTTGAAGAAGTCGGATATTAAGCCATCTTCTACGTCCGCTGTATTTGGGTGCGGCCCTTCTATTTCCGCTTCGGCGCTATACTGAAGCGGTTTTCTGTTTTCTTTGGTTTGTGGTTGCCGTTCAGGATTCCATTCAGACAGTCCTTGTCTGTGGCGGTGGTAGTGAGGTGATGTTGGCAAGGCGTTTCAGGTTCTGGATTGTTGCTGTCAGCAGGAACTCATCCTTCGCCCCGCACAAACCACGAAGTCTTAACCTGATCATTGCGTGCAGGTGTTTTGCCTCACCGAACAACCGCTCGATCTTCTTGCGCTGGATACCTGAGTTTATATAGGCGTCGGTTTCCATCAAACCCTGGGCGTAGTCGCGGGCCTCTTGATTGACGTCCCGAGAGACCCGTCGTTCCTGGCCAGTCGTGCATTTGGACTTGAGCGGGCATTTCGTACAATCACTTCGTTTGGCGAGGTATTTGAGCGTCGAGGTTTTGTCGATTCTGCCCGATGTCGTCAGGCATTTGCCGTTCGGACAGGTATAGACATCGCGTTCTTTGTCGTAAGTAAAATCAGCACGGGTGAATTTGCCTTTCGATGCGATATTGCTTCGGTCCCACACCGGGATATGTGGCTCAATATCATGATCAACCAGCCAACCCAGCATCTCTCCGGTCCCGTAGGCAACATCGCCGGCAATGTGATCGGGCTTCAGACCAAAACGGTCTTGCGTTCGCTCGATCATGGTTTTGGTTACTTCGACCTCTTTACTGATCTTCGTCGGGGTCGCATCAACATCAACGATGACGGCGTTTTCCGTGTCGATCAGATAGTTCAGACTGTAGCCAAACATCACCTTGTTGCGCCCGCGCGTGGTCCAGGCGGCTGTCGGATCAGTGGGTGACATGGCTTTTGGTTTTTGTTTCGGGTTGGTCGGCTGGTTCTCACTCTCCAGTGCGTTCAGATAATCACGAACCGGGCGACCGCTGAGCTGCTCGGGTGTCCAGTCCACGTCACTCCCCTTGATCCTCTGGAACCGGCTGGCGTCAGCTTCAATCACACTGGCATCAACGGCAAAGCCTTCATTACCTACGAGACCGGCCGTCATGCAACCGCAAACAACCTCTTCAAAGACCTTGCGCAGGATATCACTGTCACGAAAACGTCCGTGGCGGTTCACTGAAAATGTTGAATGGTGGGGAACCTTGTCTTCCAGGCTCAGGCCACAGAACCAGCGATAAGCCAGGTTCACTTTAACCTCGTCGCAAAGACGGCGCTCCGAGCGGATTGAATAGCAGTACCCGACCAGCAGCATGCGCATCATAAGTTCAGGGCAGACCGATGGACAACCCAGATGACTGTAATGGGGTTTCATCTCATCGCGCAGCCAGCTCAGGTCCAGAACATTGTCAATTCGCCGTAACAGATGATCGTCCGGGACCATGTCTTCGAGATCAAATTCGTAGAAAAGACGGTCCTGCTGTCCAACCGGGTCCCCCATCATCGCCGTAATCCCTTCGTTTCTGCCAAAACAAGTGA
>Ga0233443_1003014_pt1 | contig 12192 bp, 10 predicted proteins | sample SI_123_September_2_FD_182784 | JGI IMG/M metagenome (GOLD analysis project Ga0233443, IMG submission 182784) | Seawater microbial communities from Saanich Inlet, British Columbia, Canada - SI_123_September2016_200_MG | ecosystem: Environmental > Aquatic > Marine > Inlet | place: Canada: British... | reverse complement strand
CAGCAATAACCAATACCTTGTAAGCCTGAAACTCCATGAATCCGGAAGGTGGGATGAAACCATCAACTGCGACAGCAGCCCATCCAATTTCTTTCATAATACGATTCATACCGTACATATGAGGAATCTTCTCAACACTAATGCCCGTTTGCTCCAGACCGTCCAGATAAGAACCATGTGCAACCACGCTTAAGTAATTAACATTTTGTCTCATTACATATCGCCAAAGTGCGTGATCCTGAGCAGTGTAGGAATTATACGGTTGATCAATGATCAGGCTCAAAAGATGTTTAGGCAATTTATCAACTACGCTATTGGATTCCATGGTTTTACTGTTTCAATTTACTACAACTGTTCTTCTCAATTCTACAATTCGTTTAAACTATCATGAGGAGTTTGAGTGCCAGTTCAATTTCACCCTCCTCTATCATTAGCTTTGCCAGGTTATGCATTTCTCTTCGCTGAGCCTCATTATCACTACCCGATTCAATAATCAGTTTTACTTCTGACAATTCTTTCACTTCTGTTAATTCCGACTCCTTTGGTAATTGTTTAAGATTACCCAACTGGCCCAGATCGTTACCTGTCAGGATTCTGCTATCCTGAACATGCATTGGTAGTGCATCTACTCCAATGCCTACGGAGATAAGAGGTTTCTCAATTTCAAAGATTGCATCTCCTGATGCCCGGCAATAGAAATCACTTCCCATTCGGCCTACCAGGTCCAATTTATGTGGATCGATTCTGCCATCACTACTTAAAATATCTTCATCCAGATGTATCTTAACAATCTCACATACCACCAAATTTCCAGCTGAACCTTCATATCCGGTTTCAATTACCTGAAGAACCTTACATTCCAACTGAACCGGCGATTCCTTAACTCTGAAGGGTTTAATCAAATCGGATGGCTCAGTTGTAAAGCCAACCTTCTCGAACTCACTCACGCCTTCGGGAAAATCTGAACTTGCCAGGCTTACCTGTTGAACCATGTTGTAGGTAACCACATTAATCACTACCTCTGGTACATCTTTAATATTGTCGTAGGTGTGCTTCGTTGTTTTATCCCTTCCTCTTCTCGAAGGTGAGAAAACAAGAATAGGTGGATTGGCACCGAAGGCATTAAAAAAACTAAAGGGTGCCAGGTTAGGCACTCCGTCAGCATTCATCGTGCTGGCAAAAGCAATAGGCCGTGGGCCAATAGCTCCCAGCATGGTGGCAAAAAGCTTTGGAACAGGCAATTCACCAGGAATAATTTGCATTTTTTCTTTCATACTATTTTGCTGGTAAGACCTTTGTGCTCACCTCTCCAAATCCAATTCTAAGTGCACCTTTTTTAGCATATCCTCTCATGATAATGGTATCATTATCAAGCACAAACCTGCGCTCGCTTCCATCAGGCATTTTAATTGGCTTGGTTCCTTTCCAGCTAAGTTCCAGCATGGATCCGTAAGAATCGGGTGTTGGCCCGCTAATGGTTCCGGAACCGTACATATCGCCTACATTAATGTTACAGCCATTTACTGTTTGGTGAGCCAGCTGTTGTGCCATATTCCAGTACATATACTTATAGTTGGAATGACAAACCTGATGCTCCTTCCCTCCTTCGGGCTGAATAAAAACGTCCAGTTCAATATCATAATTCTGCTTTCCATCGAATTCAAGATAAGGCAGTACTTTGGGATCCTGATTTGGCCCGTCTACCCGGAACGGATCCAAAGCATCAAGTGTTACTATCCATGGTGATATAACAGAGCCAAAATTCTTCGCAAGGAATGGGCCCAGTGGTACATATTCCCACTTCTGAATATCTCTGGCTGAAAGATCATTAAAAACTACCATACCAAAAATATGTTCATCCGCATTAGAAGTGCTGACACATTCGCCCAACTCTGTCTTTTTACCGGTGATGAATGCCATTTCCAGTTCAAAATCATAAAGACGTGAAGGGCCAAAATCAGGCACACTGGCATCATCTGCTTTGGTTTGACCTTTCGGACGATGTATTGGTGTACCGGAAACCACAATGGAAGAACTTCTTCCATGATATCCTACAGGGATGTGTTTCCAGTTAGGCAATAAAGCATTTTCAGGATCACGGAACATGATGCCAACATTGGTTGCATGCTCAATGCTCGAATAAAAATCAGTGTAATCGCCAACCCTCACAGGCATGTGCATCTCCACATCCCTGAGAGGATACATTATTTCGGATTTTGCCGAAGGATTGTCACGGATAACTGCGTTGTTTTCCTCAAAGAGTTCCGACAAGCGGTCTCTTAAGGCTCTCCAGGCCGGCTTTCCCAATTCGATAAAAGCATTTAATGTACTTTCATTGAATAATTCAGGATCAATACCCAATCCATCTAAGAGGTTGAACTTCGACAAGGCATAAAGGTCAACAACTGTATCTCCTACCCTTGTTGCCGCTCTTCGGCTTGATCCATTCTTACTGAAAATGCCAAATGGCAAATTTTGAATTGGGAAATCACTCCCTTTATCTACATCTATCCAGGATCTTAATTCCGGATTGTTTGCTTTGATCATTATCTATTTCAGATTAATTTAAAGAAATAATATCTATCAGTGCCAGCACTAAAGGTTCCGGACTCAATTCTAAACCGCCATCAACACCGATAATTGGCCCTATTACTATAAGGTACCTCTGCTTTCCTGTTCTAATTCGATTGATTCAAAAAGAGCTTTAAAGTTTCCTTTGCCAAATGAGGTAGCACCTTTTCTCTGAATAATTTCATAAAAAACTGTTGGCCTGTCTTCAACAGGCTTGGTGAAAATCTGCAGTAAATAACCTTCATCATCACGATCGATGAGTATGCCCAGTTCCGCTAACGGAGCCAGATCTTCATCAATTTCACCAACCCTGTCCAAAACTACATCGTAATAGGTTTGCGGTACTCTCAGAAACTCAACACCTCTGTCGCGCAAGGCGGTGACAGTTTCAATGATGTTATTGGTTGCCATGGCAACGTGCTGCACACCTGCTCCGCCATAAAAGTCAATATATTCTTCAATCTGTGATTTCTTCTTTCCTTTAGCGGGTTCGTTAATCGGGAACTTAATGCGCATGTTGTCGTTGGCCATCACCTTACTCATCAAAGCTGTATAGTCTGTTGAAATGTCCTTATCATCAAATGAGATTAATTGTTTGAATCCCATCACATCTGCATAAAACTTGGCCCAGACATTCATTTCACCCCAACCAACATTACCCACCATGTGGTCTACGTACAACAATCCACAATCACTCGGTTTATAATGCGGATCCCACTTTACATAACCCGGCAGGAAGATTCCCTTGTACTTACTTCTCTCAACAAAGAGGTGAATGGTTTCACCATAAGTATGAATTCCTGAGAGAACCACTTCTCCGTTGTCATCCTTAACCGTTTTCGGTTCCATGAAAGATTTAGCACCACGACTAACCGTTTCTTTATAGGATTTTGCAGCATCGTCCACCCATAGAGCAACGTACTTAACTCCATCGCCGTGATCATCACAATGCTTACTTATTTCACTATCAGGTACAAGAGAAGTAGTAAATACAAAAGTAATCTTGTCCTGACGAAGAACATAAGATGTTCTGTCTTTTACTCCGGTTTCCAGACCAGCATAAGCAACCGGTTGAAATCCATATGCAGTTTGATAATAGTGAGCAGCCTGCTTGGCATTACCCACCCAAAATTCTACGTAATCGGTCCCGTTGATCGGGAGAAAATCTGTTTGTGTACTCATTATTTTTTGTTTTAATTGTTTCAAATCAAAGTTTTGGGCCTTGCTTATTGTTTCCGGTCTATGCTAACCATGACTTATAATAATCAGGATCTTCCAGAGCCATAGCTTGTTCAGTTATTTGTAAAGGTTTGAAGGTATCTACCATAACTGCCAGTTCACCTGTCTCAGCCTGACCTATACTTCTTTCCATCGCTCCGGGATGTGGGCCGTGAACAATCCCTGTTGGGTGAAGACTGATCATTCCTTTCTCCACATGGTTCCTCGACATAAAGTCGCCATCTACATAGTAAAGCACTTCATCGGAATCTACATTGCTATGATTATACGGAGCCGGAATAGCATCCGGATGATAATCATAGAGACGTGGTACAAAAGCACAGGTAACAAATGTTGGTGTTTCAAATGTTTGATGTACCGGTGGTGGCTGATGAATCCGTCCGGTTAGTGGTTCAAAGTCGAAAATGGAAAATGCAAATGGATAATGATAACCATCCCATCCAATCAGGTCGAAAGGGTGAGATGCATAGGTATATGGCCAGATCATATCATCACGCTTGATCTTTACCAGAAAATCACCCATCTCATCATAGGTTTCCAGATTTTCAGGTTTGCGGATATCACGTTCACAAAATGGTGAATGTTCCAGCAACTGGCCAACCTTATTCATATATCGTTTAGGGAAACGCAATGGAGTAAAAGACTCCACAATGAACAATCTATTCTGCTCAGTGTCAAACTCAAATTGATAGATTACCCCACGTGGAATCACAAGGTGATCGCCATATTTAAATGGAATATTTCCATACATGGTACGCAAGGTTCCTGAACCTTCGTGCACAAAGATCATTTCATCACCGGCCGAATTTTTAAAGAAATAATCGCTCATTGACTTTTTCGGAGCTGCCAGGCTAATGTGCAGATCGCTGTTCACGAGAACCGGCACTCTGCTTTCAAGATAATCATCCTGCGGTTTAACCTTGAAACCCTGAAAACTTCGGTGTTGCATATTCTTTTCCAGCGATACTTTCGGCGCAACCGAGTATGCTTCATCGATATGCTTTACCAGTGTTGGCATTTGACTATGATAAACCAATGACATGGTATCAGAGAAGCCTTCGGTAGAAACTACCTGCTCCTGATATAACTCACCATTTGGTTTTCGATAAACTGTATGTCTTTTTTGAGGTATCTCCCCCAGTTTATGATAATGTGGCATATTAAAATAAGTTTAAGTTTACATTTTTGGGATTTTGCAATTTAGTATTTATATCTGTATTTCAGGAATTTCCCCTTCCACAATCAGCTCTCCTTCTGTGGCATTCTTAATAAAATCGACTGAAACTCCCGGTGCCCTTTCAAGTAATCTAAATGTACCGTCGCATACTTCTATTACTGCCAGATCGGTAACAATTTTTCGAACAACATTTTTACCGGTAAGAGGTAAGGAACATTTCTTCAACAATTTTGAATTTCCTGATGGATCGGTGTGTCGCATGGCAACAATAATATTTCTGGCTGATGCAACCAGATCCATTGCTCCTCCCATTCCTTTCACCATTTTACCAGGAATTTTCCAACTGGATATATCACCATTTTCCGACACTTCGAAAGCACCTAAAACGGTAAGGTCAATATGGCCACCCCGAATCATTGCAAAGCTGGTCGAAGAATCAAAAAATGAAGCACCGTCAACGGTAGAAATAGTCTGTTTACCTGCATTGATGAGATCGGCATCTTCCTCTCCTGATTTAGGAAAAGGGCCAATTCCCAGCAATCCATTTTCTGATTGTAACACGATTTGCATCCCCTCAGGAATATAATTAGCAACCAGAGTTGGAATTCCAATTCCCAGGTTAACATAATATCCATCCTGTAACTCCTGTGCTATTCTTTTTGCTATTCCGTTTTTATCCAGTGCCATATTTTCTATTATCAATCTTAATCAATTAGTGAATAGGTTTTAAAAATCAATTCCAAAATGAATCCCCATTAGCAGATGAAGTGCTTCCTTTTCCAATCCCAGTTCTAAAATTGGGCCTAAGTGAAACTTATTTAATTCGAATTCATAGGTTGTCTCCAAATGCTGGACAAAAAGTAACTCCTGCTCCATTCCCTCATTACTTAGCATTAAACCCGGTGAATATCCCAAAATGAGTCCTTTAAAAACCCGATACTGAATCACGGCAGAATAGGTATAATGCCTGTGTTCATCCAAAATTGTTTCAAATGAAACTCCAAGTCCCAGTTTATTATGTACAGCCACACCTCTCACATAGTGAACATGTAAACCTGCAGCTATATCATTCTCGTTGAGAAGCGGAACCACTCCCAGAGCAATACTGATCTCATTAGCTTTATGATCATGTTCATGATTATCTTCCTGAGCAGACAGACTGCCCGAAATAAGAAGTACGCCTAAAACAAATAAAATTTGAAGGGATGATATCTTCATGAGAGTGAAAGTTAAGGATATAGTTTACTAGTTCTGAGTTGTTACAAACTCGATTCGCTTTTCATAGTCACTACCCTGAAAGATATGTTGTACAAAAACACCCGGGGTTTGTATATGATTTGGATCAAGAGTTCCTGCCGGAACAAGCTCCTCAACTTCCGCAATGGTTATTTTACCAGCCATGGCCATTGGCTGATTAAAATTATTGGCTGTTGCCCGATAGATCAGATTACCGTGCGTATCACCTTTCCAGGCTTTCACAACTGCATAATCTGCCTGTAACCAGTTTTCCATCAAATATTTTTTTCCATCAAACTCGCGAACCTCTTTACCATCAGCTAATTCGGTACCATAACCTGCGGGAACAAAAAATGCTGGTATTCCAGCGCCTCCCGCTCTGCATCTTTCTGCCAGGGTACCTTGTGGAATAAGTTCAACTTCCAGCTCACCACTTAACAGTTGTCGCTCAAACTCTTTGTTTTCACCAACATAGGATGAGATCATCTTTTTAATCTGATGCTTTCTTAATAGTGCACCCAATCCAAATCCATCTACTCCAGCATTATTTGAGATACAGGTAAGTCCGCTTATTTCAGTTTCAGAAAGTGCTTTGATTGTATTCTCCGGAATTCCACACAGGCCAAAGCCACCAAGCATTAAGGTCATTCCGCTCTTAATTCCGGAGATGGCTTCCTCCGCATTTTTTACAACTTTATTCATTGTACAATTTTCAGGTTTCAAGTCAATCCTAACAACAGTACAATCGTCGTTTTGTTTAAATGTTTTCTAAATAATTTCGTGATCTTAGCCCATTAAGAATTATCGACTAATTAAAGGGAAAATAACAACTTTCTTAAAACAGCTGAAGCCACTAAGTGAGTGGGACTTACCTAAGCTGATCCCGGATTAGTCCGGCCTTTTCAGATTCTGTTAAATCACCTGATTTAATTTTTGTCCACATGGAAAGATCCGCCGATACTCTTTTCTCATCAATAATATTCTTTAGCTGTTCTCCTTTGCCAAATCTAATCTTGAGAATCTCTTCAATATCCTTGTACCCGGGGTAGGATTCCAGTGCCAGCGTGGAGAGGATGAACTGAGATCTGTCGACAAAAAATAGCTGGGAGGCTTCTAATGGCAAAACAGGTAGCTTAAAATTTTCTACATCTTCAGGTAAAAAAACAATCCATTCATTATGAAATGCATCTTCAAGATTAGCTGTCGCATGAATATAGTCCGCCGTGCTTATAAATCGGATGCTGTCAATATGGTTATTTACAATGGCAACCGAACCATCGAATAATTCTATTGCATCCGGCAGATCACCATAGGTCTCCGTCAATTTAACATTTAGCTGTCCATACGAATCGGAAAAATGAAGATATGACGTTTCATAATCTTCAAATACTTCAGACGGATAATGTGCCGCGATCGAGTATTCATTTGAAGCGTTATGCTCCTGCGCATCGAGGAGATATCCTCCGCTGTATCTGTCGTTCTTATCTATGTATCCCATCAGATTGAAGAAATAATCGCTGTTAACCGGAATGGAAATATCTTTGCCTGATGTGGCGGACATCAATGCTGTAGAGAATTCAAGGGTTCCATGATAGACGTAAGGTATAAAAATATATTCTGAATGCTCACTGTCCAGATCCATCTTACAATAGATACTCGCAGGATCATCGAATAGTTCAAGGGTAAACGGTTCGTTGGGCAGCCAGCCAAAAGAAGTATAGTTACCCCTTGTTGACGTAATGAAACCATAATGAGGTGTTGGATCAACAATATCAATTGTAATCGTTTCAACTACATCAGGAATACGATGATCCACTCCTTTAAAAAACCATTCGGTACCGGGACTAACATTAAAATTGGTTTCTATTTGCACTCTTTCGCTTAGGATATCGTTTCTCAGAGTTGTCACCTGAAAGGAACGAATTGTACGTATATCAATGTCAGGATGATTAAGTTCAATAATCTGATTACCAGAAAATCTGGTTTCAGCTAAGATATTATCATTCATGTCGGAAAGAAAAATATATCCATCGCCATATCCTGGCTCCAACCAGTTATTTGTGAAGTTTGCCTTAAATAAATAATTAGAGATGTCGACAATGTATTTATCGGAGACCGCTGCATTTCCTTCTTCATCAAGTAATTTCATATACAATTCATGATCACTATTCGTATAGTCCTGCGTATTCCATCCAACTTGCCCCGGTATTGTGTTCTGATGAAATACTACCTCTCCGTCAACGAAGAATTCAAAACTAAGAATGTCTACATCCGTGTTGGACTTTATTTCTAAATATTCAGTACCAAACAGTTTGTCGCCACTTTCAAGAAATCTGAAACAAACTGCCAGATTTGGATTCTCCTTATTCCTGCATCCGCTAAATACAAGTATAAGAGCAAGAGCCAGAAAATAGATTTTGCCTTTCATATAGTAAATTGATAGTTTCAAATAGATATCAAATTTATAACAATCCGGCGGATAAAGTATCAGAATGCCAAACATTCGGACGATTTACTATAAATATAATCATATTACTATTTTTATAGTTGTATGATTAGAATAATAGTTATACTTTTGAAGTATGAAAGAATTGACCAGGGCAGAAGAACAAATCATGCAATATTTATGGAAGTTAGAAAAAGCATTCCTGAAAGATATTGTAGAACAATTCCCGGAACCTCGTCCGGCATACACAACTGTATCAACGGTTGTCAGGGTGCTGGTAAAAAAGAACTTTATTGGATTTAAAAGCTATGGTAAAGTGAATGAATACTTTCCGGCTGTAAAAAAGAAGGAATACTTTAAATTCTATTTTAAAGGAATGATGAATAGTTTCTTCAACAACTCAACCAGCAAGTTTGCCTCGCACTTTTCGAACGATAAAGACGTTTCGTTAACAGAACTTGAAGAGATGAAACAGATACTGGAAGAACAAATCAAAAAACGGAAATCGGATGGCTAAAGAAGTTTTCATTTACCTGATTAAATCAGGAATCATTCTGAGCGTACTTTACACCTTCTACTTTCTTTTTTTTCAAAAGCGGACTTTTCATACACTGAATCGTTTTCTCCTGCTATCCATCCTGGTTCTTGCTGCCATACTACCATTGATTACGTTGCCTGAACAGGCTGTTGAAATCACCAATATAAATCAGTTTTTTTACAATGATAATCTAACATTTCTTCAGGATCCTGTCACTGAAGAATCGCCCATTCTATTGAACGAAGCGACAGAAGCGGATTGGCCTGCCATTCTTCTGGGCATCTATCTCACAATTCTGATCATATTTTTTATCAGATCAATTCTGGATGTAGTACGAATTCTTGGATTTATTAATCATCCTGACCGAACTAAGCTTGGAAGTTTAACCATAGTCAATCTTCCTGAACTTAAGCAGACCTTTTCTTTTTTGAAATACATATTCATTAATCCAAACCTACCTGCCTATGATAAAACCAGAATAATTAATCATGAAAAAACTCATATTTCGCAACTACACACCATCGATTTAATTATCGTTCAGTTCTTTGTACTTCTGCAATGGTTCAATCCTTTCATCTATTTACTGCGCCGTGCAATAAAGGAGGTACATGAATTTCAGGCTGATAAAGCAGCCAGTGGTAGTGATGATGATTTCATCCGCTATCAGCAGCTGCTAATTAATCAGGTTGAATTAAAAAGATCGCTTTCATTCACTAGCAGTTTTAATTCATTAACCTTAAAACGATTAAAAATGATGACTAAAAACAAAACCAGAAAAATTGAATTATTATCCATTGTACTTCTGCTACCTCTTATTGGATTACTCTCACTTTCTTTCAGCAAGGTTCAGCAGCTTCACCCTCCTTTGTCTGGAAATGATAGTACCATCTCTATTGATGTTACTACCATTGAGATCGAAAACCTGCATGGACTACAAATAAGTGAGACAGACGATTATACTTATAAGCTGAGTTATTTTCCGGGCTCTTCTCCGCTTGAAATAACTTCTTTTAAGGGTACAGACAATAAATCCATTAAATTCCGCAGTTTAGAGGATGTGGTACTTTCCTCCGGTGATACCACTATCCATTTCACGAGTAATGAAATGACTCGGTTTACATCCAGCGACAGCCTGTCTTATTTTACCGATTCAGGTATCATAGAAGCAAGATCCGGATCTGTTACTTACGAGAATACAACTTACCAGGCTGACCTGATAAGAATGGATTTAAAATTAAAAACCTTTCATTTAACTGGCAATGTAACAAAGTTGCAGCGGGATCAGTTTGAAAAAAATATCCCATCTTTCTTTCCGGTTGAAAAGGTAGAGAAAATGCGTATCGCGTCCGGATACGGAAAGCGAATTCACCCGATCTACAAGATTGAAAAGATGCACAATGGAATGGATATCTCAGCGCCATTGGGAACCGAGGTTTATGCCAGTGCAAACGGAACAGTTAAAAAAGTGGTGACCGAAAGAACCGGTTATGGTAAGTTTATTATCATTGACCATGACGCAGTTTATTCAAGCTTATATGCTCAGCTCAACAGCCAGGCCGTTAAAGTTGGACAAACCATTAAGCGGGGTGAGCTTATTGGTACTGTTGGCAGCTCTGGTTCGTCCACTGCCCCACATCTGCACTTCGAAATAAAGAAGAATGGAAAACATGTGGATCCAGCTGACTATTTTCCTCCTCTTGAAAAGGAATAACAAAATTCATCAATTTTGAGCCAAAGGCGGCTGTCCAAATAAGTTATCAAAGCTCTCATCACTGCAAATGTCAGCCGGTAGACAGACATGGCAGGATTCTCAATAAATCGTAACAGATGGTATTGAGAATGCGGTTTTAGCCGGGTATGAGAAAGAAACTAATTTTTTGGACAGCGGCCTTTACTTTCTGAAGCAATAATCCATACATTATTTATCCTCTTTCTACGCTACTAAATAAGCATTTATTACTATATTTGAGTGACAGATTACTATCTCACAACTAATTGAATCAGGCCACTTATGAAATCTTTGACTCAAGTGCATAAGTTTTCCCAGTTCTCTTATTTACTTTTTTATCGGAAGCCGAGTAGATTCAATCAGTGGATCAGGATAAACCGAGAATTTAATCCTGTTAACAACTTTACGCTAATCTTCGGGCATCGGCATGCAACCATTTGTCCAAGGAAACTGACTTAATAACAGTGAAAATATCATGCGGCCATGATTTTACTACTAAACGCGCTAACGTCACTCAATTAAACTACTCACTATGAAGCCATTACTATCAATTCTATTCTTAGCAATCTGCTATTTCTTTTCCACCGGGGCCGAAGCACAGGGGAGCACTACACCACCGGATTATGATTTAGCTATTACTCATATTATTGCACCACAGTCTTCATCCGGGATTCCTGTATTGGGCTGGGCAGAAGTAGTTGTTAATGTGGCCAATCTGGGCACTCAACCGGTATATGGTTTTTTCATGCAGTACGAATTTATTCCTAACGGAGCCAGCAGCGGTACTCTGGCTTCTGACAATTACTGGGACACACTCTATCCTGGTGACACAGTACTTTATACGTTTGACGAAAAATTCCTATGTCCGCTCAACGATTTCACTACGCTTATCTATCATTCGCTTTCCGTTTCAGTAGGATCTGCTTATGACACCTTCCTATCTAATAATACAATGAATTCCAATATTCTGAACAGGGAACCTTTCGAAGTTGCACTCTCCTACGGTTTGGTTAATGGTGCAGCAATAAACGACAATCTATTTGTTGCCAACCAGCAAAAATGGTATCAGTTTACGGCAGATTCAAACTATGTTGATGTTATCATCTCCTTGTGCGGCTCTCAGTTTGATTGCAGGCTAAGCCTTTACAGAAATATGTACGATGCTCAGGGATTAGATCTTGACAACTCCTACTGTGGAGTGCAATATCAACTATTAATAGATGAGCTAAAAACCGGAACCTACTATCTGAAAATTG
>Ga0233443_1003003_pt1 | contig 12246 bp, 3 predicted proteins | sample SI_123_September_2_FD_182784 | JGI IMG/M metagenome (GOLD analysis project Ga0233443, IMG submission 182784) | Seawater microbial communities from Saanich Inlet, British Columbia, Canada - SI_123_September2016_200_MG | ecosystem: Environmental > Aquatic > Marine > Inlet | place: Canada: British... | reverse complement strand
GCTACACCATTATAGTCTACTGTTCCAGTAACTCCAACCGTACAAGTTCCCGCTGTACAACTACAACCTGTGCTTTCTGAAACGTTTGACAATCCACTCACGCTACAAGCTGTGGCGTTGTCACCATCTGCATCCGTATAACTTAATGTAATTACAGATTCTGTATCTTCGTTAAAGGCTGCTGGGCTGATTGCTGCAGCAACTGGAATATCAGCTACGGCGTTTATAGTTAAACTTGCAGCTGCGCTGTTTGAGGTTTGTGCATTTGCTGTCACTGTATAATTAAATCCGGCTGCGCCATTATAGTCTGCCGTTCCAGTGACTCCCACGGTACAAGTTCCTGCTGTACAACTACAACCTGTACTCTCAGATATATTTGATAATCCACTCACACTACAAATTGTAGCAGAATCGCCTTCTGCATCTGAATAACTTAAAGTGATTACAGATTCCGTATCTTCATTAAATGCTGCTGGGCTTATAGCTGCGGCTATTGGAGCATCAGCAACAGCATCAATTGCTAAAGTTGCTGTTGCACTGTTTGAGGACTGTGCATTAGCTGTCACCGTATAATTAAAGCTAGCTGCTCCACTGTATTCCGCTGCTCCTGTAATTCCAACCGTACAAGTTCCCGCTGTACAACTACAACCTGTGCTTTCTGAAACGTTTGACAATCCACTCACACTACAAGCTGTGGCGTTGTCACCATCTGCATCCGTATAACTTAATGTAATCACAGACTCTGTATCTTCGTTAAATGCTGCTGGGCTAATCGCTGCGGCTACTGGAATATCATCCACCGCGTTTATGGTTAAACTTGCGGCTGCGCTGTTTGAGGTTTGTGCGTTTGCTGTCACTGTATAATTAAATCCAGCTACACCATTATAGTCTACTGTTCCAGTAACTCCAACCGTACAAGTTCCGGCTGTACAACTACAACCTGTGCTTTCTGAAACATTTGATAATCCACTCACACTACAAGCTGTGGCGTTATCACCATCCGCATCTGAATAGCTTAATGTAATCACAGACTCTGTATCTTCGTTAAAGGTTGCTGGGCTGATGGCAGCGGCTACAGGAATATCATCCACGGCATTTATAGTTAAACTAGCAGCTGCGCTGTTTGATGTCTGTGCGTTTGCCGTCACTGTATAATTAAAACTCGCTGCGCCAGAGTAATCCGCTGTTCCTGTAACTCCAACTGTACAAGTTCCTGCAAGGCAAATACAACCTGTGCTTTCTGTTACATTTGATAGTCCACTCACACTACAAGCTGTGGCAGAATCGCCTTCTACATCTGAATAACTTAAAGTAATTATAGACTCCAGGTCTTCGTCAAAGGCTGTTGGGCTTATTGCGCTAGCAACCGGCGCATCATCAACTGTACTTATTGTTAAAGTTGCTGCAACACTATTTGATTCTTCTGAATTAGCTGTCACTGTGTAATTAAACCCAGCCGATCCGCTATATTCCGCTGTACCCGTGACTCCTACTGTACAAGTTCCCGCTGTACAACTACAACCGGTGCTTTCTGATATATTTGACAACCCACTCACACTACAAGCTGTGGCATTGTCACCGTCGGCGTCAGCATAACTCAATGTAACAACAGATTCAGTATCTTCATTAAATGCTGCTGGGCTGATGGCTGCGGCAACTGGCGCATCGGCAACGGCATCTATTGTTAAAGTTACTGCTGCACTATTTGAAGTTTGAGTGTTTGCAGTAACTGTATAATTAAATCCGGCTGCGCCATTATAATCTGCCGTTCCTGTAACTCCCACTGTACAAGTTCCCGCTGTACAACTGCATGCTGTGCTTTCTGATATATTAGAAAGGCCACTCACACTACAAGATGTTGCTGAGTCACCATCAGCATCTGTGTAACTTAAAGTAACTATAGACTCAACATCCTCATCAAAGGCTGCTGGAGTTAAAGCAATAGCCACTGGCGCTATATCCACAGAATCTATTGTTAAACTGGCTAAGGCACTATTTGAAGTTTGAGCATTGGCTGTCACTGTATAATTAAAACTAGCGGCTCCAAAATAACTGGCCGTCCCTGTTACACCCACAGTACAAGTACCAGCTGTACAACTACAAGCTGTGCTTTCTGATATATTCGTTAATCCACTCACACTACAAGATGTTGCTGAGTCACCTTCTGCGTCTGTGTAGCTTAAGGTAATTATGGATTCCACATCCTCATCAAAAGAGGATGGGGTTATTGCAGCAGCAACTGGAGCGTCACTCACAGAGTCTATAGTTAAACTTGCTGCTGCACTATTTGATAACTGAGCATTGGCTGTAACGGTAAAATTAAAACTAGCTGCACCAAAATAATTGGCAGTTCCTGTGACTCCAACTGTACAAGTTCCCGCTGTACAACTACAAGCTGTGCTTTCTGTAATATTTGTAAGTCCGCTTATACTACACACTGTGGCCGCATCACTGTCTGCATCTGCGTAACTTAAAGTAATAACAGACTCCATATCTTCATCAAAAGATACTGGGGTCATTGCTGCAGCAACTGGTATATCATCCACAGAATCAATTGTTAAACTGGCTACGGCACTATTTGATAATTGAGCGTTTGCAGTAACTGTATAATCAAAACTAGCGGCTCCAAAGTAATTGGTAGTTCCCGTAACTCCAACTGTACAAGTTCCCGCAGTACAACTACAGGCTGTGCTTTCAGATATATTTGTAAGTCCACTTACGCTACATACCGTTGCAGCATCACTGTCTGCATCTGCGTAATTTAATGTAATCACAGACTCGGTATCTTCATTAAACGAAGCTGGGCTAATGTCTGAAGCAACTGGTGTGTCATCCACAGCGTCAATTGTGAAACTTGCGCTCACAGCTGCTGACTCTATAGTGTTTGCAGTGATTGTGTAATCAAATGATGCGGCACCATTATAATTAGAAGTCCCGGTGACTCCTACTGTACAGACACCCACTCCATCACAACTACAAGCTGTGGATTCCAAAACATTTGTGAGACTAGATAGAGTACAAGTTGTAGCTATATCGCTTTCAACATCTGAGTAACTTAATGTAATTATTGATTCCACATCTTCATTAAAAGATGCAGGAGTTAATGCAACAGCAATTGGTGCATCGTCCACTATATCAATGGCTAAAACCGCATTAGACGCCACTGAAGTATCGCCATTTGCTGTGACTGTATAGTCAAAACTAGCAGCTCCATTATAATGAGCTGTGCCTGTAACACCCACTGTACAAACACCAGACCCATCACAACTACATGCCGTGGATTCTGTAATATTCGTAATATTAGATAAGGTACAAGCTGTTCCCTTGTCTCCATCTGCATCTGAATAATTAAGTGTAATCACTGACTCAACATCTTCATCAAAAGAAGCTGGAGCCAAATCAAAACTCACAGGAGGACCTGGAGGTACTTCATTATCAATAATTGTAAAACTAAATTCACTAGAAGATGTTTCTACATGATCACTAATGCTCATATATCTCCAGCTATAGGATTCATCACCTTCAAAATCAGAATCGTCATTAATAGGTAATGCAAATGCAACAGAGCTATCACCTGCGGGAATCACAATAGTACCTGTAACAACAGTGAAATCAGCGGCAGCGCTACCTCCACCTTCAGGGAAAATGGCCCAGTCAATATTAGTGTCTACTGTAGCTGTACCTGAAAGTATAAAAATAAAGTAAGAATTGGAGTTTTCTGGGATTCCAAAATTATTAGCATTAGAGTTAGATAAAGTTAATTTTTCAATGGCAGGTGTATCGTCAGTCACTGGGTCTGCAGGAGAAGTAGATGAGTCATCATCACTAATGGCGCTACCAACACCTCCACATGCCGAAATGAACATAAAAAATATCATTATAAAAATAATTTTTGCAACACTCTTCATTTACGTCCCTTTTTTTGTCGTGTCCTTTAATCGGCCAAAAGTCCTTAGGACTTTAGTAGTTAATTATTTTTTTTAAGAAAGTTTCTCCAACCAATAGCCTGTATTAATTGATGAAATTCAAATTAATAAATAATGATTTTTTTATATTTAATCAGGTGGATATTTGGAAATCTTAATGTGAAACACATTGAGTATTGAAATGTTTATTGAATGTTTTTGTTTAAGGCTTTATAAATTTTAGAGTAAGTACCTCGGAATTAAGTGCTTAAAACGAAAAATGAGCCATCGTGGCTCTAACTCTTTAAAACTCGTGCTCCTGCACTCGCCCTTTCAGGGCACTTCGTGTTTTAAAGAGTCTTATATAATTAGCAAGTTAAGTTTTTGTTACACTCGACCAATTGTGCAGCAATTAGTGAGTAAATAAGGCTGAAAATTTTTATGAATAAAGTATATCTTTCAGCAGCCGCATTCGCCTATCCTGATATTTGCATAATATTGACCCATAAATTTGCACCAGAGTATGAGGTTTATTGAAAGTGGGGATCTGTAAAAATTATTATACAAAATAATAATTACAAAACTATTGAGGGAAGTTCTTTCACAATAAAATAGATTGTTAGAAAACTAAACTTGAAATAGAAGTGCAACTGCAATATGTATGGCTGCCACCACATACATAATCACAGCAAAAGGGATATGAAAACTATGCCAGTACCCCAATAAGTTTTGAAAAGGGGAAAAATAGTTTATTTTCCGTAGTGTTAGAGCATAATGATAAAGGGCTTCCTCAATGTCCGGATGGAGACCTGGAAGGCTTTTTGGGCGGGTAAATAAAAGTTTAATATCCGCTATTATTGATTTCAAAAATACTCCAACCAAAGCAGCAAAGGCTAGGTCCTCCGTATTAGAATCTCCACCCACAAAGCTAACTGAATTTCTTTTCAGTTTTTCTAAGGTAGCTTCTTTATCCTCAACCTCTGTTTCGTCAAGTTTCTCTTTTAGAAATTTTTCTATTTTTCCTAGTCTTCGAACAACATCGCCTTTTTTTGTGAGTACTTGTATGTAAAAATATCGCCCAATAACTCCACTCCAGGCCACAATCATCATGGACCAAAAGCTTAAGGCTACCAAACCTCCAAACTTCATATCTGTATGGAACAGTATTAATGATGGACCAAACATGCCACAGAAAATATGAAAATTTAACCACCCAGGCAATTTTCCTATCTTCTGCATTCTAAACCAGCGTTTTCTTAAAATATAAAAATTAGTCACCAACATAACGACCATACCTGAAACACCAAGGTACATACTTATAGTCTTTCCAGCAGCTGTAGAAAGATTCATATCTTCTAATGCTCCAACATTGGACTTTAAGAAAAATAAAATGGAGAAGCTTTGATTGTAATTCAAAGTTATATATTCAATTGCCATAACTAGCGTTAGTATAAACCATAGTTGGGTGTATTTTTTAAATGTCATAATTATTAGTCTGTCCTTTTCTCGCCGTGGGCTTTGTCAATTTCAATTCCAATACTCATTAAAAATTGATAAGGCATAATTGCTCCAGCAAAAACAAAAATAAAATCATTATTTATTTTTTCTGTATTTCCTTCGTTATCAATAACAATTGTATCTTTTTCTATCTCACTCACTACAGTATTATACCTTATTGTGACTAAGCCTTTATCTGCCATGGCATTTATAATGGCTTTATTGTCATCATTACATCTATCCATGATATCACCACGTACTAGCAGATTAACGGTATTTTTATATTTAGCTTCGGCTAACATTTGAGCGGCTTCCACCCCAGCATTTCCTCCACTCACAACGGCTACATGTTTCCCTTTGTACTGTTCTGGATCTATAAGGTTATATGCCACTTTTGGTAAATCTTCATTATCAAGACCTAATTTTCTGGGACTTCCCCGTACTCCCATGCATAATATAACTTTTTTAGCAGTAATAGCTTTGCCGTCTTTTGTGGTTACTTTAAAAACATCATTTTCTTTCTCTAGGTTTTCAAAAGAAATGCCTTCATCTATTTTTAATCCTGATTTTTTCACAATACCATTCCAATAGGCTAAAAGTTCTTCTTTAGACACCTTGTTTTTATCAAATTTCATTTGCCCGTAACCTGGAACATCCGCGGGATGAGTCATCACTACTTTCTGTCTTGGAAAATTGTAAACAGTGCCACCAAAAGAATTCTGTTCAATAAGTTTATAACTTACTTTATTTTTTATTGCTGTAAGGCCACAGCCTAATCCCGCTGGTCCGGCACCAATAATTAAGATATCAGTGTCTGTTTTACTGCTATTACCTTTTAAACCGGCTACTGCATGTTCTGCAGCTAAGGTTCCTTGTTTTATTGCATTTCTAATAAGCCCCATGCCACCTAACTCTCCGGCAATATAAAGTCCTGGTACATTTGTTTCATAGTTAGTAGTCACCCGAGGAATATCCACACCACGGCGTTTTGAACCAAAAACTAAATCAATAGCACCGTAAGGGCAGGCTCTTTCACATTCCCCATGACCCACACATTTTGCTGGAGTAACAAGAACGGCCTTATGTTGAATGATTTTTAAAATACCACCTTCTGGACAAACTAAAGTACACGAAGCACAACCTGCGCATTTTGTGACATCAATAATTGGATGTAAAGTCATGGGCTCATCAGTGCCTGACTTAACTGCTTTATGTAATATCTTTTTTGCCTCAAGGTGTTTTTTATTTTTCTTATTTACAAAGAAAAAAGCAACACTGCACAATACAACTATTGTAATCACATCTAAGTAGTTTGAAATAAATTCTAAAGCAGCTTCCATATACACGCATCCTCACTGATCAATAAATCTTAACATGACTAGTAAGTGTTAAAAATATCATATAATATTATTTTAATTTTATGGACAAAAAGCCTATTTATTTGCTGAAACCTATTGGGGACTAAAGTCTTGCTAGGTATTATATTTCAGCAAACTAGAAGTGAGCTCTAGTTTGTTTTTAATATAATGGCATATATTTCAATAAATGGTCCTATTTCTCCGGTGGCATCATAAACTGAATTTACACCTGTATTTAACCTATATACTTTATTAATCAACTTATTCCCTACATAATACGCGTAATGTATGTCCCACAAACTCGTGTCTTGAGTTGCCTCTGCCACGGCCACAGCCTCATTTATACTTGTCTCAAAACTATTTAAAGATAAATTGCGACGAGACCAAGAATTATTACAAAACGCAATGGACTCTTCACTCGTCATACCTATTTGTGCTTTATTGCAAACCGTCCGAGACTTCACTATAGGAAATAATATGACATTATAAAGCTGATTTGTTGAGCTATTTTGTGAAGGAAGCAGTACCTGGCTTCGTCGCACAAACCGGGTTAAGTCGTTGGGTGCAACAACCTCTCTCGTCAAATTAATACTTGGCTCATTGAATTTTGTCATATCTAAATTAAATAAACTGAGTTCCGGCTGCAGTGCTGCTTCATTAAAGATAACTTTATTTTCTACATTTTCTAAATTAACAGTGTCATCAACGCTTGGGTAAAACTCTGGAGGCGTATCATCAAAGGCTTCACTAGCTGCCATTCTAACTTCAAAATTAGTTTTGAAACTATGATCCCATAAAAATATGTAGAAACGGAGGTCAACTAAGTAGTTAAAATCAATACTCCAAGAAAAATTGGTTGTCTCATAGGTAATATTAAACTCATCTATAACATAAGATGCTGCCTCTGTAGAGAAAGCTTTAAACTGATTAGCTCCAAATTCATCACTTCCTAGAGAGTACCCTTCTGAAAGCGAATAATTATAAACATAAGGTATGCCAACGTTTGATTCTTCAATGGAGTAACTAAAATTTAATAGCTTATTATCTTGTTGCGCAATAAAATTAGACTGAATGAATACCAATGCGTAATCCTGATTGGCCTCTAGCGCAATGGTTTTTTTAGGGCTTGCACCATCAAAAACCGCTACTGGTTCCGAAGCTAGCACCTCGCCAGATGAGTTTTTTACTACAGGGTATAATTCAGCATAAAACCCTATACTTGGTATTAGAGTGGCATCAAATTCTGCTTTTATGTCTATTTCCACCGATCGAGAAATATCTGAAATCAAAGTGATGGACTGGCCACCAAAAACGCTTTCCGAAACAATACTCTCAAAAGGAAGTGCCTCTTTAGAAAGATAAATTTTATCTAAATACCCTGAAAAATTAAAATTACTGATTTTATCGATGTGTGGTATAAGCTCCTGTATTTGAAAGTTATAGGCAAATACAAAATTTGAATAGCCTTTTTTTAAGGCGTCTAATCTCTCTGTCCCTGTGCCTCCAAGTAAACGGTCAAGTGGTTTTAAGTATTTCAGTTTTTCATCAGATGTAGTTAATTGCAAATAGTGGAGTTCATCAAAATTTTGATACTCTGCACTTTTAATAAAACTACAGATATTTAAATCGCCATTTCTTTTCTTTTTAATATATTGAAAAAACATACTGAGTTTATAATTTTTATGGCTGTAATCTGGAAATAAAGACCTGTAATCACTTCCCACTGATGTGAGTCCACTGAGTACAAGTTCATTTGTCCACTCATATTTAAAAGAAAATTCTTTGCCTAGAAAAGACTGAGTTGGAAAAATTTCCTCTGAAGCAAATTCTGCACTACTTTCTGTAAGCCAGGTTCTAGGATCTTTATTATAAATATGCCCTATCCTGGAATTTGGCAGCTGTGCCACATGAAAGTATTCATGAGAAATGGCATGTTTCCACACTCTCGTTCCAGCTCCGTCTTCTCCCTTACCGTCCACATAAGGAAAAGAGCAATCACGGGTTCCGTAAGACCATTTTTTACAGTCCGACATTGTCACATAGGGTACAGTAAACTGATCCTCATTTTTATAAATATGTGTAAAGGTATTAATGCGCGGGCTAATAAATACTTGTGTTTTGGTAACACCACCTGGCCGACTGCAGCCTAAGGCCAGTAATTTTTCAGCAGAAGTTGAAAAATACCCTTCTGATTTAGCGATAAAATCCAATACATATTGCTTTTTTTTCACAGGGTCCGTGTTAGATTCAAATAACCAAAAAAACTCAAAAAAACCATCACTAGAATCCACTTTTAAATATTTAGAATTTACGAGCTGAGCCATAAAAAATCTGTGCCTAGCAGGTATAGCGGTATCTTTAAATGTATGAGTTAAAAAAGCCTTGAGCTCCCCTTCATTATACTTTAATGGGATAAAATTTATGCCATCTTCGCCTGGGGCAGGTGGTGCCCCTAGACTATCCATAGATTGTATGGCTAGAAAATATTTTTCATCAGCCAATGGTTCAGCAGGACCAAATGGATTTTCTGTGGTATAGGTTTTAATGGCCACGTCAAGGCTTAAACTTTTTCCAGTGATATCAACAATCTTACCCTCCGGATTCAAAGCTTGCTCAAAATCAAGAATTAAAACTGGTGATTTTATTCCGTCGGCAAAAGCATCATTGGTCAAATCAACATCCGCCATGCCTAATTTTAACTTCACCCCAGGAAACTGATCCGTAGCACCAATATTAAGTTTATAACCAGGTACATACTCATCTACATTTAAGTTAATGCCAGCATCAAAAATTAAACCAGCACTTACTGGTAAAGAAGTTTGTGGCTTCACCTCCACACTCCATTTAAAATTTAAATTTTCTGTTCCTGATAATACCTGTACTTCAAGCATATGGCTTTCCCCCACATCATCAGCTGTAGGTGTCCAGTATATTGCTTTTTCTGTTTTGCTGCCGCCCGTAACTCCAGTGAGGCTTTCCACCGAATAATCAGCATCAAAATACTTTTCCACAGGAACTGGGCTATAAACATAAGCCACACCAACAATAGCATAAGCTGCAGGTTTGTTAACAAAACTCTCATTATCATAAACATCAATGATTGGGGCATTTGATGTAGAAGAGCCTCCTCCACCACAACCCATCAATAAGAGCAAAAATATAGAAAGCAACAATTGACTAGTTATTTTAAATGATTTCAAAATTACTCCTTATATAAAATTTTCAAATATGAGTCCCTACGAGTACCAATGAAAACCTGGGCCTTATAAAAAAACCTCAAAGAGTTAACTCTTTGAAATTTTGATAAGCTCGAGAACACACTATATATAACATGTATAAGTAAATATATTGAGAATTGAAAAGAGAATTGAAAAGAAGTTAAATAAGCCTCTAAGTGATGAAAATCACCAAAAAAAATAAACATTATTATACGATATCAATTAAGGGATAGATTCGCTCTTAAATTTTATAAGATTGTTTAAAACACAAAGTGCCCTGAAAGGGCGAGTGCAGGAGCACGAGTTTTAAAGAATTAGAGCCAGGAGGGCTCATTGTTCATGCTAAATACTGAACCCCAAATCCCCCTTGTCTCCTGCAAAAAAAACTATCAAACTTTTATACATATTAAATTGAGACATTCCACTTTGATACAATGTTGTTTTTTTTAAAATAAAAGCAAAAAAGCCAGACCTATATCTAGTTGCAATTATTATTATATTTAAAAGTGACCAGAATATCGACATTGGGACACTTATTATTTCTCTGTGTTTACCGATGGAGTTCTTTTATAATTAAACAATACAGATCAAAGCCTAGTTTTTTGTGCTCGTTAAAGGAAGGTTTAAATTGAATTTTGCTACGTATGTTAAACAACTCATAAATAAACTCTCAGTGGTCTTTTCACTCATTGCCCTTTTTGTGTTTTTTCAAAACTGTGGGCAAATGAGAACACCTCAGGCCATGGACAACCTAGCCAGTCTTGGATTCAATCACTTAGTATTAAAGGATGGTCAAAGCTGTAGTATTTGTCATGAGGCGGATAGAGCTATGTCTGATCACTTTGCTGGTGAAGATTGTAAAGGCTGTCACAATACATATACATGGAAAGATGCCGTTGGCGGAGCCTCTCACTCACCAGTTCCTGATAGTTGTAATAACTGTCATGGTGTTGATGCTAACTATGATCATGTCTCTGCAGTCAATCATTTAGATTATGGCACCAATGATTGTGTTCAATGTCACCAATCTGCTATTAACAACGGTTTTCAAAGTTGGGCCAACGGAATTTTTCCACACAACCAAATCAATCCCACTAGCTGTAACAGCTGTCACGATACTGGAAAAACTTACGATAGAATTACTGGCGAACCTAAACATACTAACATAGACACTACGGGTAAGGACTGTATCGAGTGTCACCAGAACACTGTAACCATTTCTCAATATACAAATTGGGCAGGGGCCATGTTTAACCATACTGATGCGGGTGTTACCAGCTGCAACAGTTGTCACTCCGATGGTGCTGATAAAGACGCCTTCCCTGCTAACCATGTATTTATTGGTGCAACAGCCGACTGCGTAGACTGTCATAGTGCCACACAAACGAATACACCTAATGTGGCTTACAGTAGTTGGTTAGGATGGGATTATAATCACATAGCTTCTAATGTTCAGAGCTGCAACACTTGTCATAATACTAACCAAGATTTCGATGCTGTTTCTACAGTTATAAATCCATCACATATAGACTTAGGGAGTTCAGATTGTGTTACTTGTCACAGTGCCACCCTCAGTGAAACACCCACTCCTTTTAATAGTTGGATGAATGGAGAATTTGACCACGCCACTGCAAACCTAACAAGCTGTAACCAATGCCATGCACAAGGAAACAGTCGCAGTACTTCTTTTGTAAATGCAAATCATGCTGACATTGGTTCTTCTGATTGCCTTGAATGCCACAGTCAATCCACAACAGAAACCACAATCAATTCTGTGACATACCCAGCGTACACAACCTGGGCTGGATTTACATATGACCATCAAGCTAATAACCCACAAAGCTGCAATAACTGTCACTCAGGAACAAGTAGGCCTGGAAACTACCCTAACGATCACTCCACTGTTGGTGGTGCTGACTGTATAGACTGTCATGATAATAATAGTAACACATATACAGGGCCATGGAGCTGGGCAGCGAATAGCGATTCCTATGATCATATAAAATCTGGTGTTACTAACTGCAACAGTTGCCATAATTTAGGCTCAGGCATTAAATATAACAGTAAGCTTTCGGCCGAAACAAACCACACGGCAGTGACCACAGCACAATGTTCCTCTTGTCATTCTGCATCTTTGACAAATGCAAATGACCTTTCTCCACCACAAGCTGCTTTCACCGGTTGGCGTGGAGCCAATGGAGCTCCGGAAACAATGGAGTTAGAGAGTTTTAGCAATGGGAACTACACATATGCGGCAGTGAGTTTGCC
>Ga0233443_1003000_pt1 | contig 12266 bp, 14 predicted proteins | sample SI_123_September_2_FD_182784 | JGI IMG/M metagenome (GOLD analysis project Ga0233443, IMG submission 182784) | Seawater microbial communities from Saanich Inlet, British Columbia, Canada - SI_123_September2016_200_MG | ecosystem: Environmental > Aquatic > Marine > Inlet | place: Canada: British... | reverse complement strand
CAAACCAATCGATAATAAAATTTATTTTGCCGGTGAAGCTTTAGCAGGAGATAATTCCGCAACCGTTCCAGGTGCTGGTGAAACAGCATACCATACCATAGAAATACTATTAAAAAACTAGAAGAAAGGGCTGACATACCAACGCACGACATTTTAGCCCAAACGTTGTGCATTCATTCCCCAGATAAACACCCGGAATTGATTTCGAGGAAAGATAATCACCTCCTGACGGATTTATTAACTTCGTATGCTAACGTAAAAATGGAGACTGATTTTGAGAAAAAATGTGGGAAAATGAGAAAATATAAATTGCTGAATAACAGCGACTAAGTTTTACGTTAGTCAGAATTAAATTAGCAACATGGCAAAATCAACCATCGAAATCACTTTTAAACCAATTGATACTTCAAACAACCTAACAACTGTTTTAAAGAATTGTGTTGATACTGTTCATTTTGGTTTAAGGATGATAGAAAATTCAGAGAATTTACCTAAAAGATTGGATGAAGAAGATGATTTTTTGCATTTTCAAATCGGGCAAATTCCTAATGAAAAAGACCAACAAATAATATTCAAAAAATGGTTGTTAGCAAAGGGATTTGAGGATTTGATGAAAGGTATTAATTTAACTCTAATTGATGCCTACGTTTTGGTTGTTTTCCGCAGGATTCTTATAAGTGGTGAAATAAAAAATGAAAGAGACTTACTAAACAAACAAAGTGAACTAAAGATAAAAGCCCAAGAATATGGAATCCCAACTTTAATTACAAAATTGACAGATTATTTGACTCAGGAATTGAAATTCACAGATTGCATATTATCAATTAATAAGGCTAGAAATTGTTTTATACATAGAAACGGGATAATTGACCCAGATAAGGATATCAATAATAAAGAAGAAAATAATCTAGAAATCTCTTGGGTTAAGTATTTATTTACAGTTGACAAGAACGGAGCATATGAAGAATTGAAGGAAGGAACAAGAGTTATTGGAAAAACATCTGTGCACGATATATTGTTAAAGAAAAGATATCTTTTTGTCCATTTGAAGAAATTAACTTGTCTTACAAACAATACATGGAAATGATAATTACTTGCTTTCTCTTTGGCAATGAGATTTTTGAAAAATTAAAAGGCTATCTAATTGAAGCTAAGAATGAGTTGAATAAATAACGAAATGCTAACAACAAATATAGTGCATTTGGGAGATAGTGCTAAAATGAATATGATAGCAATAAAGAAACGTATTAGTAAATTAGAAGAAATGAGTACTGATACGCCAAACGCAACAGATTCTGACCGTTATGTCATTTCCTGAGCAATTTGGAATACTTTTACATTAATTAAAATCAAGCGAAATCATGAAAATGTTAGAAGTAATTCTCCTACTCGTATTAGTAATTTATTTATTTTTCCTTTTTATAAAAAAAGAGAAACGTCCTGGTTGGTCTGGATGGATTCCTATTATAGTACTCTTCGTAGTCTTAATGCATTTTGTTATTGATGGCCAACGATGGCAAATGTACATTTCATATAGTCTAGCAGCAATTCTGGCATTGAATGTTATTAGTAGCAGATTCCGAAAGGGCAACAGAAAACAAGCTAACTCAAAACCGAGTAAACTCGGCCAAATTCTAACCATCTTAGGATCAGTCCTTGGATTAGTGCTCATCGGTCTTTGTGCGATTATAGCCAATATATTCCCTGTTCCAACACTTCAAGCACCAACGGGACAGTATGAAGTCGGCACAACTTATTTGCACTTAATAGACTATGACAGGGAGGAAAAGGTAACCGATGACACAACAGATCACAGGTCGCTATGGTTACAGGCATGGTATCCGGCAGGTTCTACTGACTCACATGAAAGAGCACTTGTACTACCCGAATCGGAAAGGTATATGGGTGAACTTTTTAAACGCTTTGGCATACCTCCATTTGCAGCATCACACTTAGAATCTGTAAAAAGTTTTTCCTATTTAGAAGCTCCAATCATTTCAGGCAGTCAGTCATTTCCAGTAATCCTTTATTCTCATGGATTAACCGGGAATTTGAGTGGAAACACCCAAAAAATGGAAGCACTAGCCAGCCATGGGTATGTGGTATACAGTGTGGCTCACTCTTATGGAACACAGATTAGTTTAAAGGAAGATGGGACCTGGCTAACCACTATGGATCCAAATATAATGAAGCCTTCCTATAAAATCAGTATAGATTCTGCCGCCAATGCCCTGGCGGATCAAGAAGAGGAAGCCATCTTTAAACGTGCTGTATCTCCTGCTAATTTAACAGCGAAGGATCGACTTTTACTGGATAGTTTAAACCAACTGAGGTTCCGGAACGTTAGCGATCATCTAAATATTCGTGCGGCAGATTTAAGTTTTGTTTTGAATAAAGTGGAACAAATGCAAAAGGGAGCCATTGAAAGTAAATTTGAAAACAAACTGGATCTAACTAAAGTCGGGGCATTTGGTGGCTCTTTAGGAGGCCCTTCTGCTATGCTGTTCAGTGCTCAAGATGCACGATGCCTTGTTACTGCAAATTTAGACGGTTCCCAATTTGGAATATTGTATCAGCACGACTTAAACAAACCCCACATGCATTTTGATACAGACATAGATTGGAAAAAAGATCTGAAATATAATGATTGGGAAAATATAGGGAATGCCACCCCTTATTATAACGTAGTAATTAAGGGAGCGGGACATGGAAACATTGGAGATCAGTTGTATAGTTCAGTCCTAACCAGAAAAATGGAATTGTTAGGGATGGGGACCATAAAACCTGAACGGATATATGACATCCTGAACAGTTATTTATTAGCCTACTTTGATCAATATCTGAAGGATGATGAATCCTCATTGTTAAAGTCAGAAAGCCGCTTTGAAGAAGTGAATTTCGAGAAGTACGAATAGAGACTAATATGGTATCGATATTTCATATTATTAAACTAAGAGTAAAATAAAACCGTTTGCAACGATGGCTAAAATGCGTGCCCTATCTACCATACCAGCACACGACATTTTAGCAATGATCGTTATGGACAAATAGGAAGAACATTTTAGAATATAATAGAATTTATAGTATAGTGAATCCAGATATCACTAAAAAAATGTGGCGGAACAGAAAAACCAAAAAAGTAAGGAAAATAAGTAACCATAGAAATGATCAAATTTATTTTTTTAATCTTCGTATCAATCTCTTTTAGTGTATTAGCACAATCCGATACAAAGATCAATACAGAAGGTTCTGATTCAATATTAGTAGAAACAGATGTAATTTCAATAATTAAGGATTATACAAATTATAATATTTTAGAAAGCAATATAGAGCTTAGTGATAAATTTTACAAGTATATGGTATGGATGAGTGACAAAGCTCCTGATGCTAAACTTGTTCTTGGTTTTATGGATAAAGACACAACTACCCTGGATGAAATTTCAACTATTTTTCACGAAAAAGTTGAGTTTGCAGAATGGTTGAACATTGGTCACGACTTCGACGACATTTTAAACATTGAATATTACAAGAAGCACTATATGGAAGTATATGCTATCGCACATCGAATAGCTGTTATTGAAGAAATGAATTTGATAAAATATTTTGCTATGAAGAAAGGATTTAAAAATATTCCTGAGATTTCGTTTAATCTAATGTCGCCATTAATTGAGCATCACTCTGTTTCAGTGGACAGATTGCACGGAAGATTTAAATACAACTTAGAATACACCTTTTGATTTACATTATTATTTTAGACATGAAATTTAGGTACCGAAGGGGTAAAGTGATCAAATCGAATTTCAAGCAAGCTTAAGGTTAAGTCTTTCATCCGCCAACTGACGGACTACCAGACCTCTGCTGACTTCTCTGCCAAATCAACTCGTGATTACAAGACCACCTCCCAATATCCATCGCAGCCTAAAGTAGAAAATTCAGACTTCAAACAGTACTAGTTGTGCACCTCGTTGGGTGTTACTCATTTAGCACTATGAGGTCGGAAATCATAGCCGGCAGAAAGAAAAAACTACTAAATCACGCTAATACAATACTTAAATTCTGAAATATTCGTATATTAGAAACTAAGGATTGTAGAATAACAAAAATCGTAAAATGTTAATAGAATTCAGGCATATCATGGAATCTAATATCTGTGTTGTTATTGCTAAGGGAGAATTTAAGACAAGTATACACAGCAGCGCACTTGAATCAACGCTGAATCATATAAAGCAGATTAGATGTGAAAAAATAATCTTTGACCTGCGCGCACTTGAGACAAAGGAAAAAAAATTTAATATAGAAGAACTTCCCGATGTTTATGAAAAGGTAAAGGTACCTAAGCACTTTCAGATGATTTATCTATTAAATTCCAGCTTCTTCGATCCATCTCAATATAAAACCTTTGAGAATGCATATGCTAAAAGAGGTTATATGATTCAGGTAGTTGAATCCCTCGAAATTGCAGAGTCCATTCTTAAAGGAGAATAACATTCAATGTACATTATCTTTGCATGACTCAACGAAATTCCCAGGCATCTTCCCATGGCCTGACAGACACAACACTGCTGTTTTAAAAATAGGGACAAGCATAAGTCATATCAAAATCTCATCCTGCAAAATATGTTTGGCGCTAAGTTGATCGTATTCCCTTGTGAACCATGATTCTTCAAGTTTGTTCTTAACAAAATACAGTGAAAGCTTGTTAATAAGAAAATCAAGTTCAGAGATGCCGGAGCTGTATCGCAAGGGCAAAAAAAGGACAAAATAAAACTGAAGTATTATGACGATCAAAGAAGTAATGAGCGAGCTTGAAGCATATGGAGATGAGCAAACCAAAAAAACCCTGATGAAACATGGAGCAGCAGAGCCACTGTTTGGCGTTAAAGTTCAGGACCTGAAAAAGATTCTTAAAAAGACGAAGAAGAATCATGTGCTCTCCCTTGAGTTATACGCGAGCGGAAACTCTGATGCAATGTACCTTGCTGCTTTAATGGCTGATGAGAAGAAGATCACCAAGGAACAACTCGAACAATGGGTGAGTCAGGCCTACTGGTCCTATTTGTGTGAATATGCGGTTCCCTGGGTGGCTGCTGAATCTGAATACGGCTTTGATTTAGGCCTGAAATGGATTCAATCGGATATTGAAACCATTGCTTCTGCCGGCTGGGGAACATTGGCTTATTATGCTGCAGTAAATGACGATGATAAGCTGGATACTGCAGCCTACATCAAGCTTCTCGATATGGTTGAAAAAGAAATTCATTCTGCTCAAAACAGGGTAAAATATACCATGAACGGATTTGTGATCGCAGTGGGCACCTATGTAACTGCCCTGACCGAAAAATCGAAGGAAGTTGCACTGAAAATTGGTAAAGTTAATGTGGATGTAGGTGGAACTGCCTGTAAAGTGCCGCTCGCAAATGATTATATTGATAAAGTTGTTGCCAAAGGGAGAGTAGGTGTAAAACGTAAAACCGCAAGATGTTAACACTGAAAACGACCGTAGCTAAAACAATAAGTCAATTAAAAAGGCTACTCACAAAACCTGGTCTTTATTGTAAAAACCTGATAGATAAATCTGCAAATGTTTATATGGATTTGTGTTAATCTTAGTCAATTTCCTTTAGCTCACTGTATTTTCCATCCGGAAGATGAAAGAATCTCTTATTTAACTGATCCATTGGAATTGTTGGCCAGTACTGAGTAAAGAAAAACAAATCTTCCATGTCGGTCCGAAACTTATTTTTCATCCGATTACTTACATAGTGGATTGTCAGCGATGAATCCGGACCTTCAATGGATGTAAGCAACAATGTTTCGGTAGAAAGTGCGTATTCAACCATTATTTTATTGGGATTCAAAACTTCTTTCTTAATGATGAATTTCTTATTGTCCTGCTGCCTGGCAACATTTATCATTTGCTCCAGATATACGATACGTTTATGATAAACTTTCCTTGTATTGAACACGTGGTAGCTTGACCACAAGATGGAGAAAGCAAGGAGAAGGTAGGCAGAAATTCTAATGATATTGACGTCTTTCCTTCTGAAAATTTCAATAATGATGGGCATCAGAATAATAAAATTCAGAGGCATAATATTCTTTTCCATGGCTATATTGGAATCACCTTTTTGAAATGTCAGGAAAAGAATAATTATGAAAATACCGCTAAAAGCCAGGTAGAACGCAAGTTTGAGATACTTTTTACTTACAAAATAATAAGAACTTGTAATGAGGAATCCAATCCAGGTAATGAGATAAATGGAATACATTCTGGGTTTCATAAACCTAAAAGAATATGATTTACCAAAATCATTTAATAATGATTTGTAATCAACAAATCTGGAGAAGAAACTTCCTTCATAACTGTTGGCTGGAGTAACAGCAAACTTAGCAATGTAGATCAAGGCAATAATTCCGATTAAAATATAAGCTCTGCTTTTTTTAAAGGATTTTGTATCGATCATATGAAATCCAATAATAAATAATAGAGGAAACAATGTGATCGGATGGCTGAAAAATGCCAAAAGAATAATTAAAAGTCCGATACTATAAAACTTGAAACCATTAACTGCTTGATCAGAGCTAAAGTAGAGCCAGGCTAAGAAAAGGCCCAGATAGGCCAAACCCTGAGGTGTCTCGGTAGTTGTGTAATAAAACGCATGCCTCACTCCTACTACTAAAACAAAAATAATTAATAGCCCGGCACCAAGATTTTTAAGTTTGAATACAGCAAGATGAAACAAAGTGTAATAGAGAAGAACAAAAGAAACCGAGTAGGATATTACTATAATTTTTAATGAAAAGTTAAGCTTTAATAAAGCCACAGGAATTAATTGTACAAGCAGTTTACTATACCTGAGTGCCGGAATGGCAAAGTTCTCGAACTGAACCAGCTTAAAGGTATTATTGGCAGAATCGTAGTACAACATTCTTTCTTTGAAATAGACAATGGAAAAAATGAGCATGCATAAGAAAAACAGCAAGCCTCCTATGGTAAGATAAGCTTCAAAAATATTTCGATCCTGTTCAAACTTCCTGGTACTGAACTTCACTTGCGGAAAATAATTAATTCGTAACTACTTTTCAAATTTATATGTAAAGATAATATATCGCTCTTAAGGTCAGGAGAAAAAATTTGATGATGACGAATTGCATTTAGAATCTAATGATTCCATTTTTAGATATTCCAGGGAGGATCTGATTATCTTACAAACCTGTATTTAAGAATACACCATAACGCTCTGAATCCATCCTTCATATTGATTTTCTTTCCTTCATCGTAAGTTCTGCCATAATAGGATATACCAACTTCATAAACTTTAATTCTTTTAATTGCCGCGATTTTGGCTGTAACTTCCGGTTCAAATCCAAAGCGTTTTTCTTTTAGTACAAGCTTCTTAATTAAAGATGACCTGAACATTTTATAGCAGGTTTCCATATCTGTAAGATTCAGCCCTGTAAACATGTTCGACATGAAAGTCAGCAACTTATTCCCGATTGAGTGCCAGAAAAACAGGATTCGGTGAGGATTACTTCCCATGAAACGTGATCCATAAACCACATCTGCATTATCCTTAAAAACGGGAACAAGCAGATCGTTGTATTCCTCCGGATCGTACTCAAGGTCGGCATCCTGAATTATAAGATAGTCACCTGTTGCTTCCACTATTCCTCGATGCAGCGCTGCCCCCTTCCCTTTGTTTGAGTCCTGATTAAACACTTTAACAGGAAGCTGATTCAGCTTCTTTATACTTTCGTCTATCCTGGCAAGGGTATTATCAGTTGAGCAATCGTTAACAATAATAACTTCTTTGACAAGGCCATTTTTTAGCACAACATTATTGATCCGAAGTAAGATCTCGCTAATGGTTTTTTCTTCGTTGAAGCATGGAATTATGACACTTAAAGTTCTAATCATTTCTGGTTATCGGTTTGAGCCTTAAATATAGGCATTAAGCGAAACTCAAATAAACATAATTCAGCTTATAGAGCAATAAGGAAAAGCAGAAAAAGAGTCGATCTATCCTAAAAAGGTATGATGTAGCTTAAATAGTTCAATTCCGAAGCTGCCAGGTAATTAGCCCTTCCATATTCTGCCCTTGGCCATGGCGGTTTCAACCTGCATCAGGTGGCCAATTTTTTTAAACTGGCCCCAGGCTGCAATATTCAATGCTATACTAACTACAGACAAGCCCGCACTTACAATCAGGAACTCAGGAGCAAGCACGGCAACAGCAGTCCCGATAAACACTACAGCCACTCCAATATTGCTTAAATGTGTTGCCTTTATAAAGCGGTCAGTTATGAAGCCATCGTCGTATTGGTAGACCACATAATCGATTAAATAGAAGGGAACGGTAAGTGTATCTCCATCCGGGACAACAATATCCAAATCACCCATGCCATTCAGCACTGTTCCTACTACAATCGAATCGTTACTCAGTACAATAATATCAGTTTTATCCTGACCTGAAACAGAATCCAGCAGTGTTGCAAGCAGGACAAGAAGCAGCAGCTTTTTCATTGTTGTTTAGTTTAGTTGTGATAAGTTTTTCTGTTAATTCAGGTAAAGATACCAAAGAGAGTTGAATGCAGCTCAGTTCCTATTCAAAAGCTGATCTTTGAGTTTATTTCTTTTGATTAGCCCTATTAAAACAAGAGCGACAAAGAGGTTCGTAACTATCTTTTTCACCCAGGACAACCAACTTTTCAGACTCCGTTAAACGATGAGAATGCTGCGCCAGTTTTCCACATCGCATACAGATGGCATGAACTTTAGTAACATACTCCGCAACAGCCATCAAATCCGGAATTGGGCCAAAGGGTTTTCCTTTAAAGTCCATATCAAGGCCTGCCACAATTACCCGAATTCCCTGATTGGCTATTTGTGTGCATACATCAGCCAATCCTTTATCGAAGAATTGTGCTTCATCAATTCCAATTACTTCAACATTGTTTGCCAGCAACAGAATATTGGCCGACGATTCAACAGGTGTAGAATGAATAGCATTTTCATCGTGAGAAACCACCTCGTCATCCGAGTATCTGGTATCGATTACCGGCTTAAATATTTCAACCCGTTGTTTGGCAAACTTGGCCCGCTTCAAACGACGGATCAGTTCCTCTGTTTTCCCTGAAAACATGGAACCAACAATCACCTCAACCCATCCTGCCGAAAACGAATTCTCAACCGGATTCTCAATAAAATTCATCTGTATCCTATTTATTTATAAGGTTTTAATAAAAATCTCATCAACGCTTATCCTTTAACATAAAGACATTATACTCTGATGATTTCTCTATTAACTAATCCCTTGGTCTGCTACAAATGTAGTAAAATTGAATCTGGTTTATGCATGAAGGCCTGAGAGTTTTTACCAATTTTTCAGGATGAAATTCAGACCTGTTTGAGAATTAAATCATTGGCAATTGTGAAGCACAGTGACTTATCGTTTGCAAGGAACAGACACACTTATTCTGATTCATCTTTTTATGTCACAACTTTCTGAGGCTCTCCAAAATTTATTAAAAAAAGAGCAGTTATACTCATTATGTATCCCGGTTTACTTAACGATATTTAGTTACTTTTGTGGTGATGGTTAATCAGAAAAACAAACATACAATCAGGGCAGCCAGACTGATACCACTTTTTCTTATTGTACTCTTTTTAAGTACTTGTACCGCTTACGAAACTTCAGTACGCCCCAAAAATGTATCCTCCATCTACAATCCCAGCGATTCCAATATTCATCCTGAGTATTTTGTCTATCATACCAATGATTCTATTAGTCAGGTTTATTTCAGAATCAACACAAAAGAGCTGCAATTCAATGCAGCAAACAAAGAGAAGGTGATGAAAGCCCGTTTTAGAATTCGCTATCGCTTGTACGATACTTTTCAGAGCGGACATATCACGGACAGTGCAACACTTATCTATGACGTGCCGCAAGCAGTTGAACAGGGATTTTATATGATCAACTTTCCATTGAAGATGCTGAGCGGAAAAATCAATTCATTGGAATTAACCACAACCGACTTGCTTAACTATTCCGGTAATCTGGCATTTATTCTGCTTGATAAACGTAGCACAAGTTCACGTCAAAACTTTCTCATCAGAGATCCGGATGGATTTCCAGTCTTTTCACCATACATCTATCCAAACAAACAATTCCTGATTGAAAATATTAGAAACAGTTTCGACAGCCTGATCATTGAGAAATATGATGTGTCCAATCATGCACCAATTCCTCCTTTTTCCATGTCGAAATTGAAAAACCAAAATATTACCCCGGATACAGTCTGGACGGTTAAATACACATCAAAAAGTCAGTTCATTTTATCAGACAAAGGTGTTTATCTCATCAAACTGGATTCATCGCTGAATGATGGATTGGCCTTGTTTCAATTTGGGGACTTTTATCCAGAAACCAAAACAGCTCAGACCTTACTCTCTCCTCTTAAGTACTTAAGCACCAATAAGGAATTTCGTAAACTTGAACGCTTTCACGAACCCAAAAATGCGGTTGACAGCTTTTGGCTGGCTGCATCGGGAAGTATGAACCGTTCCAAAGAGCTAATTAGAGTTTATTATAGTCGGATTTTTTATGCCAATGTATATTTTGGCCATGCGAGTGAAGGCTGGTTGAGCGACCGAGGTATGATCTTCGCTGTGTATGGGCCGCCAAAAACGATATATAAATCTGACAATGCCGAAAGATGGATCTATGGGGAAAGCAAGAATCTGGCAAGCATGGACTTTTATTTTGAAAGAAAGCGAAATCCTTTCAGTGATAACAATTTCATTTTAAGCCGACAGGAGGTGTATAAATCAAGTTGGTATCAGGCCGTCGACACCTGGAGAAACGGAAGGGTTTACTCAGTAATGAATTAGTTATGAGAGACAATACCGATCAGATATTTGGAATAAGGGCGACCATAGAAGCAATTCGCTCAGGAAAAGAGATCAATAAGGTCCTCATCAGAAAGGGACTGAAAGGGGAACTCTTTCATGAATTGTACGAAGAGGTCAAGGAGCACCAGATCCCATTCCAGATTGTACCTGCCGAAAGATTCAATAAGATCTCCAATAAAAATCATCAAGGTGTTATCACTCTGGTTTCACCAATTACTTACTATCAACTGGAGGATATTCTACCCGGTATTTTTGAATCAGGAAAAATTCCATTCTTATTAATGTTGGATAAGGTGAACGATGTTAGAAATTTTGGAGCCATTGCCCGAACTGCAGAATGTTCCGGGGTTGATGCCATCATTATTTCAGCGAAAGGTTCAGCATCCATCAACGCCGATGCCGTTAAAACTTCTGCCGGTGCCTTGCACCACATTCCGGTTTGTCGTGAGAAAGATTTGAAGAAAACGATTCATCTTTTACAAGAGTCGGGTATTGTAGTAATGGCTGCCACCGAAAAAGCAGAGGACCTCTATTTTAAGAAGGATTTAACTGTACCATTGGCTGTAATGATGGGTTCGGAAGAGAAAGGCATTGCCTGGGATTATCTTCGTCTGACCGACGGTAGCTTAAGCATTCCAATAAATGGTAATATTGAATCCCTGAATGTGTCGGCTGCAACGGCTATCTTATGTTATGAGGTAGTACGACAGCGGATCCAATAACTTACAATTTCCATCATATAATCCTTTTGAAAAGAATTCTGTCAAACTACTGCCCCGGCCAGATTTGAATGGTCAAAACTCATTCAGGGTAAACTCAAAAAAAGAACGGCATTCGTTTTCAAATGCCGTTCTTAGGTTTCAATTTTGATATTTTTTCTCAGAGGTCTTTTTAGGTAGTATGGTTAGAAAACGAAATGTTTAAAATGAATTAATGATGGCAAAAAAGTCATCTGCCGCCAATGCAGCTCCACCAATCAGTCCGCCATCCACATCTTCGTTGGCAAATAATTCTTTTGCATTAGATGGTTTGCAACTACCACCATATAACAATGATGTATTGTTGGCTATCTCATCTCCGTATTTATCCGCAATGGTTTTACGAATGAAGGCATGCATTTCCTGAGCCTGTGCCGGTGATGCTGTCACACCTGTGCCTATGGCCCAAACCGGTTCGTAAGCCACAACCACTTTCCCAAAGTCATGAGCAGGCAGGCTGAACAAGGATTCTTCCAGTTGGGTTCTTACCACATTAAAATGATTCCCGGCTTCCCGTTCGTTAAGGTGTTCGCCGCAACAAAATATTGGAGTTAAGGAATTTTCCAGTGTTAGTTCAACCTTCTTTTGGAGTGTTT
>Ga0233443_1002996_pt1 | contig 12282 bp, 10 predicted proteins | sample SI_123_September_2_FD_182784 | JGI IMG/M metagenome (GOLD analysis project Ga0233443, IMG submission 182784) | Seawater microbial communities from Saanich Inlet, British Columbia, Canada - SI_123_September2016_200_MG | ecosystem: Environmental > Aquatic > Marine > Inlet | place: Canada: British... | reverse complement strand
ATCATTCGTATCAATTCTTTTCAACATAAGAGGATGATTGAAATCTTTGTTTTCATTTATACCCCTACTCATAGTTAACCCAAAACTAAAACCAAACTCACTCGATATATTTGCAACTCGCTCAGAAACAGCCTTGTTGCCACCATAGGGGTATGAAATAGATAATATTGGCTTTGTTTGACAATCATTATATAAAAAATCTAAGGAATTTTTAATTTCTCGTCTAACGTTTGAATTGCTTAAAGTTTCAAGAGGTAAATGCGCATCAGTATGAGTGCCTAAATATCCCATTTGAGAAAGATCTTTAATATTATTTTTATTCATATACAATTTTTCAGAAAATTCCTTTAATGAAGAAATATTATTGAATAACTCTCCTATAAGCTTGTCTTTTTTTTCAGTTTTCATAGCAAAATTCAAAAGATATTTTAATTTTTTAATTTCTGATGAGTCATACCTGTATAAACTTTCAATATTATCAGGATACTTGATACTGCTTAAATCAACTTTACTACTTATAAAACTATAAATCTCTTCATCAGAAAGCAATGTTCTAATGTGATGTAATTGATGTACACTTGCCACTTTCTTGTTTCTTATTGAATCTGTAGTCACATAGAAAACACCGGGAATTCCTTTCTTATTCAAAATTTCTAATGCTCCCATTTGCTCCTTTAATCCATCATCAAAGGTTAAAAGACAATAATTTTTATTATCAAAATCACTATTATCAATTCTTTTAGCTAGCTCTACTTGAGATATAAAAGAATAATATTTTGAAAGTTCATCGATTTGATAGGATAACTCTTTTAAAGTGATTGGATAGATCCCATTTTTAGGCTTTTCATCCCTAATATAATGATAATTTACAGACAATAAACGCATCTATCGCTTCTCTTAATTCTAACTATAGTTTTTACTGGTATATTTTCTCCGTAGTTATCAATAACTTGCTTTAAGACGTTTTCATTAAAATCTTTTTTCCTGTAGAATTTATTTTTAACTCCTACTTGTTTTTCAATTTTTATTTCTCCAGCAAGGTAAGATTTTGATATTTTTGGCAGAATGTTTATTGCTTCCTTTATAAGCTTATAGTTTATAGTGTAATAATTATCAAATTTATTTATATCTGGCTTTACTCTTATCAAAATATCACCCGCATCTACTTTCTGAACTGCCAAATGGATTGTTGCACCTATACATTCCAATTCATCGTTTGCAAATGGCCAAAATAGTGTAGCTGAGCCTTTATAAAAAGGTGACAATCCTAAATGTAAATTAATGATTGTATTTTCAAATCTATTCAGCCATTCATCTTTTAAGATTCCAGTACCAAATAAGAAAACTACACTTGGGTTTAAACTAATCGCCCAATCAATAACTTGCTTTTGATTTATTTCATCTTTAGCAATATATTTAACATTAAGAGAACTAATATCAAAATCACATAAATCTTTTGAAAAGAACAATCTTTCAGTTTCTCTCAATCTTTCAAAATGCTTTTGAATAAGGGCTGAATTTTTTTCCTGTTCTGAATAATATTTACCTTTATTTTCAGACACGACACCAACTAAATTAAAATTGTCATCTACCATCTTAAGAAAATATTTGTGTCTCAAGCTATTACTTGTTAGTACTAATGCACGCATAATTTTTTAATATTCAATAGTTTTATGAAATGTAAGATTACTATTGGCTAGAATATTAGCTATTTTTTTTCCAGCATAACCATCGCCATATATATACTCCGAATCATACCTTGCAATCTTCAGCTGTGACTCTATGCTGCTTTTTATTTCATTTTTAGAATACTCACAATCAACCACACCAGAAGCCCTTTGCCTTCTGTTTTGTCTTGATCCGATATTTACTACTGGCACCCCTAGAAATGCACTTTCCCTTATACCTACACTTGAATTACCCACTAAACATTTAGAATTTATTATAAGTCTTAAAAAATCATCAGGCTCCATATTCTTAAAAAAATGAATGTTACTAGTATCATTATTTTCTCTATAACCTCTAATTCCATTAGAAGTGCCATCACTACCAGCATCAACATTTGGCCAGAACCAAAATGTAGGAATATTGAGTTCAGAAACTGCTCTTAAGGTTTCTTCAATATGAGCTTTGGATTTTTTAAACTCTGTAGTTACCGGATGTTGCATTACTACTATATATCCATTTTTCCAATTTATGTTGCCGCCTACGCCACCGTATTTGATAATCGGATCAAAATCAAGTTCTGGGCATAAAAAAACCTCTCTGGCTAAATCCATTGACGGGCATCCGGTATTTATTACCATGTCTTTATTTTCTCCCATTTTTATAACACGCTGCATAGCATCATTACTAGCCACCAAATGAATATCTGCTAATTTTGTGTTGGCATGCCTGACTTTTTCATCTATATTTCCAGTCACTTCCCCTCCTTGAATGTGCGCCAATGGAATATTCTGATAAGAGGAGGCAATCGAAGTAGCGATGGTTTCAAATCTATCTGCTATCGTCACTACTATGTCAGGTTTTAAGTTATAAAATACAGTAGATAACTCCATAATAGCCATACCTGTAGTCTTTGCCATGGAAGTTGGCGACTCACCTTCTATAACATTGTATATCCTCTCTACTATACTAAAGCCGTCTTTTTCTATTGTTTTACTAACATCACCATATCGACTAAGTAATGCCGAACCAGCAAGCACAAGCTGAAGTTCTAAGCTTGGGTGATTTTGTATTGCTGAAAGTACAGTTTTTATTCTAGCATAACTTGGTCTTGCCGTCACTACCACACATATTTTTCTTTTATTCATCAACATCTTATTTATTAATAAGTTTATTATTTTCTAGTATTTCGTCCAAAATCCTCTTTGAAGACTGCCCATCACAAAAACCTAAAAACTCTTGCATCATTTTATCTGGCAATGGAAAAAATTGGGGGTTAACGACATGTTCCATAATTTTATCCTTAAGATCTTTGTTGCTTGATGCAACAATTAATGAATCTAGGTATTTTACAAAGAGGAGATTACTATTAAAATATTTATCTATTGCCTCAGCATACACTGGAACAATTACATTTCTTCCTAGCAAACCCGCCTCCAATATTGTAGTCGAATTAAATGCAACTACCAAAGAAGATTTCTTTATTAATGTCTGCGCATTACCTTCAGACATAAGGGAGATATTGGGTTCGCATAGTATATCTATTCCCGAGGCTTCATATATGGTAGATACAATCCTATCATGCCATTGACCTCCCCATTTAGTCTTAATAACAAACTCAATGCCCCTATTTTCTACAGCCAGTTCAGCAACAGATGTATGTACATCTTTAAACAAATCATAATAACCATCACCCTGATCAGAGAAAAAATTATTATCACCTTCAAGTTCAATCAATCCAGATGAATGATAAAATGAAAATAAAGTAACGACCTGTTTTTCATGTTTAATTGAAGCGTCTTTATTGTTAAACATAACGTCAAACCTTGGGGATCCAACTATGCTAATCTGATCTTCTCTACAAACTCCAGATCTTAATAAAATCTTTTCTACGTTTTTATTTGCAGAAAATATTTGCTTTCCAATAAAATGAAATTTATTCTGTTTGTACCTGTTAATTGTGACATCAACCACTACATCATCCTTCATATACTCTTTGAAAATAACGTAAAAAGGCACGTGTGTCGTCAGCGATGAAAATTCATAAGAAAAATCTTGCCTATAATAAAATGAACAAGAGATTATCCCGCATAGATTATATTTATCATTAAGCTTGTTTACAAACTTAACAACAAACCTTACCAATTCTTTAGTTTCTTCTTTTTCATTAATATAACTATCAACTTTGTAACTATAACTATTACTTAAAAATAAGGAATTTAATAGTGTTTGAATTCTTGAAGGTAATATGAGAAACTTTACTCTTTGATCTAAAGATAACGCATCTAGATCATGTGTGAATCTTTCATGATTTAGAATTAATATACTTTTTTTATTATCATGATTACTGTCATATTTTCGGTAGTAGTAAACCGACTTTACTGCGGCAATAATAAACAATTTATAAAATGGTGTTCGAATTAACCAGCTCGCTAATTTGAGAAGATATTTTTTTATAATTTCATTAACCATAAAGCTATAACTCTGTATAAATCTGATCATAACGAGAAGAAATCTGATCAATTGAAAAATTATCAATAATACGCTGGCGAGCGTTCAACCCTATCTGTCGGCGAATGTATTCCGGCTTTTTCAACAACTCTATGCATGCATCAGCTATTTTTTTAGGGCTTTTAGATTCTACAACCATACCTGTATCTCCAACTAACAGTGCAGAATCTCCAACATTGGTCACTACGCAAGGAACTGCGGATGACATCGCCTCGCCAACCACATTAGGAAAGGCCTCGTCTATAGAGGACGAACAAGCAATATCAAAGCAAGACATAATGCTTTGGACGTCATCTCTTTCCCCAAGCAAATGAACACGACTATTTAAATGCAATTCACTAATAATGTTCGAAAGATCTGTATTCGAACTATCAACATTTATCCCTATTAAAATATAATGCACATCTGGAAAAATATTATTGATTAAAAAACATGCATGTAAAAATGTTTTATGGTCTTTTTCTGATGAGAAGCGTGCGACCATTCCAATTAACAACGCATCTGGATGTATTCCAAGCTCTCTTTTGAGATTACAACTTAAGTCTTGCTTCTGTTTAAATAAATTTGTATCAAAACCATTTGGGATATATTCCCACCTCTTAGGCTTATAGCCTATTTTTTTATGGTGCTCTTGACTAGCAATAGAGTTGATAATTACCACATTAGGTATTCGTGAAAATAACGCCAACAATCTAACAAGAAAACATGTTAATACCTTATAGCGACATACTTTGTATGACCTAATGTTCCAACATAATATTACATTCGGATTAAAAACCTTAAGTAATAATGAAATAAAATCAGAGTGATATAGCCAAGATTGAATAATATTTGGGTCTATAGATTTAAAAACACTATGTAATTCTTTCAGTCCTCGAATGCTATAGATTGAAGAAGATAAAGCGTATACGGGAACACCTACACTTCTAATTTTCAGCCCTATATTTCCTAATCCACTCAATGAAATAACATGATGATTTAAAAGACTGCGATCACTATTTGCAAGGTATTTGTATAGCATACTTTCCGCACCCCCAACATTAGTGCTTGTTATTATATGCAATACCTTTTTACTCATAATTAACTAATACCTTTGATTGCTAACCATTGTTTGGCTATCTGGTCCACAGAATAATTTTTAACATACTTTAGTCCATTATTTACAACCCTTTCTCGCTCATCTTTATTGCTATATATAATATTAACAGCACCAATTACACCATTTTCATCGCCTTCGTCTATAAGAAAACCATTGCTTTGATTGAGTATCTCACTAGGGCCATACTTGCAATTGTAACTCACAACTGGGCAACTACATGCAATAGCCTCATTAATCACATTTGGCCATCCTTCATATCTTGAAGTTAATGTTAAACACAGGGCATTCCGATATAAGTAGAAAGGGTTTTTTACCGTGCCTGGCATGATTACACGCTTTTCTAATTCGTGCAAATGTATCAATCTTTGCAATTCCTCCCTTTTACCTCCCTCACCAATAATAATAAGATGCAAGTTTTTTATCTTAATTTTAGAAAAAATAGAAATCAATCTGTCAAAACCCTTCTGGGGAGACAAACTACCTACAGCTAAAATATATATTTCCGGAATATTAAAAGAATATTTTTCAGGAGTAAGTGCCATTTCTTGTATGTACTTCAATTTAATTGGATTAGGAATAAAATCAATTTTTCTTTTATTCAAAATAAGCTTCTCTAATCCGTGCGCAACACCTTTAGATGGGGCTACCACACGATAAGGAATTTTATACAATAACTTTATGGAAAATCTGTAAAACCAAGGGAATTCTAAAGGATTATTTCTAACACTCACAATCAAAGAGCTCGCCCTACCTAGCATCAACACTGCAAATATAGAAGGAATGTTTGCACTTTCCATGAAACTAATAATAATATCAGGCGACCTTTTCAGTAACAGATTTCTGAGTAAAAAAATTCTCGATATAAAAGTTAAAAACTTCATAACTTTAACGTTAAATATCTTAGTACCAAGCTGTACATAGGTCGCTTCTGTATCATAAACAGAGCCATTACCGCTCAGAGTCACAACCGTTACATTATGGCTTTTAGACAAGTAATCAGACAAAACAGATACCACACGCTCTGCGCCACCTAATCCTAAAGTAGGAACGATAAATAATATTTTCTTTCTACTCATATTATCAAAATAGTGAAACTATGTAGTATAGAGCTTTTTTTTCTGATCAATTCGAGAAAATATTGCAATAATATATATTGACCACATTAAATACGGTTCAAATGTAAAAATTGAGAATATAACAAACAATCCCATAATATTCACAAATGATAATTTATTAGCAAACAGGTGTTTGAAATAATAAAGAAATATGGAAAACCCTATCAACCCATATGAAGTCAAAAATCTAAGATAATAATTGTGCACTATTTGCTGGTCAACAGTCTTCCCAAATCTAAGATTTTCAACAAAATATGATCCATGCCCAAACAATGGTTTTTCCGTGAACACATCGAATGTTTCAGTCATTAAATAAAGCCTAGCTTCGGTACTTGAATCATAAGTGAATAATCTATGAGTTGAAACATCTACGTTTAAAAACCAGAAAACTACCAATAACAAAATAACTACAGAAAGAGCTGCAATAAATATCTTTATATTTTTCAGAGAAATAAAATAGCTAAAAAGCATAATTATTGCTATTAATAATGCACCTCGTGTCTGATTTATTATCAAAACAGAAAACAACGTTAAATACACAGCTGTGCGATAATAAATTGGCAGCTTTTTACTATGAAAAATCATTAAGTATAAAAGAATCGTGCCCAAGTAAGAAGTGTAACCAATGTGTCCTCCATCAACTCTAATACCACTAAATATCTTCTCATTTATTTCTGGTGAGTATATGCCAGTAAGACCAGGTATAACACCTGAGAACATTAACAATTGCAAAATAAGTATTAATATTATCAATAATGGAAAGTTGTGAATATCGTGTATAAAAAAAATAAAAAAAATGTGCTGTAATGATCGGTAGCACCATCCTAAAATTAGCATCTGATTGATCTATAATGGCTGTTAAGTAATTTATCAGTACCATATAACACACCAAAATTATAAACAGCTGATCAGCAATTGTAGAGCGATTAATCAGCATCGTGAAAAAACCAATAAAGGGGTTTTTATAACGGGCCGACCAATCTGACCTTAGGTAAGCATATATTACAAACAAAAGAATGATTGGAAGTAAGAAAGGAAATAAATTCTTTCCATGGTAAGCAGTCATAAAATCCCATGAAAACTTATCGTAAACTATCTTTGGGAAATTCACCCAGGATAGAACAAAAATAAAAACTAAAATTCTTTCAAAAAGTATTCGGTTCATGTGATCAATTATAAATTCACTTGCATCATACTGTAATACATCGTCATAATAATGGAATAGTTTGCCAATTTATTGGTCACCAATCATTTCATAATAAAGAGTAACAATTTTATTAGCATGCCTCGTTACACTATATTTCAAAGACGCATCACTATGTGCATTCAATAAAATTTCCATATATCTATTCAAATTATTTTCCATCAAAAAAATCTTAGATGTAAATATTTTTACATCTAATTTGTCAACTAAATAACCATTATATTTATGCTGTATTATTTCTGAATGCCCCCCAGAATTATAAGCTATAACAACTACACCAGCGCGCATCGCTTCCACTAAAGTTCTTCCAAACCCTTCACTAATAGCAGGGGAGATTAAAAAATCTATGCTAGACCAATACTCTTCCATATTAGATTGAAATCCAGCTATTTCAAAGGCGTCATCTAGATCACCACATTTTTTATGCTCATTAACAGTTTCTTTGATACCGTCAGACACCCTTCCAATCATTATAAATTGATACTTGTTAGGGTGAATTTTAGTAAGATGTTTTGCTAATTCCAAAAAAAATTCTGGTTTCTTTTGTTGTGTCATATTTGCCACATATGCCAGGGTATGTTTTTTTTTCGCAAACAACTCTTTTCTGACTAATAACTCATTACTTGAAGCTGAATGTGATTCAACAGGATTATAGATCATTGAAAGCTTGTTTGATGGAATAGAGGTATGTATTTGATCCAAAATAAAATTACTAATAACAACAAGTTTGTCACATAACAAATAAACTCTTTGACCAAAAGCAGATCTTGGCATTAGTGTTCTTTGATGCCACAAGTGTTTTGTAGAAACAAATTTAGATGCTACTAAAAAAATTAAATTCATCCTTATATCGTTAGTATGAACTATATCAATATCTTCTCGATAGAGATATTTTATAGCTAAATTCAATGATTTTATGATATCAAAAACAATATTAAATTTGGAATATTTATTTAATTTTATTCCTAATTCTTGATAATGAATATCATGCATTAATGCATGCCGCTTAAACTCATCGTTTGCAGAAAAAACTAATACATCAACTTTAATGTCAGCATATTCAGTCTTAAGACAATTCAACAAAGTGAAAGTAGATATATGGCTTCCACCTATAGAATCACCAACAAATGGGAATAATATCTTCATAAATACGGAAGCATCTTAATCTTTTCCTACCTTTTAGACTTGATGTAGTCTTCAACCTGCCAAGAAACATGATTTCTTGGCCCTTTAAACACATCTTTAATTACAGTAAAATATCCCTTGATACAAATCATTTTTGTTACATCCATGAAATAATAAAAGACCCCAGCCTCAAACTGATGCCATCTTTTTTTTCCAAAAAAGGCAAATAAGATCTTTGCTATAAATCTTAATGGAATCACCCATAGCGGCCGAATAGTTTTTTTATTTATTGGAATATCATCACCCCAAACACCCGCCCAATCCTCACTTTTAAGCATGTTAATATAAAGTTTCTGATTTGTTTTTAACTCAAGTGGTACTTGTTGCCAAAAATGTAAATACTCATCATCCCATAAAGGTAGTCGCCATTCGTAGCCATAGAACTCATAACTTCGTTGCCCATTAATTACATATTTACTTTGACGATTGACAAATTCTGAATATTCATATAAACCATGATCTTTGTCAGCCGTTGTGATTTGAGTCGGCATATTATCTAACAATTGACTCTTGATACCTTCTAAGTTTCTCTCAGTCTTTAAATAGCCCCATAAACTAAAATGCTTACTAATAATCTGTTTTAGAATAATGCTCAACCTATTGTTTTCTGACAAAGCACTATTGTCTCTTTGCATTAATGAATTAATATGACCCCCTGATATAAAATCACCTGAGTTACCATTAATAAAAATTGCATCCTTGTCTATCCAGTGCTTTAACCTTGGAATGGTGGAAAGTGACTGAAAGTGTGGCATTGCAACACAACTATCAGCAAAGTGTAAATAATTTTTAAAATCTTGTGACTTATAAAATTTCCTCTCCTCGCCGAATGTTAAAGGAATAAATTTAAATTCATAGCCCAACTTATCTGCAATAATTTTGGCAATTTTTGCCTCAAAATTACCCTTAGTTCCATAAGAATAACATTTAACATTTTTATATCCTAAATGCTTTAACCCTGAGGCAATTAGTCGTGAATCGTACCCTGCTGATAATGGAATAACAACCTGACGCCCATTTAAACTCTTAATCATTTTTTTTAAAATGCGTAAAGTAGCTAAGGCCAAATCCCCCTTATAATCATTTTTCTGAATTACCTTCCAGGGTTGGTACTGATAATAGTAATTTCTTTTAACTTGGTTATTTTCAAAAACAACATATTGGCCTGCAATCAAACTATTTAACCCTTGATATATAGTGTCTTCATTGATGGTATACCCAGACATTTTTACAGATAAAATCGCATTTTTATTTAGTTGCTTGATCTTCTTATTTTTAACCAAAGTAGGTGCATGTGTATTAATCTCATTACCCATCCAGAATAAAGGAATAGATCGTATTTTATCTACCGCCATTATCGTCAAACTATCAGTTTGCATTATTAAAGCAAAATGCCCATCTAATTTAAACAAATAGCTTCCAATCTCCATTAAAGGCACACTTTGAAGCTCCTTTAGTAATGTTTCAGTTGTTTTGTTATGGATATAGCCCTTGAGCCATAAAATTAAACCATTAAAGGTTAATTTTTTCCACCCGTACTCTTCATTGACATTGACATTGACATTGACATTAATCATTTAAGCTAACTCATTGGTGATAATATTATTTAGTCTTGAAACAAACTCTCCATATCCATCTTCCGAAGCTACATAATGTTGATAAATATTTTGAGCATTCTCCGCTAATTTAATATGCTTCGAATAATTATCTAATACAAATTCAAGTTTTTCAGAAAGATCGCTCAAATTCCAATTAAACGAAACATAAGTATCTTTATTATAAAAATCGGGCCATGTTTCAAGATGATCCATATCAGGTTTCATCAATAAAGCGCCAGTTATAAATACTTCGAAATCTTTTAATGTAATTTCTCCAAGTCCAAAAGGCGATATAACTATCTTTGATTGTTTTAATTCATTAAAAAAAGAATATCGATTTACTTTTTTTGTCTGAAGTCTTGTTTTTAATATTTTTGCAATCTCCTTACGTTGGTATGCCACGCTCTCTTTATCATAGAATGTGTTAAATCTACACTGCACATCTATTGGGCGCATGCCAGAAGGCATTGTAAATGTTTTGGGATATCTCAGTACGCCCTTTATAGGAAGCTTTCTATATAGTCTTCCTAAGTATTCTCCAGAAAATGAATAATTAGCTAGACCAGTATTCCACGACACTTTTATTTTATCTAAAAATTCATTACGACCAACTTGTACAATATTTTCCTTTGCATGCTGACTATCAACAACTTGATTGTGTTTATGATAATAATCACAAAATAGGCGTCTGCCATACATTGGCTCTAAATAATGATTTTTATCTTTCAGAATCTGATGTTTATAATAGGATTTAACATGGGGCAGTACATCTCCTAATAAAAAACCAGCACTATCTGATGTGTCAAAAAAAATTACATTAGTAGACTCATGAAATTTCGCCATTAAATCAAGCATTTCTTGCTTACGTTCAAGCCACCAACTCCTAAAAAACTTGCTATCAACAATTAATAAGTCACAATCTGTAATACCTGGTGAAATATACTTATAAAGACTAATATTGATCGAATAATCTTTGATGCGATTTTGATTTAATATTATGGGTTGTAAAAAAGCTCTTCCATTATAAGAAATAGGGCCTTCAGTTAATATGTTAACTATTCTCATTATTTACAATTCTCAAAAAAAATAGATTAGGCTATCAATGTTGATTGCTAAAATGATCGTCAATAATATCAACAATATTACTAGCTGCTGAATTTGTCCTTTTGCAAAAATTTGCACATGCAATCTCTTGTAATTTTTGTAATTTTTGCATCTCATCCTCACTATTCAGTTTAGATAAAAACTTTAACATATCATCAGTACTTTCACAATGTAATGAGGATTTCATTACTTTATACATATCATCAGAATAACCAGTGTCCATAAAATTATAAGAAATTATTGGTTTAGAGACTAACATCGAGATGTAGCCAACTGTACTTTGTTTTTGTAAAATACACTTCGATGAGAGGATTATATTTAAGTTGGTGTAGTCCCCTGTATAGCCAGTTAATATTGAATAATTAGATGTTGCACATGAAATAAGGTTGCGAAAAATATCAATATATTTAACTTCGGTTTTAGGATGGAATTTAACAAGAATAGATGCATCTCTATCATAAATTAACACTGTCTCAACTACCAACATGACTTCTTTAATCTGTTCTTCACTATAGCTAGAAGGGGATAAAAAAAGCGCATACAAATCTTTATTCTCTGACAAGTTAAGATGTTTTTTATATGCTATTTTCTTATCATTAGTGAACTTACTGGAAAAATTTATAAAACCATCATAAGCTGGATTGCCTACAACATGAATACGCGTTCCTTTTTTTGGCAACCCTGCGCTAGTCAAAGTATCTTTTATTTTATTACCAGTAACCGATATATAATCTAATCCTGAAAAGCCCTGGACCAAGCTACCCGACCTCATTCCAAATAATCTATCAAGATACCAAAATT
>Ga0233443_1002994_pt1 | contig 12290 bp, 14 predicted proteins | sample SI_123_September_2_FD_182784 | JGI IMG/M metagenome (GOLD analysis project Ga0233443, IMG submission 182784) | Seawater microbial communities from Saanich Inlet, British Columbia, Canada - SI_123_September2016_200_MG | ecosystem: Environmental > Aquatic > Marine > Inlet | place: Canada: British... | reverse complement strand
AGAGATAGTACCAATAGCATTCGCTAGGGGAAGAAGTATTGATAGCTCTATCATATTAATTGACGAAGCCCAAAACATTTCAATGGATAATATAAGAACATTAATGACTAGAATTGGGAGTAACTCAAAAATGGTTATTATGGGAGATGTTAGACAAAAAGATATTAGAAATAAAAAAGATAGTTCTTTAGAGATTGTATTAAATAAGTTTAAATCTGTTGAAGGTTTTGGTACAGTGGAATTAAGGGATCCTGAAGATGTTGTGAGAAACCCAATCATAAAAGTTATTGAAGATGTGTTTGAAAGTATTATAAATCACAATAATAATGGTAAAGTTCATGTATAAATATGTATTAAAAAATATGTCTGGTGAAGTAATAAACACCACTAAACAAAATTCATTGGAATTGGCTATAGAATATTTCTCTAAAGTTAAACAATTACCTAAGAAAGAAATATTTAAGATTTATAAAATAGAAAAGGTATGAAAGTAGGTATTACAATAGATGGTGTTATAAGAGATTTCATAACAAAGTTTGAGTCAGTTTATGACAAATACCATCCAGTGGAAATAGATGAATCGGAAGAAGAAACAGAAGAATTACCAGAAAGAGATATAAAAACTTTAGATTTATTACAGTATTTTGAGTTTTCAGGTGGTACAAAGGAACTTAATGAATTTATGTACGTAGAGTCTTCGTTAGAGATTTTTGGACACGCTGGTGAGACTAAATTAAATAGTGTGGAACATCTAAACCAATTACACAATATAATTGAAGATATGGGACACACTCCTATTATAGTTAGTAAAGAATTAAATAATAGTAAACCGGCTACATTGTTCTTTTTGTCAAAATTATCGTCTAAAGTTAATAACATAATTTTTGTTAGAGATTTTGAAAAAAAATGGGATCATGTAGACATATTAATTACAGCCAATCCTACAACATTAGATAGTAAACCATCGGGTAAAGTATCAATTAAGGTGATTAATCAATATAATAAAGATTGTGACTCTGATTACACAGTAACCGACTTAAAAGAGTTATTAGACGATAAAAAAATATTGGAGAAAATGTTAAATACGGAAACAGTAGATTTTGAAGATGTTTAAGGTTTACTTATAATAATTTTATCATAAAATTTAATTAAAAAAATATGGAGAGCTTGTTATTAGAAATTTGTGGGAAAGAATTGTATTTTGATATAGATAAGTTGTCAGATATTTGTAAAATTGAAGAGGATGAGCCAAATGAAGATCAAATGGGGGAGGATGATGTCATCCCATTGATGGAGAATATCGGTATACAGATAGATGTTACTAAATATGAAATGTATAGAGAAATGATAGGGGCTTTATTAATGTATAACGAACAAATTGACAATAAAATGGGTATGATAGGGTTAAATTCTACCACAGTACCCTTTAAGTTGGCGTATAACACCTTATTAATGAAAGGTATATTAAAAGAATTATAATAATAAAATAAAATAAAAAAGAAATGAGTGAACAATTAGAAAACATTAAAAATTCTATTGGAAAAATTAACGACAAAGACTTCGGTATTTATTTTTTCACATTAGATACTAAAGGTAACCCTACCGCAGGTGTTGCCACAATTTATGAACACGCTAAAAAACTTAGAGACTTAGGTTATAACGCACAAATCCTTCACGATAAAAACGATTATAAATTAAGGGAAGATGAAGAAGGTATGGGTATCGCAGAATGGTTAGGAGAAGAGTACGCTACAATCCCCCACATATCTATAGAATCTCAAGAGTTACAAGTTGGACCACAAGATTTTGTAATAATACCAGAAGCTTTCGCCAGTGTGATGAAACAAACTAAAGATTTTCCTTGTAAAAGGGTGGTATTTTTACAAGCTTACGAATATATCTTTGAGATGTTAGAAATAGGAGAAGGATGGGAAGAATTTAACATTAGAGATGTCATAACAACTAATAAAAACCTTAGTGATTACGCTAGATCAGTATTTAGAGGTATCAATGTCGATGAGATTCCTGTAGGGATACCGGAGTATTTCACAGACAGTGATAAACCAAAGGTACCTACAATAGCTATGTCATCTAGAGATAAAAGAGAATTGTTAAAAATAGTAAAAATATTTTATCAGAAATATCCACACTATAGATTTGTAACTTTTAGAGATATGTCTGGATTACCAAGAAAAGATTTCGCTAAACAATTAGGTGAGTCTTTTGTAAGTGTTTGGTTAGATGAGTTATCTGGATTTGGAACATTCCCAATAGAATCTATGAAATGTAATACACCAGTAATTGGTAAAATACCTAGAATGGTACCAGAATGGATGGGTACTGTAGATGAAAATGGTAATCTAAATTTAAATGATAATGGTGTGTGGACAGCCAATCTAAACTCTATTCCTGATGTTGTTGCAACTATGGTTGGTTTATATTTGGAAGACGCTTTACCTGAAAACATTTTAACTGGTATGAAAGAATACCAAGATAAATACACTGTTGAGACTTCTGAAGAAGTTCTTACTGAGGTGTATGAAAGACTCTTTAGTAGAAGGGTAGTAGAACTACAGTCAATGGTAACAAAATTACAGGAACAAGAAACAGTAGTAACTGAAAAATAATATAAACAAAAAAATAAACTATGTCAAATAATATAACAGTAATTATACCCATCCATAAACTAGAAGAAGAATACTTCAATGGGTGCATTCAAAGTATTAAAAACCAAAGAACAAAACCAGAACAAGTTTTAATAGTACGATCAAATGATGAAGAATTAACTAAGTTTTTAGATAGTTACGATTTTGAAGAATTAAAAGAAACTACTAAAGTCATTCATAATGAGACTGGTGACTATAATTTCCAATCACAAATTAATTATGGTGTCGAACAATGTGAGACAGAGTATTTCACATTTGTAGAATACGATGATGAAATATCTCCTATATGGATTAAGAATGGTATTGAATATATCGATGCTTACCCAGAGGTGGGTGTATTCTTACCGATAGTGTATGAAACTGATGAAAAGGGACAATTTATTTCATTTACAAATGAAAGTGTTTGGGCTAAAGAATTTACTGAAGTTAGTGGGTTTTTAGACAATAACACACTACAGAGGGTTCAGAACTTTAACTTTGATGGTATGATAGTTAAAAAAGACTTATTCTTAGAATGGGGTGGGTTAAAAACCAATATGAAATTAACTTTCACATATGAGTTCCTACTAAGAATGTCTTACAATGATATCTCTATTATGGTAATACCTAAACTGGGTTATAAACACACTAATAATAGAGAAGGGTCTTTATTTGTAGAATATAAAAATAATATAGACGTATTAGAAAGTAAGTTTTGGGTTAATAAAGCTAAAAAAGAATATTTTTTCACAGAAGATAGGGAGATAGCGTACGAAGTATAAATCTTAAATATGTCAGAAGAACCTAAAAAAAGGGGTCGTAAGAGGACATCGAATTTATATTTTGGACCAGATCAGGAGAAGGCTGTGGTTGATTTTTTAACTACTGAGTCATATAGTGAAAGAAATAAGATTTACAACGAATATCTCAGGCACCCAATAAATAAAATGATAGACTCTATCATTAGAAGATATAAACTTTATAGAAAGGATTATACCTTTGAGGATATGCACGCTGATACGTTATCGTTTTTAGTGACTAAAATGCACAATTTTAAACCTGATAAAAACAAAAAAGCCTACTCTTACTTTGGTACAATATGTAAACATTACCTTTTGGGTCAATTAATTAAAGATGATAAAAAAGTAAGGACAGATATAAGGTATGATGATGTTTATAAAACTGTAGAGACTATGGATGACTTTATATATAACAATATAGAGGATAATGATAAAACACCGTTAGATAAATTTATAGAAGAAATATCAGAAAGTATAAAAATAGAAATAGATAATAAAGAAAATAGTAAGTTGTCTGAAAATGAAATAAAAGTAGGGAATTCATTAATTACGGTATTGGATAATTGGGAAACTATTTTTGAACAAGTAGAAAGTGGTAATAAGTATAATAAAAATTTAATTTTATCGTACATTAGAGAAATGTCTGATTTAACAACTAAAGACATAAGAGTATCTATGAGAAGATTTAAAAAGATTTATGTTTTATTAAAAAATGATAAAATAGATAACGGATTAATCTAAAATTTTATTTTTTAGATATTTATAGTTAAATGATATCTTATGGGTCGACCTAAAAAAACTAAAATTAATTTAGACAAAGATAGTCTACAAGAATTTATGCAAGAAATTTATAATGATTGTGTAAATATAATGAATAGTGCTAGAAAAGAACTAAATGAAAGAAAGACTAGGGCGGAAATTGATGATGTAAATGATGAATATCAGATAGGTAAAGTTAATAATGAAACACTTAAAATATTAGAAACTGCCATAGATAAAAAATTATCTTTAGCTAAATTACAAAGTCAAATAGTTGCCGATAAAAGTAGTGAACAAAAAGTAGTTACCAACGACTCTATATCAGAAAAAGATAAGGATGTATTAAGGGAGTTATTTAAAGAAAAAGCTGATAAAAATAATACTGAATACGATGTTTAATCATGGGAGAGAAGTTAAAAAATACCGTATGTGAACCATCCAATGCAATAGAAGGGATAAAGAGACAGATTCTCGAATTAATTTCCCTAAAACAAACTACGTGTGGCAATTTACCCAACTTAGAGATACCAAACACATTACCAGGTGTACCAGATTTAAACCCTAGTCAAGCAATTATAGATTTTTTAAATGACTTATTAGCCGTTGTTAGTGGTATTAACTACGATGAAATGCGTATGCAATTGATTGACTGGTTAATAGAAAAATTATCACCTTTAGCAAAAGACTTATCAGTAAACCTTAAACTATCATTAAAAAATTGTTACGCTTGTAAAATTAACCCTAAAATTCCTGAGTGGTTATTCGAAACACAACCAGGTTCCACACAACCAGGTTTGGGTTACAATGTAGAATTAAATAAATTAGACCTAACTTGTTTATTTGCTGCCAACCCTAACAGTGACGTAGGTAAATTATTTTATGATGGTACCTGTACTCCGGGTGGATTTTGTAATGATATGAACGCTTTTTTATGGGAAGTGATACAAGCAAATGGTGATCCATTAATATGGAAAGATACAATTAATGGTAAGGAAATAGCAAAATTTAGATATTATGAAAATGGTGTTACATCTAACAGTAATAATGCTTTTACAGACTCTGACGGTTCCGTAGGGTATCAAAATACTGAACCAAGACCTAGGGTAATTAATGTTAGGATAATGGATAGTTATCAAGATAAAACATTAATCACTTTCATAAACGATTATTTTAATAGCCAAAACCCCCTTTTCGATGTAGACAAAGTAATACCAAATATAATAGATTTAATATACGGTACTTTGACTAATAAAATATCCCTACCTGATGAATGTTTAAACAAGGTGGTTGAGTTTGAAGAGTCAATTAAAGATTACATTGATAGTGGTGCAGATAACGCTGATGTAGTCCTTGATGATTCTTTTTATGAATTTACACCACAAAAACTTGTAAATATTAAAAAAACCGTAAGGGATAGAAAATTAGGTGTGAGACAATTTAAAAAATGTTGTGGTAAACAAACTAGTAGTATTTCCTTTGAGACATTAAATACCATTAATAAAGATATAAAATCCTCCACACCAGTAAATAAAGTAAAAATGTATAGTAAGGCTATAGACACCTTAATGAGTGAGTCAACCGAAGGTGTTAAAAATTTAGAAAAAGGTAGTGCATCTGCAGAGTTTTTAGCTAATTTTATAGTGTCATTACAAATTGCATTGGCTAAATTAGTTTTATCCCCTAAAAATTTACTTATGATGAATATGTTATATTTTTTAGTTAATGGTTCACCAGTAAAGGGTACTAGTGTTAAAAAAATACTAAAGGAATATGAGTGTGTTATTAGAGATATAATTGCAGAGTTAATTAGAAAATTAATTTATGAATATCTTTTACCCTTAGTTCTTAAGGCAATAAAAAATTTAATTATTTGTTACATTACAAAAAAAATAAAAGAAGCACAAGAACAATTTATAATAACATTATATAGTTTACAAGGTCCAAAGGTAAACTCAAAAATAGAAAAAGCACAGGAATTGTTTGGTAAGGCTAAAGGTGTTGCTGATAAACTGGGTGGAATTGCTGGTAGTGTAGATGTAAACGCATTAAGTAATTTAAGTTTAAATCTACAATCAGGAAGTAAAGGTAGATTTTGTGATTAAAAATAAAAATTATGGCAGAAGGAAATAATCTTATGGGTACAATAGGGACGATAGCGTCCTTAATTAAAAATGCGTTTGTACCACCCACACCACTTAAACCAATACCACCTGGGTTAATATTATATGGTACTAAATTTAGAACTGGTTTAAGTGCAATAGACATTGCCTCAAAAATAATTGAGAGGAAAAAAGAAATAGGTATCGATATCGGACCATTACCCAGTGGGTCAAAAAATGTTGACCTTCAAATGGAAGTTATTAGAGTAGAAGAGATACTTAAAGCTTTAATGACGGGTGCTGTGGTTGATATTGATATACCACCAGGTATCCAATTAACAGCTAGTGGTGCAAATGCTGGTGGTGCAATACAAGTTATAGGGGCAACAACACAACTAATTCGTTGTAAAGGTATAATTAGATAATATGGAAAGTGTAGTAAATAATAGAATAGACTGGGATAACAGTAGTAACGCATCAATTAAGATGGAATTAGAGTCGTTAAAACACCAACAAAAAGCCATTGTAGATAAAATAATTACATTGTCTAAAAATTTAGAGGAACTTGAAAAAGAATATTATTACGGTAATAAAATATTAACAAAAAGATATAAAGGTGAAGAGTAATGGGAATTAATGACTATAGTAAAGATAGTAGTGATAAACAGATTGTACCGATAATAAGGATCGGTGAGGTTGTTAGTGTTATTGACACCACTAAATCTGGTAGGATAAAAGTAAAAATTACTGGTATAGATGATACTGAAACAGAAGATTCATTAATAAAATGTGTCCCACTATTACCTAAATACTTATCAATACTACCAAAACCCGGAGAATGTGTATTCGTATTCCAATACGAAAATAATAGTACAAACCCCACCGCGTCATTTAAAACTAAAAGGTTTTGGATTGGTCCGTTAATAACGCAACCGACAAAATTAGACGGTGAGAACTATACTGACGCATTGTCTATACTACCTGATGGGTATGTGAAGTTAAAAGACCCTAAGATTGAAGATGGTGCGTATAGTAATGATGAAGATATTACATTACAGGGTAGATATAATACTGATATAATACAAAAAGATAGGGAAATATGGTTAAGGGCTGGTAAATTTATTGAAGGTGATAGTGGTAAATTTAATTCTAAAGACATAGGATATATCCAACTTAAATACGGTGGTGAGAAATTAAAAAAAGAAATTATAGATAAAGAAATAATTAATTATATTACACCATCTCCTGAAATCATAGTTAATGTTAAAATGAAAACTGTTTTAACCACTGATATAGTAATATCTAATAAATTACCAGAAGAAAGATATAAAGAGCCCGATGTGGCTAGAACCGAATTAAATATTGTAGTGAATAATATTAAATCTGGTGTTATAATTACCCAAAAACAGGAGGTGTTTAATGGTTCTGGTTCACGACAACAAGCATTAGAAGCTGCCGTTACATTTATAGACGCAAATAAAGGTGATAGGTGGAAAATAAAATCAGACTCAATTGACGTAATTAACATATACAAAGGTGTGGGTGAATTCGCACAATTTACGGCAGAACCTATCGAAGTTAAAAAGAAAATTAAAGTAAATAAACTTACTAAAAGTGATGGACCAACATCCAGTGTTATTAATGTAGTTGCAACAAAAATTAATCTTTTAAGTATTGCCGATGGTGCAAACACCTTTGAATTGGCTAACCCAGAAAGTTTAATTACTGATGATGAACAAGAAAAAATTAATAATGAATCCCACCCATTAGTTTATGGTGATACTTTAGTGGAATTTTTAGAATTAGTTAAAAGATTTGTAACCTCACATATCCACCCATATAATGGTTTACCTCCAGATCCGGGACCAGTAACCACAGATGTTACGGGATTTGACTTAAATAAAATATTAAATAAGAACATTAATAGTAATTAATATATTTATATATAAAGAAAAAATGCTAATTAGAACATATATTGATAAAAATAATACTATTATAAGAAACACCCAAATTAATACAGGGAGAAATCCTATTGCTGAGATATATTATGGGGGTAAAGAATCAGTAACTGACTACACTAGACACTTACTTTATTTTGATATTGTAGATTTACAAACTAGGTACGCTGCTGGTGAATTAGGTGACTTATCTAAAGTAGTACATACATTAAGAATGACAAATAGTTCATTCTTTGATAAAGATTTACAAGCTCAAAAATTATTAGATGGTAAACAAAGGACATCGTCATTTGATTTAGATTTATTTAGAGTTAACAAAGAATGGGATGAAGGTTGTGGATACGACTATCAACAAGTATTAAGTTTTGAAGCGGAAGACAATATTACTTTTGTACAATCAGCTAGTAATTGGTTGAACTCTACTACGACTACCCCATGGGATGATGGTGGTGTCTATTCTGGTTCACCGTCAGGAATTACAGTGGCAACACAACACTTTGATAAAGGTAATGAAAATATTTCAATGGACATTACTGATGAAGTTAATAGTTTAATAACTGGTGGTACAACAAACTATGGTTATGGTATAGCGTTTGAAAGAGATTTAGAGTTAATAATTAAAAGTCCATCACAGTATGTTGGGTTTTTTACTAGACATACTCAAACATATTATGAACCATTCTTAGAAACAGTTTATAACGACCCAATTAGAGATGACAGGAAGAACTTTTATAAGGGTAAGGTTAATAGGTTATACTTTTACACTAATATAGGTGGAGAACCCACCAATTTAGATAATAACCCTAGTGTAACAATAAAAGACGAAGATGGAAATGTATTTTCAGCTATTACCTCCGCACAAACCATACAAACCACCACAGGTATTTATTACGCTGATGTATTTGTACCAGTTACGGAAGATGATTGTGTTTTATTTACTGACACATGGAGTGATATTAATATAAACGGTATTAGTCGATCAGATGTGACGTTGGATTTTGAAGTTAAGTCAGATGATGAATACTATAATTTCGGTGATAGTGAATCTTTACCCATAGAGTATATGGTATCTTTAAGTGGTATTAAAAGAGATGAAAAAATTAAAAGGGGTGATAAAAGAAAAGTGTTTGTAAACGCTAGACTTCCTTATACAATTAATCAGTCAAGTGTTATAGATGGTTTACAATATAGAATGTGGATTAGAGAAGGTACAACACAAGTTAATGTTATCGATTGGGAAGATGTTAATAGATCGTTTCTTAAAAATTATTTTGTTTTGGATACCTCTTGGTTAATCCCTAATGAATATTATATTGATATTAAGTTAACTTCTAATGAATTGGTTAAGACATATACCACAAAACTAAAATTTAGTGTTGTGAATCAGGTGGATAATCTACATTAACTTTATTAATTTTTAATGGTTTGGCGTCAGATGGTAATTTAAACTTTGTACTTTTGAGTTTCTTTATTACGTCTTCATAAATACCCATTAAAGTATCATTTACATTTTTTATAGATAGTGGTTTTGGAAGGGGAACTTCAAAAGACATCCAATCAGTAAGGATATACCCATATCCATCTCTGTTTCCGGGATTATCACCAACCCTTACATTAACATTTACATTAAATTTATCGGGGTCACCTTCATAATCGTATTTACCCTCTTGAGGTGTTTTTATTTCTTTAAATTTAACGTCCACCATAAGTAATCTATCATCAGTTTCAGTGGTACGAAATTGAATTTCATTCGGCCACTCACCAATTGAACCACGAGGAAGTGGAATATATAAAGTATACCCATGATTATTATCCCACATTGTTACTTCTCTATTTAGGGACGTTGACGATTTATACTCACCAAAGTCGTCTTCACTAAATTCTATATTAATGTCACCTACAATATCCTCCCTTTCAGATGGGGATTTATTAGTTAACTCTTTTTTAAACCCTTTTAAAAAGTCATAAGCGTGTCTAAAAAATATTTGACCACTATTTTGATTTTTTCTTAATGATTTATGATCACCAAATAATTTATCACCGTTATAGTAATATGTTGACGATAATTCGTAGGCTAAATCATAAGGTATTTCGAATAACTCTATTAACCACACCGCAGCGTTCCATATATTAAAAGTTTTATAGTCGTGTGGACCATATTCTTTATTTAGTACCCATAGAAGTCTTTTTTCTTTTGGGTTAAACTCATTTAACGTATCTAATAAATTAGATTCTAATAACACATGTTTCTTTTTAATTCTCATATGGTTGCTAATGTAATAATAAATATGTTATAAAACAAAAAAGGGTGAGAAATAAATCCCAATAAATATTATAATACTTTAGAACCTTTAGAGAGGTTCTCGAAACTCCATAGTGGTTGAAGATTCCCCAACGACCAACAATCAGAAAAACTATTTTCCTCATCAAAATCAAATGAGTTCATAGGAAGAATGTGATCTAAATGCCACTCACCATAATTATCCCAACACATACCTTCGGTGAACTGTTTCTCCAAATGGGTGATTAATGACTCTAATGTAAATGGTAGTAGGTCAAAAGTACTTCTATATTTGGATATGTTATTTTCTTTTAAACAGGTATATACTGCGGTTCTGGTGTAACAAGATAATCTATAGTGTGGGTCAGTATCTTTTTTATTTTTCTCATAGATTCTCTTTTTCTCTCTTATCCTATCCGCGTTCTTTTCCCTATACGAATCCATATATTTTTTTCTATGTTCTTTATTTTCCGATACCCATTTTTTATGGTACTTTGATAATATTTTCCTATTTTTATTGGAATATCTTTTTGAAGCTTCATTTTTACCACCCTTCCATCTACGACCAGGTTTATGTAGAACAACACCATGTTTTTTAAGTAATCTATTGATTGTTACTTTACTAGTATCGTATAACGCACCGATAACTAATGTACTTTTATCTTCTTCAGAATATAACCTAATTATTTCTTTAATATCCTCTTCTGTTAATTTTATCCTACCCATAATTTATTATACGGTAATGATTATAAAAAGTTACCGTATAATATATTGTTAAATAAAAAGGCATAAAAAAAGGGTAGAAATAAATCCCACCCTTTTAATATATATGATATAAGATAATACTATCTTAATTCATTAACATCAAATGTAACAACACCATCAACAGTAATCGACCCATAGAAGCGATTATTAACCATTTTTTTTGCGTATCTCGTCATAATACCCTTCGTTGGTGCGAAGTTGAACGGATTTTGCAACGTTGGAGTAAGTTGTAATGGTACGTAAGGTGCGTAAATGTACCCTGTGTCCAATAAAGACTTACCTTTATGTCCAATGATGATTGAGTTAGCTGGAGCGTAAGGATCACGATACACAGTGTAACGTCCTCCTAATGAACCTACTTTCTCAATACCCATATTGTATTGATCTTGCTCTGGATTAGCGTTTGATACGTGGAAGTATTCCAAATCATCAAAAATCGCTGAAACTTCAGAAGATACCACTACAAAGTTAGCACCACCTCTTAAAGTTGCTTTGTGGATTTGAGCCGAAATCTGATTAACTTTAGTAATCAACGTTTGATTCCACTCTTTCTGAGTGTAAGCGTTGAAACCACCGCTAGCAGTTCGTTTCCATCCATTATAATCCCATCTAGTTGCCCAAGCTCCACCGACTCTTAAATCTCTCAAGATCTCTCTATCGATTTCAGCCGCTACTTGTTCAGACAATAAAGCTGTTAATTCAGCTTCAGCATCGATGTTGTGGAATGCACTAACATCTTGTGCTAATTCTGGAGACCAAGTTGCTCTTAATTTTCTTTCTGTTACAGAAACAACAACCTCATCAAGTTCGAAAGATACTTCTCCCATTTCAGTTGCGTATTCTAAAGATGCATATGTCATCCAAGCTGCAGTCATTCCAGTAATCGCTCCACTAGCTGCTCCGATATAACCATCAAAAGTACTAGCTGAACAACTAACACACGCTGGGTGTGTAAGATCAGCTTCAACTAATAGACAACCATC
>Ga0233443_1002992_pt1 | contig 12292 bp, 7 predicted proteins | sample SI_123_September_2_FD_182784 | JGI IMG/M metagenome (GOLD analysis project Ga0233443, IMG submission 182784) | Seawater microbial communities from Saanich Inlet, British Columbia, Canada - SI_123_September2016_200_MG | ecosystem: Environmental > Aquatic > Marine > Inlet | place: Canada: British... | reverse complement strand
CCTGTGAACATAAAAAGTGAAATTAAAACAAGTGATACCACCGTAATCACTCCTGTCACCTGAAGCCAATTCAAATTATTCATAGAACTACATTTTAATCAACTGATAGAAAAACATCTACCTATGTTATATTAAGTGCAGACAAAATTAATTTTTAAATGCAAATGAACAACTGAGAAAAATCATCTCTTGCTCTGATTTTGTCCTGAGTAAATGAATAAAAACTAATATGGTCAGACGACCCAATGGATAGAAGGCTTAGAACTAAAAGGTCCTAAGCTGACTTGAAATGATCAGCTTGGATATGAATTAGAACTATCGCATCCCGAATAAGATATAAAAGTTCATTCTGAAATGTAGGATTGTAATCCAGCGAAACGTTTACTTACCTTCGTTTCTTTACTATTCCAGCAAACGAAGCAAAGAAATTCCAGACATTCCGATACCTATCGAAACCTGCAGAAGAATTAGCAATGATATCCAGAAAAGCATTTTTTATCCCCGGAAAATGTTCTTGATCCACTGTTAGTCAGGTAATTTCCACTGGTTCAATTGATCGAAGCATAACACCAAGCTGCTAGTATCAAACAAAAAAGGACTACCTCCGTATGAAGCAGTCCTTTCGATATTTTAGTTCAATTTCTTAATTCACCTTACACGTAACATCTCCTTTCTCAAGGAAATTCACAATCTGAGTTGCTCCTGCAATTCCGGCGTTGATGTTAGCCTCAGCTGTTTGAGCACCCATTTTTTTAGGTGTAAAGAAAAATCGTCCTTCGTATTCAGCCAGCTCATCCACACATACTGGGGCAATATCAGATACATATCGGAAATCAGCACGTTCAGCAAATGCCTTCTTCAAGGAATCTTCATCAATTACTTCCTTACGAGCAGTATTCACTATAGTAGCACCTTTTGGCATGGAGCTCATCAAATCAAAATTAATGGATCCTTTGGTTTTATCATTGGCAGGAATGTTCAGTGAGATATATTGACAACTACTATATAACTCTTCAACTGAACCCAACACTTTAACACCATCTGCCTCAATAGCCGATGCCTCAACGAAAGGATCAAACGCAAATACTTCCATTCCAAATCCCATAGCAATCTTTGCTACCAAACGGCCCACGTTACCATAGGCATGGATTCCAAGTTTCTTACCTGACAGCTCAGTGCCTGATTTACCATTGTAATTATTTCTGGCAATCGACACCATCATACCCAATGCCAATTCGGCAACTGCATTTGAATTTTGTCCTGGTGTATTCATAGCAACCACATTGTGCTCCGTGGCAGCTGCCAGATCGATATTATCGTATCCGGCACCGGCTCTTACAATAATTTTAAGCTTAGGCGCTTTTTCAATGATATTGCGGGTAGCTTTATCGCTTCGAATAATCATTGCATCTGCATCTGCCACCGCATTTTCAAATTCACTTACATCCGTATATTTTTCCAATAATGCCAGTTCATATCCAGCCTTATCCAAAACACCTTTGATTCCCTCTACAGCAGCTGCTGCAAATGGTTTCTCTGTTGCAACTAATACTTTAGCCATTTTTTATCCTCCTATGCGTTTTTAGCTTCAAATTCTTTCATGGCGTCAACCAATACCTGAACACTCTCAATGGACAATGCATTGTAAGTACTTGCGCGGAATCCACCAACTGAACGGTGGCCCTTGATTCCAACACAACCTTTTGTGCCGGCAAACTTCACGAACTCAGCTTCCAGCTCCTTGTACTGCTCCTTCATAACGAAACAGATATTCATCAGTGAACGATCTTCTTTTGCTACAGTACCAACGAACATGCTACTTTCATCCATGGCATTGTATAGTAAATCGGCCTTCGCTTTATTCAGCTTATACATTTCGGCAACACCTCCCAGGCTCTTCACCCACTTCAATGTTTCGCGAACAACGAATATTGGAGTTACAGGTGGTGTATTGAACATAGATCCATTATCCAGATGTGTCTGATACTTCAACATAGTGGGAATAGTACGATCAACAACTTTCTCCAGTAAAGCATCTTTAATAATAATAAAAGTAACACCGGCTGGCCCCAGGTTTTTCTGAGCACCACCATAAATCATATCATATTTTGCAACATCAACCGGACGGCTCAGGATATCAGATGACATATCGGCGAACAACGGTACATCGCAGTCATAGTCCACATGTATTTCTGTTCCTTTAATTGTATTGTTGGTTGTAATATGGAAATAGCTTGCATCTTCAGGAACTTCATATCCTTTAGGAATATAGCTGAAGTTTTTATCTTCCGAACTTCCAACCACTACAGCTTCACCAAACAATTTAGCTTCTTTTATTGCCTTGTTCGACCAGGTACCTGTATTAAGATACGCTGCTTTCTTATCCAGAAAATTAAAAGGAATCATCGCAAATTGAGTACTTGCACCACCTCCTAAGAAAAGAACAGAATATCCTTCCGGCACATTCATTACCTCTTTAAAAAGTGCTACTGTTTCATCAAAAATTGCTACGAACTCTTTTCCACGGTGTGAAACTTCCATGATGGATTGTCCAATACCGTCTAAATCGAGAATTGCCTTTGCCGTATTTTCACGAGCAGAATCGGATAGAACACAAGGTCCTGCATTAAAAATATGTTTTCTCATTTTACGTAATTTTATGGTTCTATAATTAAATATTTCTCTTTCTCTATTGATGCAAATCTATAATGATTTTTAGAACTAATCTATGATATTCATCCACTCTGGAATCTTTTTTGTCTTTGGTTTTTTTCCATAAAAGAGATCATCCAGAGAAATAGCCAAGCGACTGAAAAGAATGTTGTTAGAGATTCCCCATCTGACAAACCTGTGAAGAATATTATTGGGATGAGAATATGGACAGACCTTCATACAAATCCCACAGTCCGTACCCGAAATGGTCCAGTATAAAAAGCAGGCTTCAGAATTAATCTGCCAGCGTTTCACACCATCAATCATTCTCATCTCATCCATAGATATTGCTGAGCTTGGACAATTTGTTGCACACTTGTTACATTTCTTACAGAAATTGATCATTGATGCATTCAATTTAGGCTGATCAATATCTAAGGGCAAATTTGTGGTCACAACACTGACCCGAACTCTTGGCCCGTATTTCCGGGTCATTAATAATCCCATTCTTCCTATAACACCTAATCCGGCATCTCTGGCTACCAGAGGACAAATAATGCGATAGTTGCCATCGATATGAGCTCTGGCTTCGTAACCAAGCGACCTGATGAACTCTGCAACCTGAACGGCAATAACACCAGTTCTTAAGTACTTATCAGAAGATTCCATCACCACCGGCCCTAAGGGAGCGGTCCCAACAAAATCTTCATTTTTTTCCACAATAAAAGCAATAGCATACTTATGATCAAGCTCAACCGCCTGGCCATAATCATCACCACGTCCAATAACCGAATACTTATGATAATCCATTAGCTTCGTAATCCCAACACCATCCGCTCCAATTGTGCGACTCCATTCCTTAATGAACTTTGTGGTTTTTGACTGATTGAGTAATTGACGTTCGTTGGCTGGTTCTCCTTCAACAAATTGTTTAAGTCCCTCAACCACCCTAAAGTTTGCATCCGCCGCTTTGAAGGTTGACAAATGAAAATTGGTACTCTTCCCGGAAAGAAGTCCCGGCTTTGTTCTGAAATGATTATCCTGTTCCAGTTTTTCGGGCCGGAGCTTGTAATAATCAATAAAGGATTTGCTCTCGGGTTTCAGATTCGACCGCGAGAACATAATGTCTCTTTCATCAATACGGGCTAAAGGAATCCTGATTTCCTGTTTGGATCCAAAGCGTAAAGGGATGAAAAAGGCCAGCGGAATTAGTGTTTGTATCAGAATTAGAATCCATGACCACAAATTCAGTCCATCAGTCTGCCACACTACACATGCAAAGTTCATTGAGAACAGGGCTAATCCGAATGTGATAAATAAAACACCTGCTCTTCCTTCCTTCTCTCTGATTGATATAAAAGCCGCAAAAATAAATACAAGCAGAAACAGCATCCCAAAAAATAAATGTATGTCGCTTAGCTGAATCATTTACAACTTTTAATTACAGCTGCAAGTTAATCTTCAAGAGCCTTAAATCAAAGCCTTTTAGCAACAGCCATCTATGTTTTAGAACCTGTATATTAACATAGATAAGCTTAGATATGCCTGCTCTTTTACATGATTTTAACAAGTCAGTATTGCGAATAAATATCATAGTATAATCATAATCAACTATCTGTGTTAAACTATCTTGTAAAAAAGGTGTTAAATAGAAGAATGGTACCAACAAAAATTATAGTTTTGGACGTTTTTAAAATTAAGAAAATAAATATGAGAAAAGTTAGATTGATTGGTTTTGGAATGGCAGTTATTGTTGCACTTCTTGGCGCGAACAATGTTGAAGCTCAAATAAGTTATGGAGGAACTCCACCTAGTTTCACAACCGAGTTACCTTCAAATATTGATGTTGCGGAGTTGGCTAAGATTGATGTTGATTCTTACAGAGCAGACGATAAAGATCGCGATGCAATGGGTAAATTGTACCGCTATGGTGTGGATATCCCGGTAAACCTTACAACTGAGAACGCAGGAACCTGGAACTATTTGAAAAATGGTGATCGCATTTGGCGTCTAACCATAAAATCAGCTGATGCTCAGGCACTTGGTGTATATTATGACGATTTTTGGCTTCCAGAGGGATCCGAACTATATCTTTACAACAAATCTAAGTCGCAGGTAATTGGTTCATTCAATCACCTCAATAATCCACCTTCCGGCATTTTTGCCAATGAGTTGATTCAGGGAGATCAGGTAACGCTTGAGTACTATGAACCTAAAGGAGTTGCGGACAATCCGGTAATTAGCATCTGCGACATTACTTATGCCTATAGAAGCACAGGATTTCTAAACCATACAAAAACTTATGAATACAACCAGTCTCAGGCCTGTGAAGTGGACGTTATTTGTCCGGAAGGTGACCAATGGCGCGATCAGATTCGTGGTGTTACCCGCGTTGGTGTAAAGCATGATGGCCAGGCGGGATGGTGCTCAGGTTCTATGGTAAATAATACTGCCGAAGATTGTCTGCCATACTATTTAACGGCTGAACACTGTGCTGACGGAGCAACTTTCGAAGAACTATTAACCTGGACATTCTATTTTAATTTTGAAAGAACAAACTGTAACCAGACCTCGGAAACAGAACCAATTCCTACAACGCTGATTGGTGCAACCATGAAGGCTAAGGGTCCTCAAAGTAAATCGGATTTCTATCTTGTTTTACTCTCCAACTATGTTCCTCAAAGTGTAAATGGTTATTTTAACGGCTGGAAAACAACCAATTCCGGAAGTGCAACCAGTATGGGGATTCATCATCCGGCAGGTGATATTAAGAAGATCTCAAAATGTACGACAAACCTGCAGACGGTTGGAGTCTATTATTGGAGAACCTATTGGGCTTCCACTGTATCTGGTGCTGGAGTTACCGAAGGCGGATCTTCAGGATCACCTCTGTTTGACGAGAACAAGCATATTGTAGGAGTATTATCTTTTGGACAATCTGCCTGTACCGCAGGTGGAGCAGGATACCCACAATCAGGACCAAATTATCCGGATCAATATGGAAAATTCTCATTTAGCTGGGCCTCCAACGGTACGAATCCGGATCAAAGGCTGAAACCATGGCTATCACACGACGGAACAACTCCATCCACTCTGGACGGCCGTAACAACAATTGTACTGATTATCCATTGATGGCAGACTTCCATGTGCTGGATTCCATCATTCCTCTTGGAACGACTGTGAAGTTCTACAATACTACGCTGCGCGATCCTGATTATAACTGTTCTTACAACTGGACATTCGAGGGAGTTACCGGAAGTGCATCAACATTCATTAACAGTCCTACAAGAACATACAATACCAACGGTGCTTTTCCTGTGACTTTAACCGCAACCAGTAACGGTCAGACATCTACTATAACCAAATATATGTATGTTGGTAATGCCGGAATAGACAGTAAGGATATGAACCAGACAAGGATTTACCCAAATCCGGCCAGCGATAAGATTAACATTGAATTCTCTGACTTAAGCTCTCAGGATATTGTTGTGGAATTTTACAATATGATTGGAACCTTAGTAAAGGCAGAAAATGTAACTTACTCTTATGGTAGTAAAATAACACTGGACCTTCCGAATGTTGCAGATGGTTTCTATACTGTAAAGATTAACACAAACAAGCAATCGATCTCCAGAAAGATCTCAATATTGAACTAAAGAATATTTTCATAGTTTGAAGGAGCGGGTATAATGCCATTGGTATTTACCCGTTCTTTTTTTATGGCAAACTTGAAATTAATAATATATTTATGATCAAATATTGACCTGATGAGCAAAACACCCTTTCAAATTTTAATTGCACTTACATTGTCTGTTTTCTTTTCAGGATCACTAAGTTCTCAAGTTAGTAAAGGCGGATTACCTCCGTCCTATCTGAATGGAATAAAAAACAATATTGAGTATACGCAGTTTACTTTTGATGAAGCACTTCTTAAGCAGAATCTCAGGCAGGGTAATTTTAAGTCCCTGAAATTTGCACATCTGCATGAATGTAATCTTGATATTTTAAAGAAGGGATCGAAAGAGATAATAGACGATATGGAAGTGTGGCGCCTGGGAATCAGTTCGCTCAATGCGCAATCACTCTACCTTGTATTTTCTGATTTTGAAATACCTGAGTCGGCAAAACTTTTTATCTACACACCGGATTACGCTAAAATCCTCGGGGCGTTTACCAGTTTCAACAACAAGGTTTCTGGCAGATTGGCAACAGTGCCTCTTCCCGGTGACAGCCTGATTCTGGAATATGTGGTTCAGCCGAATGAGCGTTCTGAAACAAAACTACAAATTGGCCAGATCTGGCACGATTACATCGGAATTGTACCAGGAACCAATGAGTTGAAGGACAACAGATATGGACTTTCGGGAGATTGCAATATTGACATCAGTTGTTTCGAAGGAGAGAATTGGGAGAAGGAAAAACAGGCTGTTTGCAGAATTATTGGTGGTGGCCAGATCTGTACAGGATCTCTGGTGAACAATACAAAATTTGATGCCAGGCCTTATTTCCTAACTGCCAACCATTGCATTAACAGTCAATCGCTGGTGGACGAGATGGTGGTGGTATTTAACTATGAAAGTCCCAGTTGCTATGGGCCGGATGGATCAGTTGAACAATCCATATCCGGTGGTTTTTTAAGAGCCACAACCCATCATTTCGATTTCAGTCTCATTGAGCTCTCCATTCCGCCACTTCCTTCGTACAATCCTTACTTTGCCGGATGGAATGTAAAAGAAGAGAGTGCCTCTTTCTCCACCGTTATTCATCATCCTTTGGGTGATGTTAAAAAAATATCCAGGGATTTCGAACAAACCGTCACCGCCAATTATGGAGGTGGATATGATTTTTTCTCTCATTGGCTAGTCGCAGAATGGGATCTGGGAACAACCGAAGGTGGATCGTCGGGTTCTCCACTTTTTAATGAAGAGAAGCAAATTGTTGGAACCCTGACTGGTGGTGAAGCCAATTGTGACCATCTGCTGAATGACTATTTTACCAAACTATCGATGGCATGGAACGACTATCCTGATTCCACCGATCAGCTGAAATTCTGGCTTGATCCATTGGAAAGTGGTGCAAACACGCTTGAAGGTTATGATCCATATTATGGACAGATTGCGCCTAAGGCCGATTATACAGTTAACAATCAACAGGTAAATGCAAGCTCTGTAGTAAACTTTGTGGATCTCTCTGAAGGTAATCCAAGTGAATGGAATTGGTGGTTTTCCGGAGCAATTCCTAACCACTCAACAGCTCAGAATCCTTCAGATATACAGTATACCTATCCCGGGACCTTTGACGTACTCCTGGAAGTTACCAGTCAACATGGTACTAACACGAAACTTGTCAGGGATTATATAACCGTTACGGAGAATTGTGCACGATACTCCAACCTTGGTGCTGACGAAGCCTATGTCAGTGCTGCTGACTATGGTTCCTGGGGATCGTTAAGCGGCCATAACAATTATGGCTATACCGAATTTGCAGAAAAATATTCTTTCATCACCGGAAAGTTCATCTATGGTGTTTACATCAAACCTTCGATGATTAGTTCAAGTAACGGAAATTCTGTCATTGACATAAAAATATGGGATGGAGCAGGCCATCCGGGGCAGACTCTTTTAACTCAGCCCATCAGTTTTGACGATCTTACGCCAAACGAATGGAACTTCATTGAATTGGATCAGATCATTTATGTGGAGAATAGTTTCTTTATCGGTTATAAGATTTACTATCAGGATCAGGATTTATTCGCAATGGCTCATGTACCATCTCGCGGAGCAGATGGCGTCAACAGCACCATGATAGCAGTAGATGATTCGTGGTCTCAGATGAATTTCATTGATGGCAACAATTCAATTTCACTTGCCATCGAACCACAGATCTGCAAATATACTGTTTCAATAAATGAAGTAAAATCAGTAATGCCCGAGATTATTGCCTATCCAAACCCTGTAAGTGATCTGCTCAATCTTGATATTGCTGTTCCTGACAACACGGAACTTTCAATTGAAATTCTCAATAAATTGGGCCAGGTACTTGAGTCTGAAACTCATAATATTTCCGGTGGGATGCATCAGTTAAATATGAGAAAATATTCATCCGGTCTATATCATATTAAAGTTTATAACAAACAATTCTCCGGCTCCCTTAAAGTTGCTAAGTATTAACCCGGTTTAGCCAAAAAGATGTTGTAAAACCTCTCATTGAATTCCATTTAAAGCCGGAGTAAGTATATTTTTGAATCACAATAATTTAAAGATATATAATATGAGAAACATTTGGCTGATAATAATAAGTTTAGGAGTACTTATGAGTGCATGCGAAAATCCTCAGGATAAAAAAGCTGTTGATGGGCAAAACCCCTTTATGACAGCATACAATATTCCCTTCGAAGTACCTGCTTTTGATAAGATTGAGCTTGGACATTTCAAACCTGCCTTCGAAGAGGGTATGAAAATGCAGCAGCAGGAGATTCAAAAGATTATTCAGAATAAGGAAGAAGCAACATTCGACAATACGGTCGCACAACTTGATTACAGCGGTTCTCTTCTGACAAAGGTCAGCAATGTTTTCTACAATTACACATCTTCTAATACCAGTGACTCCCTTCAGGGTATAGCAAAAGAGCTTGCTCCGATATTATCTAAACACCGGGATGACATTGCACTTAATCCTGATCTTTTCAAAAGGATTAAAGTAGTATATGAGAAAAGGGAAAGTCTTAGGCTCACTACGGAGCAGCTCAGGCTTCTTGAGAAAAAGTACAAATCATTCGTACGTGGTGGTGCAAATCTGAATGAAGAAGACCAGAACAGGTTCCGTGAAATTAATGGCGAAATGTCAACACTTACATTGCAGTTTGGTGAAAACCAATTGGCCGAGGTGAACAACTACCAGATGATTCTTGAAGATGCGGCGGATCTGGCTGGTTTACCTCAATCTGTGCAGGACGGAGCAGCTATGGCAGCCACTGAAGCCGGGCACGAAGGTAAATGGCTTTTCACATTAGCTAAACCAAGTTTTATTCCTTTCCTCATCTATTCAGAAAGAAGGGATCTTAGAGAGAAAATCCTGAAAGCTTATAACCACATTGGCGACAATAACAACGATAACGATAATAAGAAAATTCTAGCGAGAATCGCCAATCTTAGGATCGAGCGTGCTAATCTCCTGGGTTACGAAACACACAGCCATTATATTCTTGAGGAAAACATGGCCGTTACACCGGAAAATGTATTTGCTCTTCTGGAAAAAATATGGGTACCTGCTGTGAAGGTAGCCGGAAAAGAAGTTGAAGCTCTGCAAGCTGTTATTGATAACAAAGGTGGCGATTTTAAACTGGAAGCATGGGACTGGTGGTACTATTCCGAGAAGCTCCGAAAAGAAAAGTATGACCTGGATGAAGAAATGTTACGGCCTTACTTCGAATTGACTAAAGTGAGACAAGGTGCATTCGATGTTGCCAATAAACTATACGGGATCACTTTTGAAGAAAGAACGGACCTTCCGGTATACCATGAGGAAGCAAGTGCTTATGAAGTCAAAGAAGCAAATGGCGACCATATCGGCCTGCTCTATCTGGACTGGCATCCCCGAAAAAGCAAGAGAAGTGGAGCATGGATGAGCTCTTATCGTAAGCAATCTAAAAAGAATGGTGAGAACATCACTCCTATCATAACAGTTGTTTGCAATTTTACCAGGCCAACCAGCGATAAACCATCCCTTTTAACTTTTGATGAGGTAGCGACCCTTTTTCATGAATTTGGACATGCATTACACGGACTACTCTCCGATTGTACCTACCCGTCATTATCGGGCACTTCTGTACCTCGCGACTTTGTTGAACTTCCTTCACAGATCATGGAAAACTGGTGTGCAGAACCAGAGGTATTAAAAATGTTTGCCTATCATTACAAGACAGGTGAATTGATTCCTGAAGAACTACTTGATAAAGTAGAGAAAAGCAGCCATTTTAATCAGGGTTTCACAACAGTTGAGTTTATGTCTGCTGCCTATCTCGATATGTCGTATCATACACTTAAGACGCAGGTTGAAATAGATGTTCCGGTGTTTGAACAGGAAGCTATGGACAAAATCGGCCTTATCCCCGAAATTGTTGTTCGTTACAGAAGCACTTATTTCGGTCACATCTTTTCCGGTGGATACTCTTCAGGTTACTATGCTTATCTGTGGAGTGAATACCTTGATGCCGATGCATTTGAAGCATTCAGGGAAACGGATATTTTCAGTCGTGAAACGGCAAGTAAGTTCAGGGATTTTGTCATCTCTCAGGGCGGAACTGACGATCCAATGGAGATGTACAAACGTTTCCGGGGAAAAGAACCAATTTACGAACCACTGCTTAAAAGAAAAGGTTTATTGTAAAACATAGGCTGTACAAAAAGGCACTTCAGCCATTTATTAATGCGAAGGCCTGCCTTTAGGCAGACGAGACAGGAATCTCAGTAAATTGAAACCAATGGCATTGAGCATCCGGATCAAATCCGGATTGAGAACGAAGTGAACTTTTTGGACAAGCTCTTTTTTAGACTAAGATGAAGGGGATCAAACATTTGACAGTTTGATCCCCTTCATCTTTATCTATTCCGGAATATATAACTACTATAATGCGAGTTCGTCCAGTACGGAATTCTCCTCACTCTTATCATCAGCCAAATCATCTGCTCTGCGATAAGGATCAATCCTTTGCTTGATGATTTTCCTTACCTTACTAATCAGGTATAACAGAATTAGGATACCAAGAGGGATAAAAAAGATAATCGCATCCTTACTTGAAGTAGCTCCTCTTAACAAAACAAATTCCGGATTCATAATATCATTTTTTATAGTGTACACCTGCAATGTATACAGGTTCAATTTTGGCTATCTAAAAAAATGTATAGCTTTGTTTTTATCTAAAATTACAACATTTTATTGAAATATTTTTTTTGCATTCAACATTGATAGAAAATGAAATTAATAGATCTTACATTCATCGCGTTTTTCACACTGGCTACTTCAGTGGTTTCGTCCCAGGTTGATAAATCTGACTGGAAAGGTGGTTTCCCTGAGGGCTGCACCAGTATAACAGTTGGAAAGAGTGCTTCCTTTGACGGATCAGTAATGACCTCTCATACTGACGATTCCCACCGTACACGATCCTGGATGGATATAGTTCCTGCCAAAGATCATCCCAAAGGCGCTAGCGCTAAAATGTACAAGCGAGTTGCTGTCGACACTTTTGCAATGCCTACCTATGGACATAATCCGATTGGAGAAATACCTCAGGTTTCCCATACTTTCCAATTCATTAACACTGCCTACCCATGCATGAACGAAAATCAGCTGGCAATTGGAGAGTCCACTTTTGGAGGAAGAGATGAACTTCAGTCAGACGAAGGTATCATTGATTGTCAGCGACTTTGTCAGCTAATGCTGGAAAGGTGTAAGACAGCTCGGGAAGCAATTCGACTGGCTGGTGAACTTACCAAAAAGTACGGTTGGAACGACGCAGGTGAATGCCTTACCATTGCGGATATAAATGAAGTATGGCATTTTGAGATAGTTGGTCCTGGCAAGGGGAAGAAAGGTGCAATCTGGGCAGCTCAACGAGTTCCGGATGATCACATCTCGGTA
>Ga0233443_1002989_pt1 | contig 12301 bp, 13 predicted proteins | sample SI_123_September_2_FD_182784 | JGI IMG/M metagenome (GOLD analysis project Ga0233443, IMG submission 182784) | Seawater microbial communities from Saanich Inlet, British Columbia, Canada - SI_123_September2016_200_MG | ecosystem: Environmental > Aquatic > Marine > Inlet | place: Canada: British... | reverse complement strand
GCAGTAGATTCTATGTCTTGGCGTGTAGTACTTGCAATGACCTCAGCACTTTGGTTAATTGTTAGAGTATTCTTAGTCCCCTCTGTGATGACCTGAGCATCTGTGAGTGCCTTACGTAGAGCAAACTCTGTAGCTGTCTGTAGAGAGCTCTGTACGGCCCCTAGATAGACATTAGCATAGTCAGCACCAGTGAGACGGCCCAGTTTAAACTGAGCGGTTAGGTGGGTGTTGATAGCCTCCATTAGGTCATCAAACACACCATTCCCAGTAACAGTGTAATTACCATCAGTGGTAGTTGCTATGTCACTCGTCAAATCACTGGTACTGATTGCCATTAGTTAGAGCCTCTAGATTTCTGTTGGATAGCTAGCTTATCTAACTCAGCTGGGGTTAGATCATCTAGAACTTCAATATTGAATGCTTTGATCAAACGTCCTTCACGACGATCTTGACCATTCTTCATCTTAATAGTGACAAATACTTGGCATTCAGCATTCTTCATTGTTTGGTAGATAATGTTAGGGATGTGCCATCCTTCTTCATTGTCGTATGGAATGTACTTCTTAACGAAACCTACACGAGAATCACCTACAGTGAAAATATCACCTGTGTGGTCTTTCTTCTTAGGATCATTACAACGCACGATGACACGTACTAGACGTAGAGCATCCTGCTTTGCAGTTAATTTGGGGGTATCTAAAACTGTTACTTTTTTAGCTTTAGAAGGTTTAGCTGGGAGTTCCTCACCATTCAGCAATTTAGTCAAAGTATCGACTCCTGCTTTATGATGATACTGAATACCTTCGGCATCCAGTTCAGCTCGGAGATCTTCAATCTCCATTGGTGCTTCATTTACTTCTGACATTGTGTAGTTCCTTATGAAATTAAAAGACCTCCCCCTGCAGCCCTTACGGGCTTACGGAGGAGGTGTGGGTTAAGTCAGTTTACGCCTCTTTAGTCCAGATGATACCAAGACGCTCAGGACGGAGAGCCATGAAGCCATAGTACCACTTGATGGAGTAGAATCCAGTCTCACCGTATGGATCAGTGCGATCTGCAGTCTCTTTACCAGGGCCCTTATGGTAGATAGTGAACTTCACAGTCTTACCATCAGTCTGGAAACCGATAGTAGTGAATGCTCCATCACCAACAACCAGCATTGGGTAGATATCTGCTCCAGCTGCACCAGCACCAGGAGAGTACTGCATCTCAGGTACTACTACGATACGGAACTGACGGACCGAACCAATCTCACCGTTAATCACGCTACCAGCATCTGCGTACTTCTCTACAGATACGAAAGCAGGATTACCATGTAGATCCTTCATTGCTTCCAGTACAGGAATCAGCTCAGAACCGATATACATGACACGTCCACCATTGATAGTCTTAGTATCGATGAGACGTGAACCAGTGATTACCTTAGTCTGCTTAGGAGTCTTGTTGTTATCCAGAGCGATAGACATATTCATCAGATCGCGGTAGGAAACGACACCAGCTACAGAAGCCTTGGTACCTACACCTAGAGCCCCTTCATCATCACCACCAGTAGCGTTATCGGTGGATGTAGTGACATACAGAACAGTACCAGTACCACCAGAAGCAGTAGTCAGAAGATCAGCCTGCAGAGCAGCCTCAGTGATCTCATTTGCACCTACTACAGACTCCTCAGTGATGTGAGACATAAGCTCAGCATCAGTATCAAAGTCTAGAGACTCTTGGGTGTACTCATCGAAGAAGCCGAACTTCTCGATAGAACCTTCAATCTCGGTACGGGTGAAACCTACACGGTTAACTCGTCCACCATTCTCAGAGAGAGCTGGGAGCTTACGAGTAATAACACCAGTGTCCTTAGAGGAACCATACAAGTTACCACCATTAGGAGCTACAGTACCACCTGATCCTGCACCAGTAGTAGCTGCGGCTTCATTAGCGTAAGTAGTTCCCTGCAATGCACCAGCAGCATTCCATGCAGACCATTGACCTACAGTCAGGGCAGTACCATCAGCATCGATACCCTGATCATTGATATTCGCATCATCCAAGAGAGGAACATATACATACTGCTTAATGGTCTTACCCATGTTCTTTGGCATAGCCTGAACATTAGCAAGAGGCATAAAGTACTGCTTCTCACGTACAGCAATGAGAGCCTTCTTGTTGTAATGATCGGTACGGATCTGAGAACCTACAGTACTTGCGGTAGTACCTGGATCGTTATATTGCATTGGCATAATTATTTTCCTTTATCTAACAGTTAATTTAAGTTAACCGTACTTCTTCATAAACTCTTCATCAGACAATTCCAAAGGATTGTCCTGAGTCTCTGCAGCAGCACTGCTAGCTTTCTTAGTAGGAGCAGCAGCTTTTCGTTTCTTGTTTAGCTGAGCTACTTCTTTCTTTGCTTTAGGTTCACTTGATACGCTAGCCTTGTCTGTTGGAGCACCTTGCCCTGGTTGAACTAATTGTCCCTGACTTGCTAGGAATTCAGCAGCCTGCTTGTAAGCCACAACATCAGCAACACCATCAAGCCTGCCTAGAAGTTTCTCACGTTCAACTACTGCCATAACTTTGTCATACACACCATTCTGCATGTGAGTGTCGATGATAGAGATAATCTCAGGATTATCCGCTACCATTGTTTTACTATCTGAATCCCATTGCTTGCTCATAACCTCAATAGTCTTCTGGAAAGTCTCACTCTCACGAATACCTTCAATGGCCTGATCTAAGTTATATTCCTTATCAGACACCCCATATTCAGTAGGGCTGTACTCCACATCTTTACTAGTATCAATATCTAAAGGATCAATACCACTATCTTTTATAAGCTTAGCAACAGCTTTAGGATCTTTCTTACTTAGATCAATGAGATTATTCAGCTTACCTTCATCAAGTAAACCGTTATTCTCAAGCATCTTAACCATCTTCAAATGCGGCTTAATTTGCTGCATCTTACGTTGGTATCCAACACCCATCTGCATAAGACGTACAACCTCTTCAGGGTCGTTAATCTGTATTTCTGTACCATTGGCTTTGAAAGGGGCAGTTACCTTTTCATACGCACTTTTGAAGTCAAATTTATCAGTATCCTGGGTATCCCCTTTCGTGTCTGTATCTTCACCTTCTGTATCAAGAGACTCTGTTTTATCGCTGTTAGCTTCGGGTTCATCCTCCGTCAGGGTATCCCCATCCGGGTCGGCTACTTCCTCGTCTTCGGCAACAACCTCAGGTTGCTCCTGTGCTTCTTCCTGAGCGTTCTCAGTATCCTGAGAATCTTCAGTATCTTCATCAGAGGTAGTCTGCTCTACCTCTGGTTCTGAATCTTGTGTGGGGTCTTCCACATCATCTGGAAACCCTCCTACGCTTTGAGCTAGAAACTCTTCATCAGAGAGTTCTAGAGCGCTTGTTGATGTACCAGCTTTGACTGTCTCCATTATTCAATATCCTCAGCCAGAATCTCTTCACGGGCTTCTTTGGCTTCAGCAATAAGATTCTCCATCTCATTACCTGCAGACATAATCTGCTGGAAGTATCCAAACAATGCACCAGGCCCTGTAATCATCTTATCAATTTTAGCCTCTTGTTCTGGGGTAAGTCCAGCATTCTTAGCCATAGTCAAACGGGCTGCTTCAGTAGTGAAGTACCCGTTCTCAATTACCTCTACAAATTCAGGAGTCTTACTTAGCTTAAGAAAAGCATTCTTAAGTTTAACGTGTTTCTCAGCATCCTCAATAGTGATCTGAATATGGTCAAGTTGGTCTTCTGCTGTGCTCATGTTATACATCCTTATGGGGTTGGTTAGTTAATTATTTAAGTACTAAAAGTTTACTATAAACCATCATAGTAAACTTTTACAAGTTTATCGGTTTAAGTTAGGTTCATTAATAATAGCATCTGCAAATTTCTTATCAAGTTCATTGTTCTGATCTACGCCTTTCATATTCTCCTCATGCTGACGATTAACACCAGACTCTTGCTCTACAAAGTTAAGATCTTCCATATCAGACTTACTCTCTAGGTTACGAGTCTTAGCTTCTTTCAGTGCGATATCTGCAGTATTCTCTTGAGCCTTAGCTTGTTCATTAGCTACCTGAGCCTGTAATAGTGCAACCTCTAGTTGAGCTTTCTGTTGTGCCATAGGATCTGGTTGAGGTTGATACTCCTCAATACGCTTAGCTAGTTCAGGCATCTTACGGAGTCTAGCTATGTCAGATAGAATCATCTGAGACATAGAGGGTTCCATATTATTACCCATAGTCTGTAGCATGAAGGAGAGCTCTTGAGCTTTCTCATTATCAGCTTCAGCAGTAGAGATGTTTAGTTTAATATCATAACGACCACCAAGGTCTTCACGATTGATCGCTACAAACTCTTCGTTAGTAATACGAATGATCTCTTCATCTTCTAGGAACTCAGCATTCATTGAAATGAATTTACGACCAATCTGGAGTATACCCTCAGCTAGTCTACGTAGGATACCTAGCTCCCTCTTAGAGGTAGCATCTAGAGCTGATCTAATACCAGTAGCTGTATTACCTAAGGCTTGTCCTGAGATGCCCTGACTGAATGCCTTTACACCTGTAAGACTCTCTGCCTCATCATTCTGCAGATTCAGCATAGTGAGAGCACTAGTTGGAATCTCTGGGTAAGTCTCCATATGGAATGCTTGTCTAGGATCAATAGTGGAATTGAACTTGTAGTCATCCCCTCTCTCAAACTTACGTGCATTAATTACGTCTAGAGCATCCTTACGGATACCCTGTTGACCGTTGGCACTACGACCTAGGATATCAATCATCCCTCTAGTGACTGCTCCTATGACCTTCTGGTTGTCCTCTAGGAGGTATCCATCAGGTTGTCCAAAGACTTCCTTACGTACAGGGAGATAATCTACCTTAACAAAGGGTAGTTGTTTATCAGGGAATGGAGCCTCCTCTAGACGAACTAAAGTATCCCCAATCCAGGTAGCTACAAAAGGTTCTACCTCTCCAGTTCCATTGATATCCCAGAAGCCCCAGTATTCATGAGCTACGAGCTTCTTACGAGCCTCATCACTGAACTCGAAGCTAGCATCCCTCTCTCCTACAGAGTGGTCAGGAGCTGCTAGAGCACTCTGGTTCTCAGTCTTAACGAAATCTAGATTCTCATATCTACCGTCCTTTTTCAGCTGAGACATAGAGGTTTCAAAACTATAAATAATGAACTCTGCTTTGTCTAAATCCCCCTCACAGGTAGGATCAATAATGAGGTTCTTATAGTTACAAATCTCAACTGTAGGTTGGTTCTTAAGTACCTTTGTCTGCTCTTGAGTTTCAGTACCTACTTGAACTTCCTCATAGGGAGGAAGACCTTGTGCTTGACGTTGAGCAGCAATCTCAGGATTAAGTATAGGACGTGCTTCCATGACTGGAACTTCTACTTCTACTATCTCTTCTTCGTACTCCCAGCCAGTACGGACAATAACGGTACCTTCATCTACTGCAGTACGTACAAACTCATCAATGAACTTGACCTTCTGAATACGATTATTGAATTGAGAGTTTAGAACTAAACCATTCTGAATAGCTGCCTGCTTATCCTCAAAGGTGACAGGGGAGGTATTGAATAGATCATTAGTAGATAGGAAAGGTTCACTCAGAGCTGCATACCTCCACTCTGCTTGCTTACGGATAACCTTAGGTACGATCTTAGATCGTCCCTTCTTAGCCTTAATCTGCTGATCCCCACGTAGAGCACTAAGCCACCCATCTACCGTAGTAACGTGAGCTATGTGAGAGCTCTGGGCTGCGGTGTAGTCTTTCTTGAGATCTGATAGTTTAGGAGGGTTCTCCCAGTTAACTAGCTTATCTGCTTCAGGTGCTGCTACGTCGGTTTTATCGTCATTCATAAGTTATCCGTGTTTGTACTTTAAGGCAGTATATTTTAATCGCCCCCTGTATAGGACATGCATAATTAGTCATACCAATATGTGTCGGAGTGTACCCATCTTCTTATTACCATGCAATCGGGAAGTAGGATTACCTTTACTTAATTAACATATACCGAATGTTAAAATTGTCGTTTAGGTAAGCAGTTGGCCTTACACTTACACCGTCACCATCCATACACGTGACTCTTGGATATATCTTGTCGCCAACGACCTTCACAGCAGCAGAAGTTCTCACAACGGATGAGGTAGTCGGTCCGCGAGAAGAGTTCACACAAACATAGGGGTCTGTAAAAGATGCAGTTATTTCCTCTTGTGCTAAATTGATTATGAACTGCTACACCACCGCAATCACCTCAGCTTTTTTAATGGCAATTACACATCAATAGCGCCCGACCACTCAGGCAGTAATTTGAGCGCCTCGTAAACCCATGAGTGTATCCCCACCCCTGTTTGAGCTAGAGCAGTTAACTTAAACCTAGTAACACCTTTGGTTGGATCGTTACTTTCTCTTGTGCTCAAATCAACATAGCTCCATATCTCACCAGTCGCTATAGTGAGAGTGGCATCAATTTTCACCTTACCTAGTTTATGGTAAGAAAAAGTACGCCCATCCTGTGCGGGTTTATTTACCTGTAATGCCATTAGAGTGCCTCCGATGGAACTGGCCCAACCATCCCACCCTGTAACCAAGCTACCAGAGCAGAGTATCGGTCGTTAATAACTACGGCTTTAGAACTTCCAGCTGATACAACACATACACCGGCACCACCTGCACCACCTGCAGCTGATCCTACTCCGCCACCACCTCCTCCTGCGCCTGCACCTCCCGCACCTCCTGACGCACCTGTCCCGCCTGCTGCCCCACCACCACCATAAGCAGATCCACCACCCGGATGCGCCGGATTAGCCTGGCACGCCGTACTATAACCCTGGCAATAGGGAGAGTTGAACCCCTGAGCACTGCCCGGACGTCCCGCTGCACCACCGGCAGCAGTGCTTAACACCACCAGTGATGCGTCCTTTAGAACAGAGTCAGCTCCTGCTGCGGCACTTACCCCGCCAAGCCCCAGCGTTATGCTATATATAGCACCTGGAACAACCGATAAAGTAACAGGAACTATCGACCCAGGCGAACCACCAAGACCGCCACTTGCACAAGACTCTACCCCGTCATCAAAACCATCGTCATTACATCCCAAACCTTGCGTCGCCGCAGAACTAAATAAGCCTCCACCGCCTCCACCGCCCACCAAATTAACAGTCAGCGAATCATAGTTACTTACAAACACCCATACCCCACCAATTAACCCAACATCCTTAGAGACAGGATCACCTTCGTTATCGGCTACCTTAAAATAATGAGTGACCCCAGTAGTGGTGAAGGTGACATTATCCCCCAGAATAAATGCAGCATCTAAGACCCCAGCCTCTAGTGATCCACCAAATATACCAGTTGAACCAGTGATATTCCCACGGAAGAAACCATTATTAAAAACAGCGTCACCCGCTTTATCAATGAGCCACCCAGCATCGGAGTCAACAGCATTACTATCACTTTGAATCACATTGGCGATCTTGGCGTTAGTGATATTCGCATCGGCAATCTTTGCAGTATCAATTGCACCATCAATCAAGTGGAAATTGTCGATAACAGCATTGCCGATCATGGCGCTGACTATCGAGGCATCCTGAATCATCGCGCTATTGATGTACGTCACACCCCCGTCGATTACGAAAGGTATAACCGCCGTTCCCACTTTGATAGAGAACCCTTCTGCAGCTGTAGCAGGAGAAGAAGTCCCACTACTTACTGTATAGGTGAACGTATCAGCATCAAGCACAGTGTCAATAATCTTAGTGCCGTTATACCCACCTTGTGCTGCGCCTGTAATTACAATTGTGTCCCCTACGGTATACCCATGAGCAGTACAACTGGTAGTTGCAACACCCGCAGTTTGGGTAAGGGTAGTCACAGATTGTAGAGTTTCATTAGGGTTAATAACAGCAAAACGATCAGCTTGTAGTATAAACTCAGAAAAGGGTACTCCGTCTGCCGCTGACGATGCTAAACCAAAACCTGATACATAACCATTGTTATCAATCTTGACTGTGTACTGAGCATCTAAGCCATTAATCGATGAAGTGTGCTGATTGATAGTCGTAGTGTGATTACCTACAGTTGTAGACACCGTATCAATACTTTCAGCAATAACCTCAGTGGTTTCCCACGTATGGCCCCCAGTTATACAGGCAGACCTTGTTTCCTCAACAGAGTCCCCGTTACTATCAATACATCTCCCTACTTGTTCAGTAATCTCATTACCAACATAGGCCTGAGTAGCAATAGCTAGAGCTACCCAAGCACTACCACTCCATCTACGTACCTCATCATTAGCATCTGTAACTACCCATAGATCTCCAATACCTGTTGCTATAGGAGGAGTTGTCGAACCCGCATAAAAGATCACCATTTTAGTAGCGGCTAGTTCTGCAGCAGCAGTAGCGACAGTATCATCCGTATACTTAGTTGCTAGTGCCCAAGTAGAGGCTCCTGTATTTATATACATTTCCTGAGGAATGTAGGTTTCATCAGCAGTGCCTGTAGTAGGTAACCATATATCATTCACAACCCCCACAGGTATGCTATGTGACTGGTTCGCATAGATAGTACGTTTACCATCGGTCAGGTCAGCTAAAGCGAGGGAGTTAGTATTATCCCCCAGTTGGTTCCATGTAGTCGGACCAATGCCCGTACACTTCCATGTATTAGTAACATCAATGGTCACCCCTTCACCGGATGTTTCTGTAGTCTGCTCAATATAGAGGTCATCTACCTTCAGATCTGTAAGAGTCTCTGTATGGTCAATGCCCGAATACACAACTATTTCAGCATCAATCTGATCAGCAACGTAAGTATTGATGGATACACCATCTATCTCAGAGGCAGCCAGATCTATGAATTTAGTTCCATTCGCTAATGCAGTATTAAGAGTGTCTACTACACTATCATCAGTATATTTGGTTGCCGCTACCCAAGTCGTTCCATTATGTATGTAGAGAGTCTCTGGTACGTAGGTTGCGTCGTTTGTCCCTGTGGTAGGAATCCAAAGATCGTTTACTACGCCTGAAGGTACAGTCTGAGATACGTTACTATAGATAGTACGCTTACCATCAGCTAAATCAGCTAAAGTTGCTAACGAAGAACTAGCATTAGTTTGGGCAATCCACCCGTTTACATCATAAGGAGATGTACCGTCGTATTTGTAAATTGTAGTTTCAGTGTAGGTATTAGAAGCTGAATCTGTGACTTCTGCATTCTGAATGTAAAGGTCGTCTAATTTACCTGTACTTTGAGTAGTGACATCTACCCCGCTGAATACGACCAATTCAGCATCTACTTGTACTGAAACATAATCAGTAATAGACGTAGCACCATCCACTGTTGATGCACTGAGATTAATAGCGTATGACCCATCGTCTAAAGCACTTCCCAGAGTATCTACAGTAGCTTGTGCAAGGTATGCGTTTAAATACACTAACCCTACTGCACTATTAGGGGACTCTTCCCAACTGAGAGTCCCTGCAAACCCTCCATTAAGATCTTCATATCTATGGATTGCAGCAACTGTCAGAGGATCACTAAGATCAGTGTCTATCCAAATATCCCCATATGAACTAACAATATCTGTAGGTTCGCCAGGTTGGAAGAAGCCTACAATTGTTCCATCTACAGCTTCATCAGTTGTAGCTAAGTCAGTAACTACCTGTTGCACGCTAGGATCAATTACTGGAGCACTCCAAGTAGCTCCATCATATAACTTACGCTCACCTGTAGTTTCATGAATCCAAGTATCCCCAGCAACTAAAGCAGAGCCATCAGGTTTAACCGTAGGTTCACCGTCCTGATAGAATGTAGTATTGATACCTGCTTTTAAATTATTAGCTAGATGGGATGAATCTAGTTGATTAGCTAAGAGCTCTAGCATGTAAGTAGGGTCTACTCCAGTAGTACCTGCTACAGAGTTAACAGAAAACCATTCACCTGTATCTCCGTTAGCATTACGGAATCTAATCCAATAATATATAGTGGCTGCAGCTCCTACTGAGTGTGCGTAAACCTCCGCTTCGCTAGTACCTAGTAAATCCTTACTTTCAAAATCGTTAGTTTCTGAATACCAAATTTCAGTTACGTCATGACAGTAATAATTCGTACCCCCCCAACTAAGGAGAATATTATCTAAGGCTCCTGAAGCGGAGAACTCCGTAGGTGATGGAGGAATACTACATGAAGGGTCTCCTGAAACTACAGGGATAGTCTCTCCGTAAATATCTTCAATTGTAGCATCAGTACCTTCGCCTATCTCAGCTGTGGTTATATGAGTATATAGATCCTTCCCTGGGTACCTGAAGTAGATATCATAATCCCCATCTAAGATCGTAATATCGTAAGCACCCAAAGCTGCTGTAACAACCTCAGAGGATACTCCTTTAGGGACACCAGTAGGTGTGAGTTTACTAGCTACAAACTTAAGAGCAGCACCTACTAGTGCCTCACCGTTAGCTCGTTTAAGTGTACCTACGAAACGTCTAGACATTAAGGATTCTCAAGAGCTGTGACTCGTACAGTAAGGGCAGTAACGGCAGCATCTAAAGTATCAGCTGCAGTTACTATGGGATCAGTAGTATTGGTAATTAGAGTATTTACAGACACTCCTCCTAATTGAAGATCAGAGGATGCGTCTATGGTTGCAGCATCTATGTTTCCAGTTATCTGGATACCTGCACTGGTAGTCTCTAGAATCAGCTCTAGATCCTTGTACAGGCGTTCTAATCTAATAGTAGGTAACAAGGTAGCAGATACTTCTAGAAGGGCTTCTAGGGTGATAGGATCTCCAGCTATGAGGTACACTTCTCCTAGATCTAAGTAAGCACTCTTACTCTGCTGTTTGTATGCAACACTGTAATGCCCTTCCTCTAAAGACTGGGAATACACCCCAGAACTACTAGTATCAAAACTAAAAGATGAACCCTCTATCACTCCTGCAGGGGTAGTTGCTTTAGCAGTGAATCTAAGAGTAGAAGTATCTACTCCTGTACCGTCAGGGTTTTTAAGAGTGCCTGCTATAGTTCTCATAGTTATATCTCAAGTGGCTGTAAATAGAAGCTTAGCAGTATTAGCTAATCACTTCCACAAATTCGTTAACGTCTAAGTAAATGTGACCTCTACGTGCTCCTATATATACACAGTGTACTTGAGTACTACGAGACTGACTTACTACTTCACACGGATGATCCTCTAAGTAGAATTTACTACCTAGAGGTAAATTCCCTACTTCACTATAGCTAGTGTGCCTCATTTAATAATCCTCCCACCCATCGCTAAAACCTCCATGCCCTTCTATCGTTCCGTAGTCCTGTTCAATAATACTTTTATCATTCATTTTGTAATTACCTTTTCATTGCAGCACTGCCGTAGTAGAAACCAATCACATTCATAATAGCAAACGGTAACCACTCAGGAGTCACCATTCCATCCATTGCCTGATACTCGGTATACGATCTAGTGGTATCTACCAACCCAAAAAGAAATACTCCCCCGTCTGTCATAGCTACAGGCATGTAAGTGGTGATACCCCAGATTGGGGCTGTTAGTATCCAGCCAGCCATTAGCTTTAACTCGCCCTACTCCCTAGTTCGGTGGGTTTCTTTTTGATTGTGGGTTTATCATGGAACAACCCAATTACCCACGGCAACAAGAATACCAACAGCAATCCCCAACCTATTACTTCAATCGCAAGAATAATTACATCTATCCAAGTAGGTGGCGGTTTGTCAGCAACCGCAGCTTCTGCCAAAACAGCGCCAGTCCCTGCCCCAATTGAAGAGCCGACAGCATAACCAGTAGGCCCACCAGCCAGATACCCGACAACACCACCAGCAGTGGAAGCCCCACTACCAACTGTAAAAGTAGCAACATTACTTAAACTTAATCCTAAAAATAAGTATGTGATAAGTTTCAAACCACGCAAATTAAAACCTCCAGACCATCGTAAATGTACCACTCACAGTAGCCCATGATTACGGGACTCATCTCACCTTCCACATATCTAAAGTAGCATCACTCCACCCTTCACCAATCTCCACAACAGCCGTCCTCTCGTTCGGTCCGTGGGCGCACCCGCTCATTAGTACCACGATGAAAGTAATCCACGCAACCGCTAGAAGTGACCCTAACAATCGGGCCAAGAGGGTGGTGATCACATCGTGTAGCTTGTCGTCCTTCATAATCGTATAGAATCATTAATCCGCAAATATGGCATTTGAAATCCTCACTCATCACATTTTTCTGCGCCATACCATGTGCAATAT
>Ga0233443_1002984_pt1 | contig 12315 bp, 13 predicted proteins | sample SI_123_September_2_FD_182784 | JGI IMG/M metagenome (GOLD analysis project Ga0233443, IMG submission 182784) | Seawater microbial communities from Saanich Inlet, British Columbia, Canada - SI_123_September2016_200_MG | ecosystem: Environmental > Aquatic > Marine > Inlet | place: Canada: British... | reverse complement strand
AGAATTTGGTTATGCTCCACCATATCAAGCTGCGGAGTCATCTGCTGCTTTATTAGTATTTAAAGATGCGTTCGAAAGAGCAAATTCTTTTGATAAGAATAAAGTTAGAGATGCTTTAGCTGCAACAGATATGCAAACTTTCTACGGAAACATTAAATTTGGTCCTGGCGGTCAAAACACTGCTAAGCCAATGATCTTGTTCCAAGTAAGATGTAAAGGTGATGATTGTGAGAACAAAGTTGTTGCTCCTACTAAGTGGGCTTCAGATAAGTTTTACCATCCAATGCCTAAGTGGTCAGAAAGAAGTTAATAACTTAAAAATAATAAGAAAAGCCTCTAGGAAACTAGGGGCTTTTCTTTTAGAACAAAAAAATGGATTTACTTATATTCAAAGCACCAATTCTACTAGTCCAAGCTTCATTGGATGGAATTTTATTGGGAATATTATTTGCCTTGATAGCATATGGTATGGCTCTTCAATGGGGTGTAATGAATATAATCAATATTGCACAAGGTGATTTAGTTATACTTGGCGGATACATTGCTTATAGTATGTATCTTGCAGGAATTCATCCAGGCTGGGGAGTAATAGTATCTCCCATAATTATGTATTTTGTAGGTTGGTATTTATATAAACTTGTAATCAATAAAGTCGTAGACCGAGATCTTTTTATTTCAATTTTAGCAACATTCGGTATTGCAATTGTAATGCAACAGTTAATGAATTTTATTTTTGGAGCTGATGTAGTTGTGGCACAATCTGAGTATGGAACAACAATGTTATTTGATAATTCAGTAACACTACCAAATTCAAAAATATTTGCTGCAGTGATAAGTATTTTATATGCAATTGCTTTAGTGATATATATGAAAAAATCTAAACTAGGACGAGCTATAAGAGCCACAGCACAAAATTCAAGAGCAGCGAAAATTTTAGGTGTAGATACTGAAAAAGTTTATGCAGCAACTTTTGGCTTAAACGCCGCTTTATGTGGAGTAGCAGGAGCTTTAATATCAATTACTCTTACTCTTCATCCATACGTAGGACTACCTTATACAGTTAGATCATTCATGATAGTTATTATCGCAGGTCTTGGAAATTTACCAGCGGTAGCAATTTCAGGTATGGGTTTAGGAGTTTTCGAAGAATTTGCAGATTACATTTTAGGTACAGAATTTAGAATTGGTGCAGTATTTATGCTGCTTGTTTTCATATTAGTTTACAGAAGATTTAAACTTTCAAAAAAAAGAGAGTATTTGAAATAAATGAATAAAGTAAAACAAAAAGATTTAATTTTATATGTTGGTTTAATCTTTATAGGGTTAGCAGCACCTTATTTATTTTCTGCATTTAAAGTCCAGCTTACATATCTTTGTGTCATGATTGTTCTTGCGATGACTTGGAATTTACAAGGTGGAGAAATGGGCTACAATACTTTTGGAAATATCCTTTTCTATGGTCTTGGGATGTATTTATGTGCGTCAGTTCAAGTCGGTATGTTTTTTCCTTTAGCTGAATGGACGGAAAGTGGTGGTGAAAAAACATTCGTGCATACCACAGCACAATATTTTCAAGGAATAGGTTTCGGATTATTAGTTGCAGCTATAATTCCAACCATTGTCGCAGGCGCTATAGGTTATGCTATTTTAGGTTTGAGAGGTCATTACTTTGCTATTTGTACTTTAGGTCTTGGGATTGCAGCAGGTGAAATTGCCGGAGGGATAGAAATTATTGGAGCCGGTCAAGGTTTTACTACGCCTCCTTTTCCTGTTGAGATAGTTGACGATGAAGCCAGAGGAAAGTTTTTCTATTTCTTAAGTTTTGCATTACTTGTTGCAACATTTGTTTTTATTAAATGGATTTATGGTTCTAGATTTAGATTAATTCTAAATGCAATAAGAGATAATGAAGATAAAGCAGAAGCAATGGGTATTCAAACCATGAAGTATAAAATTGTTGGCTGGATGTGCTCTGCATTTTTCTGCGGTCTTGCCGGTGGCATCATGGGTGGATTGATTGGCTATATAGATTCTACTGATGTTGCATTTGACGGAAGAGAAATGGGAGTGTTCATGGTTTTAATGGCAATCTTAGGAGGTAAAGGAACGTTGTGGGGACCAGTAATTGGTGCAACTTTATTCCATATCTTTAAAGAAGGCCTTTGGACTTTAATTTTAGGTTGGCAATATGTAGCCTTAGGAGTTTTAATTGTTGTTATCGTAATTTATTTCCCAGAAGGATTAATGGGATGGTTAAGAGAAAAATTTCCAGCACGATTTGGAGAAGTGATTGATGAAAAAGACAGAAAAGCATCGGTGGAATTAAAATGAGTATATTACAAGTAAAAAACGTTAGTAAGTCTTTTGGTGGCGTAAAAGCTAATGTTGATATTTCTGTTAGCGTTGAACAAGGTTCCATTGTTGGTTTGATCGGTCCAAATGGCTCAGGTAAGACAACTTTATTTAATTCAATTGTTGGATCACATCCTATTGATGAAGGTTCAATTGTTTTTGACAATACAGAGGTTTCAGAAATGCCTGTACCAGCTGTAGCTAAATTGGGATTATTAAGAACATTTCAACAAACAAGAATTTATTCAAAATTAAACTGTATAGAAAATATGTTAATTAGTCACAAAGCCAGTGACTCAGGATTTATATTTGCAAAAGTGCCAGCTGATCTAACAGAAAAAGCAGAGACACTTTTAAACTTTGTCGGACTTTACCAAAAAAGAAAACTTAGAGCAGGTGACTTATCATTTGGCCAGCAAAAATTATTAGAACTTGCAATGGCTTTGATGAATGAACCTAAGATGCTTTTATTAGATGAGCCTACAGCTGGAATTAATCCAACTTTAATAAATGGTATTATTGACAGATTAATCAAAGTTAATTCTGAATATGGAATTACCTTATTAGTTATAGAACATAATATGAGAGTAATAATGAGCTTGGCTCAAAAAATATTCTGTCTAGCGCACGGTAAAATGCTTGCAGAAGGTTCACCAGATCAAATTAAAAATGATAAGCGTGTAGTTGATGCTTACTTAGGAGCACAATAATGGCAAATCAATATGAAGTTTTAGGAAAAGCACCAGGTTTAGAAGAGTTGAATAAACTATCTCCTAGTGATGTTCATTTAACGATTAGAGGATTATCAGCTGGTTACGGTAAAATGGAAATTCTACACAACTTTGATTTAACAGTAAGTAAAGCTCAGTCTTTATGTTTAATTGGTCCAAATGGAGCAGGTAAATCTACTATCCTTCATTCTATTTATGGTTTTACAAATATTTTTGACGGTAAAATTGAAATTGAAGGAAAAGAAATTACTAACCTTACTCCAGCAGAAAAATTAAGCTCAGTAGGTATTGCTTATATTTTACAAGATAATTCTGTGTTTCCAGATATGACGGTTGAAGAAAATTTGTTAATGGGTGGTTTTATTAAAGATAAACAAGACGAGGCTTACGAAGAAGCGGAAAGAATTTTTCAAAAATACGAAAGACTTAGAAATAGAAGAAACCAACCTGCTAAAGTTTTATCAGGTGGAGAGAGAAGGTTATTAGAAATATCAAGAGCCCTAGTAATGAAACCCTCAGTTCTCTTAGTTGACGAACCTTCAATTGGTTTAGAACCAAGATATATTGATATGGTATTTGAAATTTTAGATGATCTTCAAAAAGTTGAGAAGAAAACAATTATTCTGGTAGAGCAAAATGCAAAAAAAGGATTAGAGTTTGCAGATATTGGATACGTTTTAGTTTCAGGTGAAACTGCTATTGCAGGTAAAGGTAACGAGTTATTAAACAATCCGGACGTAGGAAGATTATTCCTCGGTGGATGATAAACACTAAAATTTTTCTTAAAGGACTTAAAGCTAATATTGGAGTAAGAAGCCCAGCTATACCTTTAGCAGCATGTTTTATTGCTCTAGGAGCTTTATTAAAAGATGCAGGTTTAAATTTACAACAAAGTATTGCTTCAAGTTTTTTTACATACGCTCTACCGGGGCAATTAGTAATGGCCGAGTCTCTAGTATTGGGCGCGTCATTAGTAAATATATTTATTGCTGTTTGGTTGGTAAATTTCAGACTTTATCCAATGACCGTTTCTTTATTTCCAATTCTTAAACACAAATCACAACCAAGGTGGAAATATTATTTATCTTGTCATTTCCTTGCAATTTCATCTTGGTTAATTGCAAAAGATCTTTGTAAAAAAATTGATAAAAAATATCGGATAGACTTTTGGATTGGTGTTGGCTTTGGAACTTGGTCTACAGCAGTTATAATGACGGTTGTTGGTTATTCATTAACTGACTATTTAAATAAAGATATGATGATTGGATTAGCTATCGTTAATCCAGTTTATTTTTTTTGCATGATGACTGGTGCGATGAAAAATTTAAGTATGATTATTGCAGTTATTGGTGGAGTTATACTAGGACCAATTGTTTATTTAATCTCTGCTGAATGGGCAATATTATTTGCAGGTTTAATCGCCGGAACTATTGCTTTTTTATTTAGGAGTAAAAATGGATCTTAATATTATCATTCTAGCGATTATTGTTACGTCTGTAGCTACATTTATATCTAGATTTTCTGGCGCATTAACATCTGAAAAAGTAAAAGCAAAATCAAAAACTTTTGAATGGTTTAATTGTGTTGCATACTCCACTTTAGCAGCATTAGTAGCAAGAATGATTATTTTCCCGGCAGGAATTCTGGCAGAGTCAGATCTTATTATTAGAATAGTAGTAGTTTTTATATGTGTTGTAATTTTTATTTTATCTAAGAAAAATTTAGTAATTCCAACAATTTTTTCAGCAATTATGCTAAGTATTTTAAGCTAATTTTCAATATTGACAATTTTAGGATTTTTTTTTATAAAAAAAAATAATCAAAATAATCAAAATAATCAAAATAATCAAAATGAACAAAATTTTAATCATAACAATTATTGCGATATTCCTAGGTGTAAATGCACACGCTGATATTAAAGGTGTTTCTCTTAACAAAATTTCAGAAAAAGTATCATCAACAGTTTCCAATTTAATTCCTGGAGAAGGTTTAACAGAAGTAGATGTTAAATTACGAGACGATAATAACGGAAATGGAAATTACGAATTTAAAATACTTGGCGTAAGAGACATTTTACCAAGTGATAATTCAAATTTATTTACTCAATTTAGTTTACATACTCAAGAAATAAACTCTGACAAAAGAATTATTGGAAATCTAGGATTAGGTTATAGATTTTTGAATTCAGATCAGTCAATGATGTTTGGAGCGAATACATTTTACGACCAAGATTTAGAAGAAAATCATAAAAGAGTTGGTTTAGGTTTTGAAGCCAAAGCAGCAATGCTAGATTTTAATTATAATCTTTATCAAAAAGCTACAAATCAATTAGTGATATCAGGAACTAATGAACAAGTTTTAAGCGGGCAAGAATACAATATAACTTCACAAATTCCTTATATGCCTTGGTCAACATTCAATTTTCAAGGATACAGAATGGAAAATGAAAAAACAACACAGGATGTTAAAGGAAATATTTATTCTCTAGAGATGGCATTAAATCCTTCTTTACAATTTGATATTTTAAAAGATGTATCAAGTGTTGATGGTCAGGAAGATGAATGGGAATATATGCTTACATTTACACATCCCCCTAGAGAAAATAAATCTACTTTAGCTGATGGATTAACATCGAATGAAGCTTTTGTAAAAAAAGATATGCAAGCTTCTTTAAAAGATAAAGTGCGTAGAAATAATAATCTAGCAGTAGAAATTCAAGGAGCAATTACTTTTACAGCCAAATAAATATGAAAAACTTTTTTAAAACTTTAATTATTGCTCTAGCTTTAACTATAATTTCTTTTAATGTGTTTGCTGAAAGTGCAACTGGCAGACCTACTTCGTACAAAGTAACTGCGTATAAACTTGAATACTGTGCTGGAGCAAGTACGCTTGCATCATGTGTAGATGCTACAACTGTTGGTGAAAATTCAGCAGGAGTAGAAATGGATTTAGTAGATTCATCTAGCGCTGTAAGTTTTGGAACCGCTGGCTTGTTAGAACCAGGTAAAATTTATAAATTTGCTCAAATTACAATAGACAGAGAATTTAAAATGACAGGAACTGTAACAACAAGTGCTGCAACATGTAATACAGGCGGCACTGATGGCAGCGAAGATGCTGGCGGAGCTACAAGCGCTGGTTCTATTTCTGAACAGGTAGTAGCGCCTCAAGATGGAACTGGTAATGGAGATGGATTAAATACTGTATCAGCTGTAGGTGGAACAGGAACAGCTGGAACTTTTACAGACGATGATGGATTTCTACAAGTTAGATGGGAACTTAGTTCACCTTTTACAGTTAGTGCAGGAAAAATACCTTCAATGTCTATTGCGTTTGATATTTCAGCTGCATTAGTATTTAATGATGGTTCAGGTAATGGAGCATGTGATGGCAATGATTTTTATCCAGGCGCACCGACAATTTCTAATACTTTTAGCTATTAAATTTTAATCTCAAATTGAAAGGACTATTTAAATGAAAAAAACTTTAATAATCATTATAGCTATATTTTTTACTACCTCAGTTTACGCAAGCCATGGCAATTGGACTTGTACAAAAAAAAAATCTGTATTGCATGATGTAAATAAAGAACTTGGCGGTAATGGAGAAATTGTACGTTTAAACTCTTTTACTACGATGGGAATGTTTAACGTCTTAAACAAAGCATACGAAAAAAACCCAGTACAAATAACTGGTTTACTAGAACTACCTAAAGGTCAAAATAAAGTTCCGATAATTGTTTGGACACATGGAAGCGGTGGAGCTGGTGGATACGTTAACCCATATGTAAAAGAAGCAAAAAATAAATTATTAGAGAATGGAATAGGTGTCATGTTCTTAGATAGTTTTTGTAACAGAGGAACTAAAGATACATGGAGAGATCAGTCAAAAGCTACTATGGTTTCTCAAGCAATTGACACCATGAGTGCTTATAAATTTCTTAAGTCCCACCCAAGATCAAATGGAAAACTTGGAACAACTGGACACTCTAGAGGAGGAACAAATTCTCTACTAGTAGCTGAAGCTAAATTTACCTCGGTTTTTTTAAACGGAAGTAAAAAAGGTTTTGATGCAGTTTTACCTGAAGCAGCAGAATGCAGAATGGCGGGGTTATTTCTTAATCCAGAACTTACAACAAACACTAAGATGCTTTATGTACATGGTGAAATTGATAATTTAACCTTAGCAAAACCCTGCGCTGATTATGTTAAAAAAATTAAGTCCAATCCAGGAAAAATAATAATTGATATTAAACAAGGTTGGGGGCATGACTGGCATTCACCATATAAACCAAAAAAAGTTCCAGCAATGGTAATGCCTACTTGTCCAGCAAATTATGTAGATGACAAAGGCTTAGTAACTGGTGAATTAGCTGATTTAGGTTTAAACAAATACAAATTATTTTCGAGTTGGGAAGAATATGCAGAGGCTGCAGCTATTGAGCCAAAAAAAACATTTAAAAAAGTATTTAAAATTCTTAAAGGCGAAAAATGTATAAAAAGAGGCGCTCATGTTGGTGGAAATCACGGTGATGAATACATGCCTCAGTTCATAAACTTCTTTAAAGAAAATTTATTATAGCAGTGAGCAAACTTAAAGCCGATGTAATTAGATATTCAAATTGTTCAGCGATTTTTTTAAGTTTATTGACAAATTTGTAATAAAAAAATAAAGAAAATACGATCATCTCAGTTCAAATTTTTATTTAACCGCAACGGTTTGAGCGTTTTCGAGTATATAATTCGTTTATTTACTTTCTTAATCATTCAAAAAAGCATAGGTTCCCGTCAACACAAGGAGGGACTATGAGTTCAAAAAAACTTTATAATAAAGACTTAGCACCTACTCCAAGTAACAAGAAAAATTGGGGTTGGTTTGAGATCTTTAACGTATGGGCAAATGATGTACAAAGTTTATTCGGTTATACTTTGGCGGCATCTTTATTTATTGCCTCAGGATTAAATGGTTGGGCTGTATTTCTAGCTTTAATATTAGCTGGATTTTTCATTATGTGGCTTGTCAATCTTTCAGGTAAACCAAGTGTGAAACATGGAATTCCATATCCAGTATTTGCACGAGTAAGTATGGGTGTGTTTGGTGCTAACTTTCCAGCAATGGCCAGAGGTCTTGTTGCAATGTTTTGGTACGGTGCACAAACTTACGCTGCTTCAACTGCTGTAGCATTATTAATTACTGCATTAACTGGAAACCCAGGAACAGAAATGTTTTTAGGTATGACTGGTGTAATGTGGGTAGCATTTATATTTGTTTCAGCCTTTCAAGTTTATTTATTCTGGCAGGGTATTGACCTTGTAAGAAAATTCTTAAACTTTGCAGGGCCAGCTGTTTATGTAGTTATGATTTTATTAATGATAACTATTTGGGCAAAAGTTGGTGGCGGTCTTCTTTCAGAAGTAGGAACTATATTCTCTAGCGGAGAACGTTCAGGTGGTTTCGAAGGTCTTGGATCTTTTGGAGCTTTCTTAGCAGTATTTTCTATTATGGTAGGATATTTCGCAGCTGTAGTAATTAACTTCGGTGACTTTGCTAGATTTGTAAAAAATGAAGATGAAATGAAAAAAGGAAATTTATATGGCCTAGTAGGAAATGTAATTTTCTTCTCTTTCATAACTCTTATGATTACAGGTGGATCAATTGCTCTTTTCGGAGAATACATTGCTCAGCCAACTGATATGGTTGCAAAAGTTGACAATACATTGTTAACAATCGTTGCTGCATTTGCATTCTTTGCTGCAACAGTTGGTATTAACATGGTTGCAAACTTTATACCGCCTGCTTATGACTTAGCAAACTTAATGCCGAGCAAAATTAATTTCAGAACTGGTGGCTTAATAACTGCTGGTTTTGGTTTTGTTATTGGTGCTTTATGGGTTTCTGTAATTACAAAAATGGGAATGTTTCCATTTGTAAATACATTAGGCGCAATACTAGCTCCAGTATTTGGAATAATGATTACTGATTATTACATCGTGAAGAAACAAAAACTTGATGTAAAAGCATTATTCAAAGATGGAAAAGGTAAGTATTGGTACAATGACGGTTTCAATTACAAAGGAATGTTAGCTTGGGTACTTTCAGGCTACGTTGCTATTGGATCTGTATGGCCAAGTATTTTACCTGGTGGTGTTGGAAACTTCTTCGCTAATTTAGGCGGAGGAGGTGGTTACGCTTGGATAATCGGTGCTGCTTTAGGAGCTATCGTTCATCTAGCAATATCATCAGCTAGCAAAAAATAAATTATATTAAAGAGCTCGCCGTAGAAATACGGCGGGCTTTAGTATTTTAGGACTACTTGATTTTCTTCCAATTTCTGAATTTTTAAATTATCTCCAGAACCTTTTCTATCTACGACTAAAAAATTCATATCCTCAGTAGCGATCAAAGGAAAATGCCATGTACCCGTTTTGTAATTAACACCAAGTCCTGGTGGAATTATAAAAGCCTCAACTTTATCTAAATCAGGTTTGTCAGCATTTGGTGCTACAAAAGATAAAAAAGTAGTTTCTTTCATTGGAATAAAAGCTTGGCTACCTAATGGATGTTGCTCCATCATATCAATATTCATTGGAAATGTTCGTTTTAGAGCAGAGAAAATACTTATCGTTGCTTCACCATTATCTTTTGAAGTATCTAAATTAGCTATTCCATCAAATCTTTTTGCATAACCATCATTGATAGAGATAGGTTTAATATCATCAGTAGTTATCAATTCACCAAATTTAGCAAAATTTTCTTTAGTTATTTTTTTTGGAGTAATAGTAATAGTCATTATTGTGCTTTTCCAAATACTCTAATTCTTGAGATACCACCGTCAGGAAATATATTTATTCTAAGATAATTAACTTTATTTTTTTTCATTAATTTATTTAAAAAGTTATGTTTTTTATGAGCATGTAGCTTTGATTTATTTAATAAAAGTTTCCAACTTTTTGATTTGTTTATAATGTTATTAGCTGTTGATTTTCCATTTACATAAGCAGCTTGAATAGAACATTGGTCAGGATAATTTCCTTTAAAGTGATGTGTATCAATTTGTATTTTATCAATCTTAGCAGCAGCAGCGCATTTAATGATTAACCAATCAAAATTTTTACCTCTGCTTCTTCTTGTTTCCCATCCATCACCCATATTTTTTCCTTGGCCTGGCGCTAATACATTTTCTGCTCTACCAAAGTGTTCATTGTTACAAGCAATTGGCACAGAGCCATTTAATACAGACGTTAAATTAATAGTCTTATTTCCAAATCTTTTATTTTCTAATTCTCCAAACAATCTCAGTCTTGCAACTCCACCATCAGGAAAAATATTTAATCTGACATGAGTCATGATCGAAGTTTTTTTCACATTAAAAAAATGATGTCTGCTTGGACCAGTAGATTTTTTTCCTAAAATATTAGTCCATTTTTGATTTTTGTCAGGCACATTCTTTTTAGATGAACAAACATCAAGTGAAACTTGACTTGGTTGGTTTCCATTAAAATGAGATGTATCGATATCAACTTTATGTATTCTTCCGGGCTTGCCTAATTTTAAAATTAAATAATCGTGACCTGATTTTCTTTTTCTTCTTGTTTCCCATCCATCCATCCATTTACCATTTTTATCAAACACACCTTCTTTAAAAATTGGAGGCGATGGATCTATTATTCTTTTAGCTGCCGCAAAGAAATCATCAGTCCTATAAACTACTTTTGTACCAAGTCTCGGTTGCGCAAGATCTATTAAACCATTTAAAATAATATTTTTATTTTTTTTCATTAAATATTTGAATAATTCTTTATCCAGTGTTTAGCAATATCTATTCTTTTACAAATCCAAACGTCTTTATGTTCTAATACATAATCTAGAAATCTTTCTAAAGATTTTAATCTACCTGGTCTACCAACAATTCTACAATGCAAACCCACAGACATCATTTTAGGATTTGCTTCACCTTCTTTATATAAAACGTCAAAACTATCTTTTAAGTAATTATAAAATTGATCACCGCTGTTAAATCCTTGATTAGTTGCAAACCTCATATCATTGTTGTCTAAGGTGTAAGGCACTATTAATTGTTTCTTATTATTTCTTTTTTCAAAATAAGGAAGATCATCACTATAAGAGTCACTATCATAAAGAAAACCACCTTCATTCATTACTAACTCTCTAGTGTTAGGACTACATCTACCTGTGTACCAACCCAAAGGTCGTTGACCGAATATTTTTTTAATAGTTTTAATCGCAAGATCCATATGTTTTTTTTCTACAGACTTACTAATATTTTGATAATCAACCCATTTCCAACCATGACAAGCTATTTCGTAACCTGCATCTTTTATTGCCTTACAAACTTCAGGATTCCTCTCTAGAGCCATAGCAACGCCGAAAATCGTTAATGGTATTTTCTTCTTTTGAAATAATTCATGTATTCTCCAAAATCCTCTTCTAGAACCGTATTCATAAAGCGACTCCATACTAATATGTCGTCCTTTAATTGGTTGAGCCCCTATTATTTCCGATAAAAAAGTTTCTGAGTGTTTATCGCCGTGTAATACTGAATTTTCAGCGCCTTCTTCATAATTTAATACTATTTGAAGGGCTAGTTTTGCATTATTAGGCCAAACAACTTTCATATTATTTGCTCCATAACCAATCATGTCTCTTGGATATTTTTTAACCATAACCTATTATACACATAATATATGAGCTTTACTATTAATAGTCATGAGAAAACAAATAGAGTTCAAGTCATTAATATTAAAAGCGAAGATTTAGATAGATTAATTTTTCCTTTTCAAAAACATACTATTACCTCTTTAGAGTACAAACCTTTTTCAAGATTTACTTTAGCAAAAAGCTTAGACGAGGTTTTTGAAAACAAGTTAGGTAAAACTTTAGTAAAAATACTAAATGATAGAGAGACAGGAACTATTATAATTGAACCAGAAATAAGTAATAAAAAATTTGATAAAGATTTTCTTGTAAAATTGTCTACTGGATTTGCTTATTTAGTAGGTAATCCAAACTTCGACTCTATGACCGATAAATATTACGCAAGATTTTATGTAAAACACCAAGATGCTAGCGACTCTTATCTAAGAAAAGCTTACACAAACTTAGACCTTCATACTGATGGTACTTATGTAAAAGAAAAAACAGATTGGTTAATTATGACTAAGATGGAAGAGCAGGGTGTATCAGGTGGTGAAAGTGTTATTCTACATTT
>Ga0233443_1002981_pt1 | contig 12328 bp, 6 predicted proteins | sample SI_123_September_2_FD_182784 | JGI IMG/M metagenome (GOLD analysis project Ga0233443, IMG submission 182784) | Seawater microbial communities from Saanich Inlet, British Columbia, Canada - SI_123_September2016_200_MG | ecosystem: Environmental > Aquatic > Marine > Inlet | place: Canada: British... | reverse complement strand
GCAGCCTGGATGCCATTATCTTTACTCATGAGCATCGTGATCATACAGCAGGCCTGGATGATATCCGGGGCTTTAACTATATTCTTGACATGCAGATTCCAATCTATGCCACAGAAAGAGTGGTTGGAGCGATAAAGCAACAATTCGACTATATATTTAAAGAGGACAAGTATGCCGGAACCCCTCAGCTCCGTATAAATGTCATTTCAAGTAAACCTTTTCACTTAGAATCGAAGGAGGTAATTCCCATTGAAGTAATGCATAGTACTCTTCCGGTTCTTGGATTCAGAATAGATGATTTTACCTACATTACCGATGCAAGCTTTATTAGTGATTCTGAAATAGAGAAATTAGATGGAGTTAAGATTTTGGTGCTTAATGCATTGAGGGATAGTTCGCACTTTTCTCATTTTTCCCTTGCCGAAGCCGTGGAGATCATTGCCAGAGTGAAGCCTGAGAAAGCATTTTTAACTCATATGAGTCATTTTATTGGGAAGCATGCTGAAGTTAATGCGGGCTTGCCGGATGGAATTGAACTTGCCTACGACGGTTTAGTCATAAGGATCTGAAGTTTAAGTTAATCAGTTTTTTTGTGTGGTACGGTAAAGCAGAAACGACTTCCTTTTCCAATTTCACTTTCTGCCCAGATCTCACCACCATTTTTCTCAACAAATTCTTTACAAAGAATTAATCCAAGTCCGGTTCCCTTTTCATTATCGGTACCATCGGTTTTGAACTGTTCATCAATTTTAAAGAGTTTGGCTATATTGTCTTTTGATATACCAACCCCTGTATCGGTGATACAGATTCGTTCAAAATTGCCTGCAGCCGTACTCGATATTGTAACCTTCCCGTCTTTTGGTGTAAATTTTATTGCATTGGAAACAAGGTTTCGAATTACCGTGTGGATCATATTGCTATCCGCAAATACTTCAGTATTAAAGCTTACATCCGAACTAAGTTTAATACGCTTACCTTCTGCATGAGGCTTGATTACTGCCACATTTTCATTGGCGATATTGCTCAATTCAACAACTTCCGGTTGATATGATATCTTACCTGCCTGGGCTCTTGACCATTGAAGCAGATTTTCCAGCAGCTTGTAAGTACTCTCAGCAGCATCCCAGATATTCTTAATGAATTTGCGTTTATCTGATTCACTAAAGTCATCAAAATCTTCATAAAGCAGATTTGAAAATCCCATGATTGCATTGAATGGATTCTTCAGGTCGTGGGCAATAATCGAGAAGAACTTATCTTTTGTTGCATTGGCATCGCGCAGACTAAGTTCTGATTGCTCCAGAATTGCCTGAGATCTTTTACTCTCTGTAATGTTTTTTGCAGTACCATGGCTGGCAGGTTTTCCTTTGTAGTGAACCAATCCAACACTCAGCGTTACATATAATCTTGTTCCGTCTTTATGAATAAACTCAACATCGTAATTCGATTCTGTTTCAATACCTTCTATACGTGCTTTGTGCTTTTCTTTAATTATTTCAATGTATTCAGGAGCAATTATATCTGTCAGGTCCACATCTGCAATTTCCGAGATACTGTATCCAAGCATATTTGCCAGTGCCTCATTCGAGAACTTTATTTTAAAGTCCTGGAAGATAAATACACCGTCCTGCATGTTATCAATAAGAGATCTGTATTTCTTTTCGGATTGAGTTACTTTATCTTCCCATTCTTTTTGCGTTGTTATATCCCGGATGGTACCCACCATTCGCAGCGGTTCGTTGTTGTCGTCACGTAATACCACCTTACCCTGATCGCTTAACCATTTCCAGCTTCCTGATTTGGAAAGGACTTTATACTCAAAATAATAGTAATCGCTGGAGTTGTCCAGATGTTTTTTGATCAGACGTTTCATTTTGTCACGATCGGATGGAGATATGAGTGAGTCCAGTGCTTCACGCGTATTCTTGATCTCACCAGGTGTGTAACCAAGCAGATCAAAGAATACCTGATTGAAGATCATCTTGCCGGTTCTGATATCCCAATCCCAAAGTCCGAGACTTGTCCCTTCAAATGCGAGTTTTGACCGCTCTTCGCTTATCCTCAAGCTATTTTCAATTTCTTTCTTCTCAGTAATATTCTCAAAGTTGAGCAGTAGGGAGTAAACTTCTCCCGATTGATCCAACAGCGGTGAAAGATAGTAACTGACGTAGGTGAGATTGTTCTCAACCTCCAGCATCATCACATTATTAATAACCTTACCCCTGGAAATACATTTGTCAATATCTTTGAAAATAATTGAGTCAGGATCAGGGAATATTTCGTAGAAATTAACAGAACCATAAATTACCTCGTTGTTAATGGATAAAATATCAAATGCTGTTTTGTTTCTCTCGAGGATGTTTCCGTTCGTGTCAATATATATGATTCCGGTAGGTGAATGTTGTACCAGATTTTTATAAAGTTGTTCACTCTTATGAAGTTTTTCCTCAGTAGCTACACTCTCTGTCAAATCCCTTCCGCTTCCCAGAATTACTATCTCATCGTTTAATTCAATTTGTCGCGAGACTATCTCATAGGTCCTGATAATACCTTGTTTGTCAATCAATCGTGCCTTGAACTTACTTAAGCTATTATCTCCATTTTCCCTCTTCAGCATACGCTGGTAATGATCATCCAGATCATCAGGATAAATGAAATCAGTGACTTTCAGATTGTAGAAATCCAGCTGATCATAACCAGAAACTTCAATTGCCTTCTTATTGGCAAAAACAATCTTATCCTTGTTTTGAATGAAGATGATATCGTGCGTCTGATCCACAACAGCCTTATATCTTGCTTCAGAATGTTCGAATTTCTGCTGCATCTCCTCAAAGAGTCTTTTCGTTGTACTTATCTCAACTTTATCTTTAAGTTGTTTCCGGTAGAAATAAAAGACAACACTTCCGATTAAAATAAAAAGTATGGAGCCAATGAAAATTAACTTTTGCAGGTTGCCCTGTTTTGTGATTTCCTGTTGCTGTTTTTGATTGTCTATCTCCAAAATCTCATTAGCGCGGTTCGCCGATTGCATAATAAAATCATTAAACTCGTTGATGTTATTATCCTTCTCGTTTTTTGCAATCGTATCTGCCAGCAATGCGTACTCTTTACTGTAGTGAAGTGCCTTATCCAGCTCATTGCGGGATTCATAGATCTTAGAGTACATTTGGTAAATAGTAAGTATTTTTTCCTTGTCGGGGGTTTTTAGTGCCAGCTCATAAGCTGAACTCAAATAACTTAGAGACTTTTTATAGTCGCCCTGACGTTTGGCTAGATTGCTTAACATAACGTATAAATCAATCTCACCTTTTATGTCACCAATTTCTTTTTTTAATATACTAGACTCATTAAGCAGCTCTTCGGCTTTTTTATATTTACCCAATTCCATTTCCAGCATACTTAATTGAGAAAGAGCGTTTGACATGCCCAGATTATTCTCGTAGAGTTTTTCTGTTTCGTATGCTTCCTCAAGAAATTTACGTGACAGATCATACTCCTTTCGTGTCATATAGATTTTTCCAAGGCTTATTGTTGGATGAAATGGAGTATTTAGTAAAGCGTTTTCCTTAAGAATATTATAGGAACGGGTAAAGTAGGCAATCGATTTATCAAAACTTTCTTCCGCAAGGTAAATGTCACCAATTTTGTGATTGATTTCCGCGATGGCTAATTGATGATTAAGATTTTCGTAAAAACCTCTTGACTGTAGATAATATTCTAACGCTTTCTCGGAGTTATTAATTTTTATAAAGGTCTCACCAAGGGTTTTATACTGACTGGCAAGTAAAAGAGTATCTTTCAATTCTTTCGATTTTGCCAGCGATTGAATGAAATAGTCTGTTGCGTGAGAGTAGTCGTTTAGTTGCAATAAAAAGTGACCAATATTCTGAAGAGTGAGGGTTTCACTTTTCTCAAGTTTTTGCTGGCGGTCGTTCGTAAGAGCTTTCGTAAAGGCATTCCAGGCTTTATCGTTCTCACCATTGAAGGCATATGTATTACCGAGAGATCGATATGCATATGAAAGATCCAGCTTTAAATGAAGTTTCTGAGATAACTCAATTGCCTTGTTTCCATAGTAAAGAGATCGGGTTGAAGATGCGTTACGGTAAAAGTCGCATAACTGTATTAGGATTACTACTTTCTCTGCGTTTTCTTCCTTGATAGAATTTAAGCGGTTCTCCAATTCTGAAATAGTACTGTCAGAGGGTGTTTGCGCATTAAGTATCCCAAATATTAATAAGAGTATAGTAAGTAATTTCTTCATCTGTCAAAGTAGTTCTCTACTATTGTATCGCGTTCAATCTAATTGTTCTACTCAATAATGGAAAAACTGTTTCACTTTGCAGGCCCAAAATTTATCTTTTTTTGAATGAAGTGCAGGTTGTTAGAAATCAGCTTATGCTGATGATGATAAATCGGACTTTCTTTGTTCAGCATTGCTTTTGATCAGTAAATCCTGAAGCAGGTTCAAAATATCGTGTTTCTTGATCGGTTTGGCGATGAAGGCATCAAAACCGTTATTTAAAAGGTAGCTTTTATCCTGTGTAAATGTATAGCCGGTTTGAGCAATAAATGATTTTTCCGTATACATTGGCCATCTTTTCCTGATACCGGCTGCCAGATCAATCCCGTTGATGTCTGATGAAAGATTAATATCCATAATAACGATGGCAAAGTCCAAATTCTCACTCCTCGCCTGAGCAATAATATCAAGGGCCTCCTTCACATTATGGGCAAATGAGACATATTGGTAATCGCGTAAATATTCCTTGAGAAGTTCACAGTTCAGAATATCGTCTTCCACAACAAGAATTCTTTCCCTGAATGGTTCTGAATGGAGTACCGCTTTCTGACTATTTTCTTTCACCGGATTAGCACTGCCCATTGAGATAGTCACCGTTGTTCCTTTTCCTTTGGCAGAGTTAATTTCGAAGTGACCTTTCATTAATTCAACTACCTTCTTTGCCAGAGGAAGGCTCATTCCGGCACCCTGATAGGTTCTGGTCATGCCGCTGCTCTCCTGATTGAATGGTATGAATATTCTTTTTAGATGAGCACGGTCAATACCTATTCCATTGTCAATAATTTTGATAACTACCTGATTACTATTATTGCTGTAGCACGCTTCTATCCTGACTTTACCATTCTTGCTGAACTTAATGGCATTATGTAGTAGATTGGTAATAACCCGTCTGAAGAATTTTGAGTCTCCATTAATCTTAAGATCATCATCAACGAATAAATCTACCGTAACCTGTTGTTGATCAACTAATTCTTTCATTTCGCTCAATACAGCTGAGACGATCGTATTTACAGTGATATTCTCATTAACGATTGTTAACTCATTTGATTCCAGTTGATAGAAATCAATGATATTATTTAAAAGTCTGAGAAGTCGATTGGCACTGTGATTAATATATCTTGCGTATTCACTTAGCTTGTCATTTTGTATTTCTTGTAAATCAAACTCCAGTAATTCGGAAAAACCAAGAATTCCATTCAACGGTGTTCGAAGCTCATGACTAATGTTTGAGATAAACATATCCTTAAGATGATTACGATCCTCCAAATGTCTGAGAACATTCTTCAACTCGTCATTACTTCTTTTTTCTGAATCTGGGTTATTACCCGCTAAGGAATTACTTTCCATATTCTTCCGCATTAATTAATTTCGACTCCCCTCTGGATATTTTGCAGAAGTGTCTTATTTTAACAAGTAGCTCTTTTCGGTTAATAGGTTTAGGTACATAGTCTGTAAATCCATGCTGAAGGAGATTCTCTTTATCTCCGTGAAGGGCGTGAGCTGTTTGACATAAAATAGGAATTTTGCGATAGTATTGCCAGCGGTTTTTAATTTCTTTCATCAGTGAAGTTCCTGTCCATCTGCCCGGTAGGTTTATATCAATCAAAAGGAGATCGAAATACCTTCTTTTATTAGCCCACTCCTGAATTATTATGATGGCTTCTTCTCCATCCTCAGCGATAGTAACATCGGCAGTTTCACGAAGATATGCTCTCATTAACTCTGCATTCATTTCATCATCTTCAACCACCAGAATGCTGGGCAGTGTTTTCGATTCAATTGTTCCGAGTTCAATATTTGGTTGTGTGGGACAATAAACCATTCCGTTCATCTCATGGTAGATTGGCAACTGTATGGTCACCACAGTTCCCTTACCTTTTTTCGATTTGATGCCAATGGTCCCGTTGTGCAATTCAATAAGGTTTTTGGTGATAGGTAAGCCGAGGCCTCCGCCTTCATAATCCCTTGTTATTCCCTTACTTTCCTGACTGAAGGGTTGGTAGATTAGATTCAGATATTCTTCATCAATACCAATTCCTGTATCTTTAATTGCAATTGTGAGTGAGGAGGAGTTTTTCGGAAAACTGATATTTATTTCTCCTTCATTGGTATATTTAACTGCGTTTTCTACAATGTTCCCAAGTATCTTAAACAGGTACTTTTTATCTCCCTTAACCGGAGGTAAATTCACCGCTTCAACACTAATTTTAAGTTCTTTCTGATTTAAAAGGAATTGGTTCTCATCAATTATGAGATCCAGTATCTCATGTAAATTACAGGGCTCAAGGTGCAGATCAGTCTCATTGGCCTGAATTCGACTAATTTCAATGATATTTTCTATGTAAGAATTCAATCGATAACCACAGGATAGAACGAAATCGCAATTCTTTTCAGTATTCTTTTCATTACTTAAACTGGCATCGTTTTTAATGATGGATGTAAATCCGATGATCCCGTTCAAGGGGGTTCTGATTTCGTGACTAATATTTGCCAGAAAAGCATTTTGCAGTTTTCTGTTCATGTCAAAATTATGATGTACCTTCTCGTTTGATGCTTTCTCTTTCTTTAGCTGAACAATAAGTGTTTTGTTTTTTTCTTTTTGTTTGTTTAACATGTTTTGATGAATGTGAAGTTGATTGGTGTATTTGTTTTTGGTGAGTTTGAAAATCAGATATGCCATTATGGTGGATGAAAGAGCAGTAATAACTATCAGGCTAAACAAACCATAACTTGTTGGTGAAGTTGGCCCGGGAGTTATCATAGCAAACATTTGAGTTGGAATTAGAGTAAGGCACATAATGCCCGTGATCATTAGTCCGTATCCCTGATATTTCCGTTTTATCATGTTTTGATTCATTAATCTTAACTATTGCTCCCTTCATCATACAAAAGGAAGAGTTCACAAGCTGTTAGCTGTTATTTATCAAACTGCTTCTGTAAAATAGATATTGACAGAAAAAATCCGGGTATTTCAATGATAACGGTGTTAAGAGCTTGCCCCATATAAATGACTTTTTCTTACTTATTAAATTGACTGAAATTCTTGTAATGCTCTGTTGTTCTGATGTTTGCAATAAATAGCAAAAAATCCTTGCCAACCATGCGCCTCAGCGTAAGCTACTAATACGGGAAATAGGGAAATGGGGTTACCGCGAAGTGTTTTGAATCAAGGCAAATAGCTAGTCTACCTCTACTACTTTAGCAGAAGAATTACTCATGCTTGCCCTGAACATGGCTGTTGTATTAAATGCCCAATGTATCTGGCCATTGTTATCAATTCCTATGGCACCCGCACTTCCACCAAGTTGTTGTAATTTCTCCAGGATAACAATTTGCATGGCCTCCTGTAGTGGTAAATGTCCGTATTCCATAAGAGCCGAAATATTGTGGGCTGCTACTTCTCTTATAATAAATTCACCATGGCCGGTGAAAGAGATTCCACAGGTATTATTGTTGGCATAGGTACCACATCCGATTATTGGCGAGTCTCCGATGCGTCCATATTCCTTGTTGGTCATTCCACCGGTTGAAGTTCCAGCTGCCAAATTACCATGCTTGTCAAAAGCAACACAGCCAACAGTGCCCATCTTTCCTTCCTTCTCAAGCATATCTTTCAACTGCTTCAGTCGATTTTCAGTTCTGAAATAACTACTATCTTCCAAAGCCAGTTTATTTAGGGCAGCATAGGAATCGGCACCCTGGCCTGAGAGCATTACATGACGCGATTTCTCCATAATGAGTCTGGCACCGCTTATTGGATTTTTAATTTTGCTCACTCCGGCAACAGCACCGGCGTTCAGATTTTCACCGTTCATAATAGATGCATCCATTTCAATTGCTCCCTCGTGGGTAAATACCGAACCTTTACCGGCATTAAAAAGAGGGCTGTCTTCCAGCATCCGGATAGCTCCTTCTACTGCGTCAATGCTTGTTCCTCCTTCTTTTAATAACTTTGCACCAAATTCTATCGCCTCACTTAATTTATTGAGGTAAGCTTCACGTTTAGCTTCTTCTATGTCTGCAAAGTGAAAATTGCCGGCACCACCATGAATAACAATTGCCCAGTTCGATTCAGATGAGTTTTGTTCTGATTGCCCTGTAGCAAGAACAGTAAAAGCAAGAATTGAGAAAATGGTAACAATATAGTTTCTAAGCATCATGGCAGTTCATGGATTGGTTCAGATTCGAAAATACTAAAAGAAGGCAGATAATAAAATAGCAGGAAAGAATGGTGACTGCTTTCGCTGACGATCCTTGGCTATAAGAACAAAAGAGAATTTCAATGTGTTTAAATAAAAATCCTAATGATTCCTCGGATTCCCGAATGATTTAATATAAATTTCTGGCAAAATAATCTTTTCGTGTATGACTTTTTCAAAATACCTGTTCGCATTTGTATTGGTTTTTATTTCTTTTCTGGTTGATGGACAGCAAATAAGAATAAAAATAATTGAGACAAGCGACGTACATGGTGCCATTTTTCCATTTGATTTTGTTAGGAAGGAAAAGGCTTCCGGTTCATTGTCGCAGGTTCAGAGCTACGTGAGCGAACAGAGAAACAGAAGAGATCAAAAGGTGATTCTTATTGACAACGGAGATATGTTGCAGGGAGATCCTTCCGTCTATTTCTATAATTCGCCGGATTCTGTTATTAACCTGTATGCTGAAGTGATGAACTTCATGGATTATGATTTGGCTGTTGTAGGTAATCATGACATTGAGCAGGGGCCCTTGTGCTTCAATAAATTTGCTGAGGAGATTGCATTTCCATGGCTGGCGGCAAATGCCATAACTGTTGAAACAGGTGAGCCTTATTTCAAAGCCTATCATTCAATGACCGTTGATGAAGTAAAAATAACCTTTTTAGGGATGGTTACACCTGCGATTCCAAGTTGGATCCATCCATCTTTGTTTAAAGGTATTTTCTTTGAGGATATGATAAAAAGTGCAGAATACTGGATGAAGATAATTCGTGAAAATGAACGGCCGGATATTGTAATTGGTGTATTCCATGCAGGTGTTGATTATACCTATAATGGAGAAGATGCCAGTACACCATTCAATGAAAATGCTGCAGAGCTGGTGGCAAAAGCGGTCGCGGGATTTGATGTTGTGTTTGTAGGTCACGATCATCATGGTTGGAATAAAACTGTGGTAAATACAACGAATGAAGAAGTAGTTATTCTTGGCCCAACCAGTAGCGCAGTAGATGTTGCTGTTGCCAATCTTGAACTGGAATACGACAGGCAATCCGGAAAATGGAAGAAGAGTATTGAAGGAGAATTGGTCACTATGGTTAATGTTAAAGCTGATCCTAACTTTATGAGGGAGTTTGGTGATGAGATGGAACTGGTGAGAGACCGGGTTTCGAAAGTTATAGGCGAGTTAAAAACTGACGTAATTTCACGGGAAGCACTTTTTGGCCCTTCAGCTTTTGTGGATTTGATTCATCAGGTTCAGCTAAAATTAAGTGATGCAGATATTTCCATTGCGGGTGTCACAGCTTTCGATGAGAAATTAATCGAGGGTAAAGTCAGGTATTCTGATATGTTTAAGCTCTACCTGTATGAAAATCTGCTCTATAAAATGAAACTGTCGGGAGCTGAAATCGATGCCTTACTTGAATATTCCTATGGTAAATGGTTTAATAAACTGGAAAACGGGCAATCGCATCTGCTTCGTTTTAGCTACAGTGCTACTGGCGAACTAGAGACAGGTAGAAATGGTAAACCACTAGTGATCCCCAAATTTTACAATTTCGATTCGGCAGCCGGTATCAACTACACTGTTGATTTGTCGCAGGAGGAAGGGAACAGAGTTACCATTCATTCCTTTGTAAATGGCAAGAAATTTAAAATGGCCGACAGATATCTTGTTGCAATTAACTCATATCGGGGTAGTGGAGGAGGTGGACATCTCACTATTGCTTCCGGGATTCCTCAAAAAGAGTTAATGGAACGTGTAGTCTGGGTGTCTGAGCATGATATGAGATGGTACCTGACAGAATGGTTTGAAGACCAGCAAAGTGTCTACCCTGTAAGACTTAACAATTGGAATATAGAGCCGGCTGAACTATACAGGGATGCAATGAACAGGGATTACCTTTTACTTTTCGGAGACTAACAATTAATCACAGCAATGATATCCGGAGTTCAAACAGAAAAAAAGAATGTCTCATCGCTTATTGCAATAATAATAGCGGGGGAGGCGGTTTTCTTCCTGCCTTTTGTTCTGGCTCGTATTTTCCGGCCAACCTTGCTCGCCCTTTTTGATATCAGCAATTCAGAGCTTGGTAGTTATTTCTCTGTCTACGGGATTGTAGCCATGATTTCATACATATTTGGAGGAACATTGGCAGACCGGTTTGCGGCGCGGAATCTTATGTCGATAGCATTATGGCTGACCTCATTGGGAGGAGTTGCGATGTTTTTTGTTCCCAACACATTGTTTATGAAGATAATCTACGGATTTTGGGGCTTAACAACCATCTTGTTGTTTTGGGCTGCTATGATCCGGGCAACAAGAGAATGGGGAGATGAAGATAGTCAGGGAAAGGCATTTGGATGGCTGGAAGGTGGGAGAGGTGGAACTGCTGCATTATTGGGAACAATCTCTTTCTTTCTCTTTTCATGGCTCACACCAGAAAGTGCTACAGTCTCGCAAGAGAATGACATTCATTCCTTGCAGATAGTAATAATGGTAGTGTCCTGCATTGTGTTTTCCACCGGACTACTGGTGTGGTTTCTGGTACCTGTTAACAGTGAGAAGATTAAACGTAATGATTTTTTTGTAACTGCTGGTTATGTGATCCGGCTGATGAAGAAGCCTACTATTTGGATGCTTTCTGTTATGATTGTTTGTGCTTATGTGGCTTATAAAATAACTGATGATTTTTCGCTGTATGCAAGAGAAGTGCTGGGCTTTGCGGAAGTGAAGGCTGCTGGAGTGGGTACTGCTGCATTGTGGATGCGTGCTGTAGTTGCTGTACTCGCAGGATATACTGCTGATAAATTTAACCGGGTGAGTATAATTGTCTGGTGTTATGCAATTACATTAGCAGGAGGAGTACTGTTGGGTTTCGGTTTACTTCCACCAATTACCGGTTTACTTCTGATGAATATGGCTATAACGGCAGTGGGTATTTATGGACTACGTGCCCTCTATTTCGCTATTCTGAGAGAAGCAGACATATCTGTTGCTTTAACAGGTACAGCCGTAGGTATAGTTTCATTTGTCGGATTTACTCCCGATGTTTTCATGAGCCTCTGGATGGGCCATTTGCTCGATTCCAGTCCGGGTGAATCCGGACATCAAGATGTCTTTCTGGTTCTCTCTTCTTTCGCCCTGCTGGGTTTATTATGTAGCCTGCTTTTTAAATGGTATATCCGTAAAAATAAGTCAGATTAAGCTTAATCAATGATCTCTAACCTATGTGTTTCATTAATCCTTTTGCTGTGCAGATTTATGAAATAGATTCCACTTGAATGATCGACAGGAATATTTATCGTATTCTTCCCATTGGCTATCAGCACTAAATATTCTGTAACAGCTTTACCTTCCAGATTGTATACGGTGATTACCAAATCTTCCGGCTGACTTCCTGTTATCACAATATTAAATGCAGATGAGGCTGGATTTGGAAAAACCAGAGCTTCCTTTTCTGCAGTAATTTTAACGTAATCTGAGTGCAGAGGAATTCCGTTGTTATATCTTTCCATGAACTCCTGATAATATTCGTTGGCCAGGGTTGCGTTGTGAATGATAAGTGTATTTTCATCATTTTTGTTCTCGGCATTATTACTCCAGTTGTGGGAACCGGTTAGAACAGTAGGATCCGATGAGCTATCGTTTGGATCAACAATCATTAGTTTATTATGCAGCATGCCCTCACTTTCTCCATATTCTTTGAAATCATCTCCAATTAGTCCTTCTAATATATTCACAACGGTACTTGAGCAACTTGCCTTATCATGTACTATAACTTTGAGGCTTACGCCATTCCCATAAACATCAGACATCTTATAG
>Ga0233443_1002975_pt1 | contig 12347 bp, 11 predicted proteins | sample SI_123_September_2_FD_182784 | JGI IMG/M metagenome (GOLD analysis project Ga0233443, IMG submission 182784) | Seawater microbial communities from Saanich Inlet, British Columbia, Canada - SI_123_September2016_200_MG | ecosystem: Environmental > Aquatic > Marine > Inlet | place: Canada: British... | reverse complement strand
TCAGCATGTTTATGTGGGGGGCTACAATGGCGGAACACAAAATGGAATAAGCTGGGAACCTGCTAATCCTAACCTGAATGATACCATAACAATTACAGCTTATAATCAACAGCAGGGCGCTAAATTGCACTGGGGAGTTAACAATTCCGGAAGTTCCTGGATTTCACCAATAATTGATTACTGGCCTGCCGGATCTGCTTTGTTTAATGGAAGCGGTCCTGCACTTGAGACTGATATGAACGGACCCGGTTCGGACGATAAATTAACCGTTAAGATAGGCCCGTTTAACAATGGGGTTCAGGTAATTAATAAGGTAGCTTTTGTCCTCCACTACAATGACAATACCTGGGATAATAATGGAGGCGGTGACTATCATATCAATATAAATAATAATCCAGGTCACATTCAGGAAAGACCTTGTTGTTCCCCGGAGATTATGCTTTATCCTAATCCGGCCAGTGATTATACTCAGCTGATTGTTAAGGGCCAGAATAATGCAGGCGTACAATATAAACTTTCTGTTTATGACATTATAGGAGAACCGGTGTTTGAATCACTTCCATTCTCCGACCGAAAACGCATTATCACATCTGAATGGGCTGTCGGTATTTATAGTGTTGTGGCTATTAATATAAGTACAGGGGAAAGGTATTCGAGCAGTCTGGTGAAAATATAGGATTTTATCACTTGAACGTATCTGAATATAATTTGTTAAGGGAATATGAATGTACAGGGCAAAGCCTATTTGTTATACGACGATCAGTGCGGTTTTTGCAATAAATCCATGATGTTTCTTGCAGGAAGAGATAATGAAAGCAAAATTGAATTCCTTTCGTCGCATTCCGATTTCGGTAAGGCCTTAATGGCAAATAATGACATTCTGGATGTTTCGAATGATACTGTGATTTTTATCAGAGATGGATATGCATATTATCGGTCCACTGCGGTAATAAAAGCATTGGAAGAGATAGGGGGTATGTGGAGCAGAAGCAGACTTCTGTTAGAAATACCAATCTGCTGGAGGGATAATCTTTATAATTTAATAGCTTGGAACAGGATTTTATTTTTTCGATCCTCAGGAGCTTGTGGTATTCAGAATAAATTTGAAGTAAAATCAGAGTAATGGTTCTTGTGGGACATTCCCGATAGTTTAATTAAATTTGTCATATCCCACGATAGGTTCGCGTAAACTTCCCAAAAAACACCTCATCATACTTAGATCTCTCCGTCCTGTTTTCCTTGAAAAAAGGACCAAAAAATTCAAGATAAAATGATTCTCTGCCGCGCATTTTGTAGGGCCAGCGCACGCTTATCGCAGTATATATTGAGTTTGTGAACGCTTAGTTATTATTTGAATGGATTAGGTTCCCAGAATATTTGAGCTTCTTATGTTCTCAGATCAGGATCAAATTAATCGGATTTGCGAAAAGTGATATTTAAATTGGGATTAGAGAAGGAATAAAAAGCACAGGAATTTGGATCGAAGGAATGATAGGAAAGTACTATGATTGGTTATTTTTCTAGGTTCTATCTAAATAGTTCGTTAAGGCTAAAGGGTTTTTTTTTGATCCAAATTCCAGTAAGGTTAGATTATGTGCTTTTTAGTGTATTACAAATTAAGGACGCAGAAAAGCGCCAAAATGTTGGTTGGAAATTTCAGATTAGTAAATAAAAGATAGCAGGGATTACTATTATTGACTATAATATTCAGTAGATCACTATTGTACAAGTAGACGTACTGGCTTCGAAATCAGAAATTAATTTGTCTCAGGCTCTAATTCTTTACCTAAATCCTCCTTGAGACTGAGTAGATTCATCATTTTGTAGTAAATCTCAGTATTGTCTATAATACCAGTGAAATTCTCAGCACCAGGTCCAAAAGCAAAAAGAGGTACCATGGTTGAACTGTGTTCATCCGTCGTGAATGCTCCAACAACTTCACCGCTTGCAATGTCACCACCATTGATTGAATATCCACCGGTTTCATGATCCGCAGTGATGATTACAAGTGTTTCACCATTCTCCTCTGCAAAATCCAGCACCTTTCCAACTACATTGTCAAAGTCAACCGATTCAGATACAAGGTATTCTGAATCATTGTCATGTCCACCCCAATCAATCTGTGATCCCTCAACGAGGAGAAAGAATCCTTTTTCATGGGCCAACAGCAGTTCAATGGCTTTGAGAGATGCCTTCTCCAGAAAGTTGTCTCTTCCTTCGGTCCATTTCGGAGGATGATCTTCCCACAGTAAGCCGAAGATTTTACCCTGATCTATCCCGCTCATTTCAGCTGTATCGAACACCAATTGATAGTTTTTCAGACGAAGTTTATCCAACAGATCCTGACCATCATTCCTATGATTGAAATTATTGAGTCCGCCTCCCAGAATAACATCCACATCAGTCAGGAGAAAGTCTTCTGCTATTTCTTCATAATTATCACGTGATTCATTGTGAGCAATAAATCCAGCTGGTGTAGCATGCGTAATTTTGGATGTGGCCACCAATCCGGTTCCCAATCCGCTGTATTCAGCATACTCCAGGATCGTGTTGAGGGTATCGCCGTAAGGATCCATGGCAATTACACCATTATTGGTTTTGCTACCTGTTGCAAAGGCAGTTGCACCTGCAGCCGAGTCCGTAATATAGTCATCAGCTGCATCGGTTTTTACGAACCCAATATGCCTGCACCTTGCCATCTCCAGTTTGCCATGTTTAGCCGTAAGAGTCGCATAAACCTGTGAGGTTCCCATACCATCTCCAATCATCAGAATTATGTTTTTTGGATTTGTCGGCGCCGAATTATTATCAGGATTCGACGAATCTTTTCTGGACAATTGAGCGCAAGCTGTGGCGAAAATAATAGTTATCAAAAAGATGCTAAGTCTGCTAATATTTGTTTTCATAATCTGGTAATTTATCTTTTCCTGGTATGGTTTCGGTTTGATGCACTCATTTAACTTTTTTAACAATATCATCTCGCCTGGTATGATTAGGTTTATTCATACCAACAATGTGCAAAAATAGATAAACTCTGTATTACCTGACTTAAGAAAATACTAAATTATTGTTTTTAACAGATAAGGAGATGTATTTGACCATCATGTGCTGACTAATATAATTCCCAGTTACCCTTTAGATAGTAGTGATACAATACTGGATCATGAATCCTGTTAACCTTTACACTGTCTTCGTTGGAGTAGATGTCCTTTCCAAAGGAAGTGATTAACTGCATAGCTTCGTTATTGATCCATCTGACATTTATATCCTCAAACGATAAGCTCTGAAGTTTACGTTTAAGTACTTCAGGTTTAACCTGACTTTTTACTCCAAGTACCCATCCCCATTCACCAAGTGTTATAATTTGATTATGAAGCGGAATCGTACTAAAACCAGCAGAATGGACAGTTTTCTCGATACACCTGAAAGCCTTGGTTGCATAATAGGGACTGCCAGCCTGGGTAATTACAATTCCATTGGGCCTTAAACTGCGGTAACAAAGTGTGTAGAATTCATTGGTATATAATCGGCCTAATTCGACACTTCTTGGATCGGGTAGATCAATGATAACTATATCGTAGAATGATTTTGTCGCTTCCAGAAACTGATAGCCATCTTCATTGATTACATTTACCCTGGATTCCTTTAGTGCGCCACTGTTCAAATCAACAAGTATGGGATGCTCCGAAGCAAGCCGTGTCATTCCCGGATCCAGATCGACCAGTGTGATTGTCTTAACTTCTGAATATTTAAGTACCTCTCTTGCCGTACATCCATCACCACCGCCAAGAATCAGGATGTCTTTCTTCTGACTTGCAAGCTTCATTGCCGGATGCACGATAGGCTCATGATAAAGTACCTCATCCAGGGTACTCAGCTGTTGATTTCCATTAATAAACAGCCAATAGTCATTTTTCCATTGCGTAATGACCAGCTTTTGATACCTGGTTTGCTCTTCATAAACGATCTTATCCTTGTATCTTTTCTGTTCGCCGTGCAGAATAATAGGCTTAGCGACAAAGAAACCGGCCACCAGTATGATCATGATACCTGAAGAAAGGCTGCCCAATAGTCTGTGACGATTAAGCGATAGTTGTTTCCAAAGAATAAAGAGCAGCAGGAGTGCAACTAAGAAATTTATCATACCCAGAACAAACGGAGTATAAGTTAATCCGAGGTAGGGAAGTCCGACAAAGGCAAAAAATACACCACCCACCAGCGAACCAAAATAGTCCTTTTCGAGTACTGATGAAACATTGATCTTCAATTCCTCAAATTCATCATTCAGTCTTACCACCAGCGGGATTTCAAGGCCTATCAGAATTCCGATCGCAATGCTGAGTGTATAAATTATCGCACCATGATAGATGGTATAGGCAGATACCGTGTATGCAATCAGCGAGGAGTAGGAGACAAGTACGGACAATAGAAACTCTATGAATATGAATTTCATCAATAGGTTTCCATTTACATACTTGCTTAATCGGCTGCCTATTCCCATAGAAAAAAGCATGATAGATACTGTCATGGTCCATTGCATAACAGAGTCACCAAGAAAGTAGGTTGCCAGAGTAGACAATATGTATTCTGCAACGATTCCGGATAAACCAGTTGCAAAAAGTGCCAGTTTAAGTATGTTGGATTTCAATCGCATTACTTGAGTCACTTTCATATAAACCTGCGATGCATGAAAATAGCCAGGTTATTATTCCGTACCTTGCTACAGACACCAGGTGATGAGCACCGATCCACCTATGTAGGCAAAGGCTTCAATCAGGCCTGCACCCATGTTAGGTTTGCTTTGATTAACAAGCTCATCACTTAGTTTTTGGCCGGGTAAAAGTATTTTATCCGTCAGGAATCTCACAAGTGGCAAGAGAATCAGTCCGATCACTACCTCAATTCCAAGATTCATAAAAGATTGTTCCCAGCTTACAAAATCTTCCATTAAGGCAAAGCGAATCAGGTTCCCAAGCGCGACGATTGCGCCTGCAAATCCAATCCCAACCGCAACATTATCCTTTTCAATATGCTCATGAACGTTGTAAGGAGTAATGGCATTATAAACACGGCTGGTGATTATCATTACCACCATTCCAATTGCCCAGAATGCCAGAGCCGTAAAGATAGATCCTCCTTCCCCTGATACCGCTCCAAAAATGATTAGGCCGGTAGCAATTGAAATCGCTGCCTCAACCACACCGGTACCTTCATTTTTATCAACAATAATCTCCTTAAAAGTACTGAAGCCTCTTAAGATTAGCATGTCATTAATAAAAATAGAGACGTTAAGTAAAATGATTGCCAGTAATCCATAAATAAAGATGTCGATCAAATCCGTAACCAGGCCTTCAGAAGGTCCGACCACAGCGCTTCCAATGGCCAGTAATAATCCGATGAAATAACCGGTATGTGCAATGGCAAAGGCAAAGTTGTCGTTCTCTACCAATTCTTTTTTAACCTCTATTTTCCTGTTGAAGAGCTGGTACACCAACTTACCAATGTAGAAAAGAATAAAAGCGCTTGCCAGATAAGTAATAGTTGAAAGTATTATATCAAGATAGTTCATAATTCTATTTTTAACAATTGTCTATTTTCCACCTCTGCTTGATGATCTGGATCGTGATGAGCTCGTATATCGATTGGAACTGCGAGTTCGTTTCTGATTGGCAGAACTCTTACCGGCAGATGAGCCGGAGCGCTGAACTTTACTGTTCACCCGATTCTTAAAGGAAGATGAGTTTGTATAACTAGAATTGCTTCTGGTTTTTGAATTATAATTGCTATAAGTACCGTAAGTGGACCGGCCGTTAACATTGGGCCCATAATAGGATCTTCCATATCCGCGATAATTGCTCCTGTAATCATTCCAGTGGGAATATCGCGCTGGATAAGTCATCATATGAAATACGGAACTTAGCATGGCATATTTACCATAAAACTCCCAGAAACTCCCACCATCTCGTTGTCGCCATTGACCATATTTCTCATTGCCAATGTAATTGGAGTATCCGGCCGGGCTTACCGATTTAGATACCTTTCCGGTGGAATCTTTTGAAGCGATCTCCATGCCCATGTTATTCTCATGGAAAGCAAAGAAGTCCTTCGGTACCTCCTGCCACTCAGTTGTTTCTGTTTTAAGTTCATCGCTCAGCTCAGAAATTACCTGATATTGATGTCTGTAGACTTTTGAATAGTTTCCCTCAACTTCCATATCATAGAGAATGATGGAAAATTCAGGTACTGTATTCATATCCCTGATCATGATATCGACAGGATTCTTTACAAATTTTTTCTCGCTGGCACAGCTGACAAGTATCAGGACTGTGGAAAAGAGGAGAAGATATTTTTTCATGGTTTAAGATTTACTATTAGCAGGTTCATGACAGTATCTATGAATAACTGGATGCCGGTATCAATCACTGATTGTTTACTTAGCTCCATTCATTCAATTCGATTTTGCTTATAAAGTTAACTAAAAATGACTGACGGTTCAGGAATGAGGGAGTATGTTGCTAATTTCATATTCCTTCACAACTAAACCGCATGAAGCTTCAAACTCTTTGTCGCCCCATTGCTCTATTGTTATTACTTTGTCTTCAGCCTCATTGAAGTAGTTCCAGGAAATCAGCTCATCCCAGGCGTCTTCGCCATGATCGTTGTTGTGAAAGAATCCGGGACTTTCACCATCCAGAAGATAAGTTTCACCCTGATAGTTGATTTTTTTTGGAGCTTCCTGAAATTTGATGATATGTTCAGGCAAATCTTCATCGATTGCTCTGATTTTTATTTTGGAGGAAATACTTATTTCCAACTCATCATCATCCTCAAAATGAAGGTAGAGTAGCTCATCACCAGAATCTATTTTAAACTCATAGGTGAAGAAATTATCTCCCCAGTCATACTGATATTCCTCCTTAACAATCCATGATTTCAGGTTGTATTCAAATACAAATCCTTTTTTGAAGTCATGCACAGAGAGATTTGTTACATCGTATTCAGGTTCTTTCTCTTTCTTAAAGCGATCGAATATTCCCATATTATTAGAAAATTTGGGACCTGAGTACTAAAAGATTCCCGGCACTCAGGTCCCTCTATATGCTACTCTTTGATATTCATTTTAGCCTTAAGATCCGCCAAAGCATCGGAAGCTTTTACGGAAGCATCATCTTTCAGAACATCATCAATCTCATCGTCCAGGGTTTTGCTTTCGTTTGAGATTTCGCCATAAGCTTCTGCCAATGCTTCATCAGCTTCAACTTTTTCTTTCATGCGTTCAAGCATGGCAATGGTACCATCGCTATCAATCTGAGCCATTTGTTTGTTGATCTTCTTAGTTGTCTCGCTCACCTTAGCCCTGGCTTTCAGTGTTTTTAGTTCATTTTCGTAATGACTGATGCTAGATCTTAACTTCTTGATATTACCATCGATGGTGGCAATGTTAGTCTCAAAGTTTTGGAACCTTTTAGTGGCTTCTGCCGCAGTTTTTGTTGCTTCATCTTTTTTCAAGAGAGCTTCACTGGCGAGGCGATCTGCCTCTGCAGTATCCAGTTGGCCATTCTGAGCTTTACCCAATAATAGCATCGCTTTCTTTTCATAATCAGCCATTTTATTATTGGCCTGAGATGCTTCTGATTTGGCCCGAATTGCTAGTGCTTTAACTTCAGCTAAAGCTTTAAGTCCTTCATCCAGATCCTTTTTAAGATCACGAATGCCCTGTTCAGTTAATCTGATAGGATTTTCCAATTTATCAACTACTGCATGAGCTTCTGCTTCGCCCATTTTGAATATTCTTTTTATTAAATTCATTTTATTAAAGGTTTTACTATTTAGATAAATCAATTAACTCTTCACCAAATTCACTTAAGAAGATTCCCAGTGAATTCAGGCTTCCCGATATTTCATTCAGATCAAGATTTTCCAGCTGCAATGTGTCGCGAAAAATCACCTTTGTTCCGGTTTCATCCAGTACCAGAGCTCCATGAATAATTTCCCTGTTCATTTGGAGTAATCGTTTGAAAATGTCGGTGCTATCGGCTTTAATTTGAAATACAAACTGTTCAAAAATAAGAATCGGATCATCGCAGGCTACCATCATATTGGCGATACCTTCTTCTTCTTTTTCAATTACGAATACTGAATCTGCTGTGTTGTCCTCGACTATATTGTATTCAAGTTCAAGCAGGTAGTCTCTTACTTTTTCAAAACTGTTGTTCATTTTTAAATCATCTTTTATGGTTAATAATCTATTTTAAAGGTATTATTCTGATATCTTTTTCATTCCTGTTCAAAATAAAACCAATTAACGAAGCCATGTTCCAAACATTACAGATGGTTGGAAAAATAAATTCTATTAAGTTTTTGCTATTGCTTCTGTTTGCGACGTTCCGATATAAATATGCGACACAAATATCCCAGTTTGTAGATATCAAAAAGTAGCAAGCTGGGTTTGTTTCCCCGGATATTTCTCATGATAAACTTCTCGAAAATGGAGTATTTCCAGGCTATGATGCCTACCATCCGTAACCTTTCGAGGTGCCTGAGATATCTGGTAGTTTTAAAATCTATAACCAGAGAGTTGAACTTACCTGACTGATAAATATGATACAGATTCACCAATCCCTGATTCATCTGTGCTATAAAGCTCTCGTTGCTCACATAACCGCTGTGCATAATTGGGTTATTGATGTGCTGAATAGAATAGCCTTCCTCTTTGAGAGAGTATGCAAATAGTGTGTCTTCGTGCCCCCAGCCTGTTAACAGGCTATCATTGAAAGGCAGTTCCTCAACAATTCGTTTAGCAATCACAAAGTTATTTGTACAGAATGAATGATATTGACGCTGCCGACGAACATCGTAAGGTGCACCATTTTTCGCAACCGAATAAAACCACTGTAGAAAAAAGGATCTGTCTTCCGGTTGCGGGCCATATTCCCTACCGCCATAAATGGTGATATCTCCTTCACAAAACTTAAGATAGTTCATCAGAAATTCATCATTTTCTATGGTAGAATCGCAGTCCAGAAAGAGCAGGAACTCATATTTGGCTCTTGCTGTCAATTCATTTCTAATCGCAGATCGCCCGATGTTTTGGGGCATTTCTTCATAAATCACATGATCCAGCGCAGAGAGAGGACGATTAAGTTCCTTGAATGAATCCTTTGAGCCATCATCCAACAATAAAATTTCTACAGGTTCAGTTACACTTGCTATCTGCTTAAGCAAGGTGCTGACTATCTCCTGAACGTGAAAATTGTAAACCGGAATACATACAGACAACATATCTTTCGATTATAGATATTGATGGCACAAGATAATCAAAAATTAGTTGGCAGGGAAGGTTAAACCAGCAGCCTGCGACAGTTTAACCTGATAACCTTTACCCGGTTCCAGATTACCAATCAGATCAACACCGTAGAGCGGCCAATAGATATTTCCATCACCATCTTTTATAATAATAATGTCAGTGGCAATGGTCGTCAACATGTTCACGAGAGGAGCAGCAGCCTGACGTAAATATCCAAACATACTCCAACCAGCGGGTAACTGAATCAGATAATTTTCAGGAACTGCCGCTGTACCGATAATTAGCAACGAATCGCTTGAACTCATCTTAATCAAATATCCTTCTCCAAGTGTAAGACTGTCCAGTAGAGCCACAAATGGTGGCCAGTAAACCAGTCCGTTGTCGTCCTTCATTAATATAATGTTTTGATGGACAGTTTGAAAAGTAGAATCAATCAGCGGATTCAAGGGTACTAAATAAGTGGAAAATATACTCCAGTTCATTGGAAATGAAATCAGCTGGGTATCAGGAATTACAGTTTGAACAAGCGTCTCATCCGAACCGATGCATGGCGTAAGTACATCTCTGAGATCACCATCAATATCACTACTGATACCCGTAATAGGATTTCCGGCGCCAATAAGCAAACTTGAGCTACTAATATGCAGATTATCATTTTGCATATAGTTCGGCACAACAGATAGAGAGTTCGCATCCCAGCCGCTCATCAGTTGCCAGGTTGTCAGGTCAGGCGGATCGAAATTTCCAAGTTTGCCCAGAATAGCACCATTTGAGTGAAAGTTGTTATAATCTGAAGCAGTTACGTAACTGTTTGTAAGCGCAGTAGCAGACAGGTAGATAGCTCGTCCTCCTGTGATATTCGATAGAGAATTGTTCTTAAGAACCAGTCCACCTGAGCTGTTGGTAGAAAGACAAGTAAAATATGCCGCACTACTACCGGTACCGCCTGTGTTCATTAGTACAGAGTTGTAATAGAAATGTTGGTTCATTCCATTAAATGAATAGAGGCCATAGTTGCTGGCGGTACTCGTTCCGCTTAGCACAACACTATTGTTAAAAATAAGTATTCCGGGCAAAGCTGATCCATCGCAATAATTCAGGTAGAGTCCGTAGTTTTTATCATAACCACTGATTTGAATCTGATTGCCTGATAGTTCTGAATTTCCATCGCAGAATCCAGCCCAAATTCCATATACATAATTATAGGTTTCATTCTCAGGATTGGACTCGATGGTGTTGTTTTTAATGATTACATTTTCCTGAAAGTGAGCCAAAATACCACGGGCTGAGAAGGAACTAATCACATTGTTGGAGATTTCAAGTCCATCTTCAATAATAGTGGTAGCAATACCTTTCATGTAAATACCATAGCTGCCACCGTTAATGATATTGTTGTTGATACTTGTAAAATCATCGTTGGAACCGTCCGAAAATATAACTGCATAATCAGTACTATGTGAATTATAAGCTAATCCATATACCAGGCAGTTTTGAATCGTGTTTCCAATCGCAGTATTAGTAAACTCCACAACCCGGCAATAGCTCCATACAACATCGGTTGTTAAGGTGATGTGGTCGAAAGTAATGTAATCCGCCCCATCAAACAGGACTGTATAATTATCATTGTAAGTTGAGTATGAGTTGGTAAGAATAACTGAAGAGCTGTCTCCGCTGGCAGCTGTGAAGGTAACAGTATTGCTTGCGCTGGTTCCACCTATTTCAGTCAGAATCAATTTTTCGTTGTAGGTTCCGGCCATCACATTAAACACAACGGGACCGTCAACGCCTAACAGAACAGCATTTGTAACTGCCTCTGTAAATGAGGTGTAATCACCACTTCCGTTTTGGTCAATCACATAGCTACCGTTCAGGGGGCCAGGCAAACTAAATTCATCTGCACCAATGTCCGGATTACTGCTATCCCGGATATCGCCATCGATATCAACAAGAATTTGCAAAACCGGATTTCCCGTTGCATCCAGGGAATAATTTCCAGTGTGCAGATCGCTTGGACTGGTAAACTGTGGATTGAGATTGTGAGAATTAAGATCCCAACCTGATGCCATTTGCCAATCCGAAAGTGTTGCCTCTGAGATCCCATTATACTTAGTGAGGGTTGCGCCTGAAACATAGTAATTGTTATAGTCGCATTCACTAATCATATTGTTGCTAACAACATTGTAGCTTGTGTATATGGCAACTCCTGGTCCACTATTAACTGCCACATTGTTCTTTACTTTTACATTACCTGTATAGGTGCTGCCATAGGTGGTCAGATAGAGTGCACGACCATCATTAATATCGCCACCGGTAACATGAATTGAATTGTAACATATAATTTGATTTGAACCATGGTAGATAAACATGCCCCGAACAACATCGTTGTTGGTTCCGGTTTGTGCAACAAAGTTATTCGCAATGAGAATTGGACTCAATGAGGATCCATCAGAGAAATCGGTTCTGATTCCGGTCAGATTATCCGATCCGCGTATTTCAACTCTGTTTCCGGAGATTTCACTGGGGCCATCCATGTGTTTCGTATAGATCCCGTAAGAATATGTGTATACAGTAGGAGCACTCGTTACAATGTTATTCCTTACATCCAGATTGTACTGATAGTCGGCACGAATTCCATGGTAGAAAAAATTTTCAATAATATTGTTTCTGATATAATTATTGTATTCGTTGCTACTGCTTGTGGTTTTAAAGAAAATGCCATAGGATCCATTAAGAATGGAGTTGTTCAGAATTGCATTGTAAGAATCAACACTTGTTTAAGATGATATTACTGCATTGTCTTCATAATTATAGCTAACACTTTGTCCTACAATGTGGCAGTTGCTTAAGGTATTATAGCTTGCCTGGTTCTCAAAGATGATTACTTTGCTGTAAAAAAGACCGGTTGATTGAATGCTTAGTTTTTGGAATTTAATATGGTCTGCTCCATCCAGTTTAACAACATGGTTGGCAGGAAATGAACTTTGGTTGAAGGTAAGTACTACAGATAAACTATCTGCAGCATTTCCGGAAAAAGTAATCG
>Ga0233443_1002971_pt1 | contig 12352 bp, 24 predicted proteins | sample SI_123_September_2_FD_182784 | JGI IMG/M metagenome (GOLD analysis project Ga0233443, IMG submission 182784) | Seawater microbial communities from Saanich Inlet, British Columbia, Canada - SI_123_September2016_200_MG | ecosystem: Environmental > Aquatic > Marine > Inlet | place: Canada: British... | reverse complement strand
AGCCGAAACAGAGCCGAAAGTCGCTACGCTCCACACGCAAGGGGCTTGCGAGAGCCGAAATAGCCGAAACGCTACTCCAACCGCTCGAGAATGCGCCAGGTGCGCGAAAGGGCGATACCCCACTCTGCCCCGTGATCGTCAAGAGCCTGATGCTCAAAAGTCCAAGATAAGGCGTGAGCGTATTCGTGCCAGAGGATAAGCAGAGCCGAAACCTGCGGTAAATCCGCCTGAATCCTTACTAAAAGGTAAAGTTTCTTGCCTTTATGCCCCATCAGCGAGCAGTCGCCCATTCTTCCGTCTGGTAAATCCGCCACCCGTAGCCGAACTGGGAACGCTGTAGGCAATTCGTAGCGCAATATGCGCATTTTTTCCGTCAGGAATCGACTATTTGCGCTCATAGCCGATATATTGCACCACCAAACGACATAATGCCCGCTTTTTGTAGCACAAGTTGCGAAAATACGGCTCTCTTGTCTGGGAAAACATCAAAGTAGGCGAAACCCGTCAGCCAAGTGCTTGCGCCTTTGACGAACTCCTTGCCGTGGCTTGCTCGGTCAGCCATCATCGGCGTGATAAGCCAGTCAGCGTATGGCTCTCTATCCGTTGGCTTAGCGTAATATTGGGGCGTATGAACATGGCCCGAAGTGCCTGACCTGCCTTGGTTGGCGAGCTCTTTCGCCGCTGGATACTGACCGCCGAAACGCCCATGCGTAACGGTGAAACAATCCCCATACACCTTAAAATCGGTCTTGTAGGCCGAACCTTCTGGGTCGAGTTGCGCGTTATTGTGAACTAAGCCGATTCTTAACTCTTTAAGGCAGAGCAGTTCGCTGAATGACAAGCAACGCAGAGACGCTAGGGCAGGTGCTGTATCGGCTAAGTAGCGGATTAGGCGATACTCATGGTTGCCAATAAAGAAGTCAATCTGTGCGTCTGGGGCGGCTTCTCGGATGGGTTTGAGGATATTCTCCACGCTCCAATCTATTTCACCCTGTAAATCTAAGAGCCGATTGGGATTCCTGCTCCATTTTGACGGCTCGTAGAAGTCTAGAACATCGCCATTTAAGCAGATAATATCGGGCTGAATCCGTTTGGCTGTATCAATGAAAACCTCAAGGGCGAAACGGTCAACCTCTTTGCCGTGAAAGTCTGAGCCAACAAGGATGCTTAGGTGTGGCTCGTCTTGCGATCGGTCGAACGCGCCAACCCACGGCTGAATCTCTGCCTTAAAGTATGCGCCAATCCGTTCTTCCGTCTTGAGTTTCGCACGGCGGTTGCGGTATTGCGTTGTTGCCCGATTGTCTCTAAGCCCTGCCGCCCTCTGGAACTCGCTGTGATTGCCGAATAAATCAAATACAACCTCCTCTGGAAAATGCCCAAAGCGTTTGTATCTGGCTCTTGAGCAAGTGCCGTGGTAGCGGTTATCTGGGTCGTCAGCAATGCGGAGAATGTCAGCGATTAACTCCGCTTCATGGCTCAAACTGTTGGACTCTACCCACGCTTGCCGCGCTTTTAGGGCTTCCTCGGCTTGCATTTCTGCGAGTTTCGCCTTGCTCGGCGGCGTTTCTTCCGCCCAGCCGTCGGGATCGAAAGTCATTTCTTATATGCCTTGCTGAATAGGTCTGGTTCGCAATTTTGCATATGTTGGCGTAATGCGCCTGATTTGAACTGATAGTCAAAATTCTCAACAGCCATTTCATGAATCTGCCGCAGGCTAACATGACTACGCCTATCAGCAATTGCTTGCAAGATTACACGCAAGGCATCACAGAGTTTGGGTGAACCGCAGGTGCAACATTGTCTAGCGGACTTTGGCGGCGTTTCCTCCGCCCACTTCTTAGGGTCAAAAGCCATGCGGCTAGTATGCCATCACGCACGCCTTTGACAATGACGGCATACACCATCATTACGGGCATCATGCCCAAAGAGCAGGCATGACAATCTAATGCAGATTCTAAGCAATGTAATCAATTGTGATTTTGACTTGAGCGCGAGTATGGAGGCGCACCGTTGCACCGCCACCTTTCATTTTATCGCCTAAATCATAAACCACAGTCTTAAGCAGGTTGTCGTCCGTGTAAACCCCTGCTTTTTCCAAAGAGTCAAGTAAGCATTTCTTGAGATTGTCCAAGTCTCGCCGCCGCTTATCAGGCGGGTAATAAGTTATATCAGCAAACAACTGCTCATCTTTAGGATGGCTCATCACGGCATCAAGCACAAGAGCGTAGATATCCTCTCGATACGCCCGCCCCCTAGCGGTAATGTATTTGATTTTGCCTCTTTGCCCCCAGTAGTGATTAACCGTTATCGGCCACGGCACTTGCAGGGTGGTTTGGGGTGTTCCTTTGCGCCTAATCATGTCTTTGCGGCTCTTGTCAGCGTATTCGTTGTTGAGAACTTTAGAGAGGCTCATTTATCCCATCCTCTACGCAGTTTCAGTTCTTCCTCTCTCGGAAGCCTGTAGCGGCTCTTTGGCTTCATTGGCGGTGGAGCGTGGAAAGCGCAATACCACTTGAGATAGCGGTATTGAGTGCCTTCGCGTTCGCATCGGGAGCAGTTATTTTTCATTTAGTATTTTCTCCACTAATTCGACCCTTTCCGCGATCCAGCGCATAACTGGCACGGCCATTGAGTTACCCATTGCTTTATATCGCGGCCCATCTGGGCAGTCATCGGCGGGTTTTTTGCGCCACGGGATTTTAGTGTAGTCGTCTGGAAAACCCTGTAGTCGTTCACACTCGATTGGCGTTAGTCGCCGCACCTGCCTAGCATCACTTTGTGTAACGCCTTCGACAACGCTCGTTGTTGACCGTATATCCCCAACATCAAAAGTGTTTACTGTGTTAGCCACCCCGTCATCCACCCAAGTTTCGAAGTCGTCAACCGATTTAGCGCGGCGCGATTTGCGATAGGCGACAGCGTGGCGGTCATTGGATGTTAGCGTTGGTGCGGGGTCTGTTTCGCTTCCGACACCTAACCCGTTGCCGCCGCCCCGCGCCTCCAAAATCTTCGGCCCGCTGGCGTTAGAAATGCCGCTGGCAGCACCGAGCGTTGCGGCCACCTGTCCCGTTATCGCGCCGTTGTAAACGTCGCAACCCCGCGCCTCAACGCAAAAGGTTTCCCAGCCGCCGCTCAACACACCGCCGCTTGCCTTTAGCGTTCCAGCCCCGTCTTCTCCTCTGTAGCCTCCGAGACTACTTTCTCTAAAGCACCTTTCAGCATCTTCGGAAGCACTTTGCCCCGCCTCTCTGCTCGGCGGAGGATTCCCGCGCAAGCTTTCTCGCTCAAATAATACCGCTGTGGCAGGCCGCCAATCTCCAAGACATCCGACAAGAAAGACACGCCTGCGCCGCTGTGGAACTCCGAAATATTGAGCGTCCAAGATTCGCCACGCCAGGCCATACCCGCACTCCCCCAATCCTTGCAAGATTGCCCCAAAATCTCGCCCTTCGCCTGAACTAAGGACTCCTGGGACATTCTCCCAGACAACCCATTTGGGCCGTGTCGCCAAAGCAAGTTTACAAAATTCGAGTGCCAAGTTGCCACGCTCATCATCCAAGCCTCCTCGCAGTCCTGCGACGCTGAAGCTTTGGCAGGGCGTGCCTCCGACAAGAAGGTCAATTGTGTTTGGTTTTCCGTATTTTTCATGGTCTCTGATTGTTGTCATGTCGCCCAAGTTTGGAACATCAGGGTAGTGATGGGCAAGCACTTCTGATGGGAATTTTTCTATCTCGGCAAACCATTGGGGCTTCCACCCTAACCCGTGCCAAGCGACGGTAGCAGCTTCCACGCCTGAACATACTGAACCGTATCTCATCCAAACAGCCCCCCGATTTTTCTAGGGCTTTCGTCATGATCTAAAATTTCATCAAAGATTTCAGCGGGTATGCGTGATCGCTCCCGCGCACCCTTAATCCCCTGCGTCCCCGTCTTTGAACCCCTCGGTGCGGCAACATGGCAAGTGTCGCCGTTCCTGCATGGCGGTTTCGGTTGCCAGTCCATATCGTTTGTCCAAATATCTGTTGGCTTCATTCGGCTATCACCGTATTGGCAATAAGTAACCGTAACTTGTCGCCACGCCAGCCCAGAGGCGTTGAGAATATCAGGTATGATTTTCCTCATCATGCCTCGCGGGTTTTCGATATACCACTTTCGCGGCTTCAATTCCGCAATGAGGGCAAGCGTGCGTTTAAGTATGGCGACTCCGAGCCGAGCAGAAGGCGACTTCGGCGCACGGGTTTCTTTATCCCAGTTGCGACCAATAGCGGCAACCGAGAAGCCCTCGCAAGGTGGACTCGCCCAGAGCATTTCCGCATTGGGGTAGATTGCTGACTCGTCAAGTATGTCCCGCTTGGTATGCGTCCCCTCGGCAAGTTCATCGGCGTGATCGGCTAGGTCAAAGGTTGCTATCTCGTGTCCGCGCTTAAGGGCAATCTGCGAAAACGAGCCTGTGCCAGAAAAAAGTTCAAGCGTTTGCATTAAATCCCTCCTGCGAGTTGTCTTCGTGGCAGGACGATGGGTGAATCAACTTAGCCTCTCCGACTTCCAAACACAGGGCGATATGCCATTCAGCCCCGCACTCAACGCACATTAAGTAGTCCTGCTGGTGGCCGTAGTCCTCAAAGACACTATCTAGGTGTTCTATGCCGCCTTCGCAGAATGGACATAGTGGGAAAGCCATGTAGCCGTCTTGGTAAGGATGTTCGACTTGCGCTTTATGGTTATTTTTCAATGTTGCACCGACACTAGCCGCCCCCGCAAAAGCGCAACAAACGCCTCAAGGCAATGCTCGAAAGCCCACCCATCGTCAGCATCCATGTCTAGCCGCCCAAGTTCGGAGCGGAGATAAGCAAGGTGCTTCTCGCTGGTGAGTATCATCTCTGTGAATTCGGCGACATCACGGAAGTAATGCTCCGATTCGCCCGTTGGTGTTTTTAGGTGGATTATCATCTTGTCTCCCCAACCGTTTCCTTTTTGGAAAGTGTTGCTAAGTGCCGAGCGTAGCGGCGTTGGTGTTCTGGGTTGGCGGGATCAATTCGGTAAACCGTCAAGCCAACAGGCTCAAGCACCTCTCGCAATTGAGCGACTTCGGCATCTGGTTCGTTGTTGGCAACCGCAGGAGAGCAGGCGCAAAGAAGTAAAAGTAAGGCGTATTTCATTCGTCTATGTCGATGTCTTCGACTGCATTTATAAGTTGAGCGTATGCCGTGATGCCGCGCCCCTTTAGGAGAACATCATCTTCTACGCAGGTGTTTAGCAGATAATTCACGGCATTGTTGAGCCGCCTGAATTGGTGGAGCCGCTTCTCGATTTCTGCAAGCATGGCGAGTTGATGAGTGTCGCCCCCAAGTTCGCCGAGCATCGCGGCTAGGTGTTTTGTTCTGTAAGTCATTTATTTTTCCTCCGTTTCGTTCCATGACTTCTTGCACCTTGAGAGGAAAGTTTCCTCGCTGATATCACAAGAGTAGAAGAGGTCAGCCTGGTGCGCAAGGTCATCCAAGGCCGCAAGTAGTCGCGCTATCCGCAACAGTTCAACCCTTGTTGCGTCTGAATAACCCCTTTCGCTGACCTCAACTTCATCTGTTATCGCTCGACTGACAATGCCGATAGCGTGGTTTTGGTAATCGAATTCGCCGCCGCTCATTTATCTTTCTCCTGCCCACAAGAGGCGCAGATGTTTTTATTAATATCAATCCCTGAAATTTCTTCAAAGATATCAGCATCGAAATTTGGAAGTGCCTTGAGCAATTCAAGGTCACTTTTCCCCCTTTCCGCCCAAGCCCTCGCCCACGCTTCTTGCATCGAGATGGTTTTGAGGTAACCGCCTGTTGTCTCGTGGGATGGGGTTCCCTGCTTTTCTTCGTCTGTCATTTCATTTTCTGATATCCACCTTGTTGGGGATATGCGAAAAAGGAATAGTGGCTTAGGCGCATCTGCCCACTTTTCAACTGTGCAGGGCTTATTGAAAGCACCAAAGCCTGCATAATCGACCGTGCTGAAATGTCCCGTCGAGAAATTGGAAATGCTCCAATTTCCCGTTGAGCGGTTGCCCGTGGAGTAGTCGCCCGTGGAATCATCGCCCGTGGAAAAATCGCCCGTGGAGCAAAGGCCTGACGAAAAATCGCCTGATGACTTATAACCTGACGAAAAATCGCCTGATGAGTGGTCTCCCGATGAGTGGTCGCCTGATGAGTGGTCTCCCGATGAGTGGTCGCCTGATGAGTAATGCCCCGTGGAGCGGTCGCCTGATGAGTAAATTCCCGTTGCGGAAGGTTCTGTTTTAGTCATTTATTTCACCTCCAATCGAACACCTTGCTCAAGGTGGCAACCTGCAACATCGCCGTCTTGCAGAGCCAGTTTCAGCAAACGCTTATTCGGCTTCTCTTCAACGATGGTTTCTTTGTAGTCGGCAGGGATCGCGCTAGGGTCGTCAATCACAACACTAGCAGGATTCTTTTTGACACGCGCTACCAGTTGAGCCGTTTTGACCTCATCCATGCCTGCCGCCTGCATAGCGTCAAGCAAGTAGCCTTTCAGCCATTTCGCCTTACGCTCAAGGGAGCGGCGACGGCTGGTCATCGCGTCCGTAGCTTCCTTGATAGCCTTCGCCTCGGCTTCAAGGTTCTTCTGAATCGCCATAATGCCGTGAGCCTTATCCTCGAAAGCGCACAAAACGCCCTCCAAAGTGTCCTGCACCGCCTCTTGTGGCACATCTGGGTCTTCTGCCATACGCGACAAGCCCTCAAGCGCGGCTGTGATTTCGTAGAGCTTCATGATTTAGCCTCGTGCCACGCGATAGCGGATTCCAGTTGAGCGATTAGTTCCTGTGCCTCCATTGAGGAAAGGCAAGAGGTCATTTCGCACATCCGACCTGCGGCAAGCCGTATCCAGATTTGGTCATCGTCATACGCCCCGCCCCGCCACGAGATTACCTCGATTTTGGCATCCGAGATGTCAGGAGCCAGTTCCGTTTTTTTGTAAGTGCCATTTTCCATTGTTTTAGTGCCTCTTGTTTTGTTGAACTTGCGTGAGGATCGCAAGGATGGTAAAAGTGAAAGTTGCTATCGAGACTGCGATTATCCAAATATAAACGCAAGACATGGCTAGGTCGTGGAGCAGTTGCATTATTTCGCCTCCCGTGGGTCGATGTAGCCGCTGAGACCGTCAGGGAGCCAGAGAATCCAAGCACCTTGCGGGTTGTCGGGGCATTTTTCAATCCAGCCCTTGCTAACCAATTTCCGCACGGCAAAGCGCACCGCGCATCGGCTCTTGCCAATCTCTGCCGCCAAGTGTCGCTCTGGCGGAAAAACAAAGTGCCGCTTCATGTAGTCGATTGCGCCCTCAAGTGCGCATAACTGTGATGCTGTCAAAGGTGATGGCTTCGCAAGCCCCGTTCTGAGTGATTTCTTAGTCATTACAAGACTTCCCAAATTGTGATTTTTCGTGAGTGCGCTTCTGGGCGCGTTGATTTTGTAACTCGCCCCGTATCGGCAAGTTTTCCATTCCTCGCAAAGCGGCTAAAGATAGCCCCTATGCAGTTCGGGTGTGGTGGTGCGCCCATGACGCTTCGGAAGTCGTCAGCAGTCAGCACGCCCTCATTCCGCAACTTCGCCCAAGAGCAAAGACGCGCAAGGTTCGTGTGAGCCAACACCATCCACGCCTCATGCTTTTCCGCAACCTGCTGTTGCCCAAAAAGTTTTGCTTCCTCGCCAGTTGCAGGGGGCTTTTGCCCCCCACATACATAGCACAAGTCTTTTCCGCCGTCCTTGTCGAGTTCCCAGCCCCGACCCTCGCATGATGGGCAATTAGAAGGGGCAGTCGTCATCGTTCAATGGGCTTGAGGGTGCTGTAAGGAGTGGGTCAATCGCTTCGGCTGTTGTTGCGGCGATCGGCGCGGCTGTCTTCGCTTTCGGGGTTAAGCGGAAGGTCTTAATCTCGTTGCCAACGGGCATTTCTTTTGTCCAATCAGCACCATCTTCCAAGCCCTGAATTAGAGGCTCTAAGTCAGCCTTTTTGATACGCATCGCCCATTTTGGCTTAGCGGCACACAATGAGGCAAAGTCGCCCCATTTGTTCGTCAGGTCTACCAAGTTGCCGTCATCGCCCGTAAAGACGAGTAGAGCTTTGTAAAGGTGCGGCTCGAATTGCGCACGGTCAAGCCCAGTCAGTTCACATATTCGCCCCATGCACTCGCCCCATTCTTTCGGCAAGTCAGCCGCATAGGACGGTGCGGCTTCTGTAGCGGCTTGCGGTGCGTTCTGTGCGGCTTGTGCTTGTGGTGCAGGTGCTACATCAGCAAAGACGGCGGAGCCTGCTTCGGCTTCTTCGTTCGGGATTTCGCCCTTCCAAAGAAAAGTTGTGGCAAACTTCATGGCGTGGCGAAAAGCCAAACTTGCCGCCGCCTTGCGAGCGTCTTGGTGGCCAACCATAGTGGCCTCGCCAACTCCATCGCGCATAACTGAGCGTTCGCCGCAATGGAGCGTGAGCCGCCCCTTTGCGTAGGCGTGTTGTCCAGGCTTCTTGTTCTTGCCCACCTTGACGCGGCTATCAACCTCTTGCTCAACAATTTGCCAAGTCCAATCAAAGCCAAAGATGGCGTTCAATCGGTCAAGCAGGTGATGTTGCTCAACCCACGATTCCATTTTGCCGTGAGTGTTTTTGCGTGTGGTGATCTGTTCAGCGTTGTATGGCTGACAGAGTTGTTGTAGTTTTTCCATTTTATTTATCTCCTAAAAGAGTGTGTTGAGGATGGCTTCCTCGATTTCGTCCGCAAAATCGCGTTCGAGATTTTTGCAGAAAAGTGCTGAGCATTCCTGCACATCACCGTTTTCGTTGGTGTTTTCGCAAGCGTCCACCGTGAAAGTTACTTCTCGGTATGGCTCATAGATGCCGTCGCCGTGGTAGACCTGCGTTTCGTCCACCTCGTAGGTAACATCGATTTCCAGAAAGAGGCTTCGGCCTCGGTAGATAATGTCGGCTAGTTCGATTTCCATGATGCGCACCTATTTGGCCTCCTTCTTAACGCCGCCACGACCTGCCCAGAGGCCTTTCCAGTCTTCGCCGTGGCTTGCTTCGGTTTCGACGAGGTGCTTTCGGTATTTCTCTGACTTTTCAGCCGCCAAAGCGCACTCGATTGTAAGTTGCTCAACAATGCCCTCGACAAAGGGTGTTTGCCCGTCAAATTTGATGCCGCGCAAACGGCTTGTTGCTTCCTCCAAGAGAAAGACGACTTGGGACATTTCGGCTATAGCGCGGGAATGCGCTTCGGCTTCGGCGAGACTCATCGTTTCACCTCTGGGAAGGCCCCTTTGACGGCGGCCACCTTGTAGGTGACGGGAACCCCCGCATGGGCCGCGACTTGCGCCGCGCTTAACTCCTTTCCGCGCAGTTCGGCGGGGAGGTCGAGCGGGACTTCCGAAAAACTTGCCGTGAGGCAAGACAGCGAGTGGGGCAAAACGCCCCAGACACGGCGGCCCTTGACCGCCTCGGCCGTGGCGTGAGCCACTACTTCCGCGTCGTCGGGGATCAGCCCCTCGTCGCGGAGATACTTGACTAACCCGCCGTGACGGGTCACGACGACTGGGGGCATCGCCGCCAGTTCGTCGGCGACATGGACGGCCCACCATGTCGCGTCTATGTGTATGTCTGGCACGCCGTCCCTCCACCCGCGCACGGCCGAGGTGCGGCCGTGGCGACCCATCTCGCGGACAGCCGCGAGAGCATCTATTTTCAACAGGGCCACATAGTCCCCGTTGTTTTGGAGGTCTGCTTCGTCAATGACGACCGCTCCCGTGAGCGGCACGCATCGCCGCTCAACGACGACATACCAATCGCCGAACGCATCGGCGACGAACTGGTAGTGGCTCTCGCCACCGTGGGCGACGAGCAGGTTCATCCGCCCACGCTTGGGCGAGTGCTGTAGCCCCTCGCCGTCGGCGATAGCGAGAGTGCGTCGCCCGTTCTGGGCGGTATATGCTAGTGTTTTTCGTTCCATTTTTTTTGTTGGCTAGGGAGATTCCCATTTCAGCCATGCCCAAGAATAACCCCACGATAGCCCGAAGCAAGTATTATCTTGAATTTATTTTAGATATTTCAGCCCTTTCGCGCACCTGGCGCATTCTCGAGCGGTTGGAGTAGCGTTTCGGCTATTTCGGCTCTCGCAAGCCCCTTGCGTGTGGAGCGTAGCGACTTTCGGCTCTGTTTCGGCTCTTTTCGGCTCTGTTTCGGCTCCCTTGCGTGTGGAGCGTAGCGACTTCCGGCTCTGCTTGGAGCCTATAAAAGAGTAAAGGCCGCCCAGAAAGGCGGCCCTTGGTTGTGGTGGATTGGCGGCTACTCAATCCCCCGCTCTTGCGCAATCTCCCATGCCGTTGACTCGAAGCCATACCAGGCTAGGAGGTTTTGGTTCTCGGCGGACATAGCCAGCGGGTCGCCAGCATCCCACGCGTCGCCAAACAACCACCCCATGCCTCGCCCGCAATCGTGGCCGCAGAGAAGGGCCGCAATCGCCAACTTGTGGCGGTCATAAAAAGCGATCGTGTCGCTGTGGTAAATCAGCATTGAGACTATGCCGCTAGCGCAACCGCCCTGGAGCAGGTCGGAGAGGACACCGTCCCGGTCTTCGGGGTCGTGCGAGTCAATCCACGCGAGGACTTCTTTTCTTAGATTTTTCATTTAATTTTGACGACTAGGGAGTATCCCATCTTGGCCGTGATATATCGTAACCCAATTCTAGCCCAAAGCAAGGATTTATCTCGGCTCTTTTCGGCTATTTCGGCTATTTCGGCTCTTTTCGGCTCTTTTCGGCTATTGCCTGGGGCGGTCGGGAGCACCGGGAGCGGTCGGGAGCGGTCGGGAGCGGTCGGGAGCGGTCGGGAGCGCATATAAAAGAGTAAGGGCCACCCGAAAAGGTGGCCCTTGGGTTGGACTAGATGAATTCGATGCCCGCCTTATTCGAGCGCATCGATGGTGCACAATCCACCGCGCAACTCACCGATGAACAGCGCATATTCGGCGATTAATTCTGCAGTGCTCAACGAACCCATATCCAAGTCGTTGTCGAAGCAATATTGGTGGAAGTCCTGCGACTCCCAAATATCCTCGAGCAATAGGGCTTCCGTGACAATCAGATCCGACGGGCGGTGCCTGAATATGAAACGATAGGAATGGTTCATTTTATTTTCCATGTCATAACCTCCTCGACTTCGAGAGCGTCCAAAATCGCATCTTTTGCCCGGCTTGCCATCTCTGCCTTATCATCGGAACGTGTCGGGCGGTGATGCAATGCCGCGCTTGCGTCTTCCAAAATGGCTTGGATGTCCATCTCATCAGGAAGCTGCTCCTCTAAGATGGCTTGGGTTAGCCAGCCGAGAGCCTCTTGACATAGCTCTATTTCGCCGAGTTGCTCGTGTCGGAGCAACCCAAGCTCGTGGCAAACGCTCGCGTATTCGCTGAGTATGTCGCGGGCTGGATTTGGGGTGGTATTTTCCATTTTATTTGTTGCGACTAGGGGAACTCCCATTTTGGCCGCTCACAATCTTACCACACCCATAGCCCATGGCAAGTATTTATCTCAAATAAACTCAAAAAAAACACTACTTATAAGGGTGCATGACTAGCCCGGTGATGATATACTCTGGGCGTGCCAAAAATGGAACTTCTCCTAGGCGCAAAAACCGAAATGAAATTTGATAGAAACTGTAAACTACACCTTTGCTGTTCAAAAAGCGTGGACTCGCGCCTTAACACGCACAAAATTAATATACGCGGGCCACTATGTTCCGAACTTGTGGCCACCAACGGCATGATGTTGGCCGTAGTGCCGGTAGAGATTGAGACTGGTGATGAGGGCGATTTTGTCGAAGTCGATACTTACAAGGCCGCGCTTGCGGCAAAACTGCAATACAAGGGCCGGGCAACTATACGGCCGGCGGGTGACACGGTAAAAGTCGGGCCGCTTGAGGAAATGACTTTTAATCAAGATAACGTCGATGGCCGCTACCCCGTCATCGAAAATGTTGTCCCGAATAAAAGTGACACTAAGGATAGTGTCCTGGTCAACCCTAAAGCTCTCTGGGACTTGTGCCAAGCCCTTGGGCAAGGCCAGGGGGCTAAAGATCCAAGGGTAGAACTTCACTTCTTCGGCGATGGGAAACCGATACTTGTAACCACCGAGACCGATGATGCCGGGGCCTCACCGTACGGCGTAATTATGCCACTGGTTGCAAAATGAGTAAACGGAAAGCCAAAGCAGCCACCGAGATGATTGTCGGGAGCATCCTAATAATTCTATTCCTGGCCATAACGCCAGGCTAAACACCCGATCCACCCCAACCCAAGGGCCACCCGAAACGGT
>Ga0233443_1002959_pt1 | contig 12400 bp, 8 predicted proteins | sample SI_123_September_2_FD_182784 | JGI IMG/M metagenome (GOLD analysis project Ga0233443, IMG submission 182784) | Seawater microbial communities from Saanich Inlet, British Columbia, Canada - SI_123_September2016_200_MG | ecosystem: Environmental > Aquatic > Marine > Inlet | place: Canada: British... | reverse complement strand
TTGCAGTGAGTAATGGATTAGGTAAGCATGCATTAACCAAGTAGGGATTATCCACATTAGGGCCCAGCCCCTAGCCCGTTTGTGGTTAATTCCGGTATGCCTGTATACCGTGTGTCTGTGTCGTATGTCATTCAATAAAGATAGTTACTAGGTAGTACCGGGGGGGTGGTTATCCCGCTGTATGTGGCTCGACAGTTTTACTAGACCCGTACCAATATTAGATATTCTGAAAAGTTTTAGTCTTAAGAGTGTCTTAATCATTCCAGATAGTTAAATCGCCAGTTAGTCTTAAGTCTAACTACACTTAGCAGGAAACTTGTAAATTCTAGGTATTTAGATAATAATTAATACTAGTGGATCCTAATGATAGTAGAACCGCCATAGGTCGAGATGTATTTCACATAAAGGTTTATGAAGTTTTTAGTCTAAATATATAATTCTTAGAAATACTTTGGCTCTACTCATTGCCACATAGTGCTTTGCAAGATTAGTAGATTTTTCTAGATTTTTTGGATCTTCTATATCGATTAAGATAATGCATTCGTTTTCTAATCCTTTAAAGTTTGAAATCTCGGCAAAGCTCATTTTTTCAGGGGGAAATGAGCGCATTGAATGTTCATCCAGTTCAACAAGGTGTCGCTTAACTTTCTTATCTAGCAACTGAACTGAGGATTTCGATATTGGCTTAGGTGAAAGAATAGTTATTTCACCCCAATTCATTCCTGCCTCATTGACTAAGTCGTCAATAATTTGAGATAATTTTTCTGCGCTATCTTTTTCATTGTTAACTATTACACTCTCAACGTTAGGGCCAATAATATCTCCAGAAATTGCCATATCAGAACCTAAATCAGTTTTTATTCTGTCTAAAATATTTTTGGTATTTCGGCAGTTTTTTCTAAGAGGGATTGGGGTTGGTGCATAATCTTGTAAGAATTTTATTGCACTTTTTTCAGTAGGTTTGAATAAGTTGGCCTGATTGTTTTGATCAAAAAAGAAACACCATTGCCCTGATTTAAATCCACCCTCTAGCCAGGGTTCAATTTTTTCTACCAGTGTGTCAAATTGCAAAAGATCTTGCCCTTCATCAACAATAAGAGCATCAAATTTATCAACACCAAAACGTCTAGCGGCTGTGGGTAGGGCGCTTATTGTTGTTACTAGAACGTTAGGTAGATTAATATTAGTTTCTAAGAAATTTTTAAGCCAAGGCGAGTAACAAATTAACAGCACTTGCTTGTCATCTTGTGACCATCTTTTAGCTGTTTCTTGTGCTAGTAGCGTCTTTCCTGTTCCTGCTGATCCTGAGCAAAGCGTTCTTAGACTAACTTCGACAGAATCTGCAAATAACATCTGCGATTTAGTTAATGAGATAATTTCGTCATTAACATCACTTACTGTTGCGTATAGAGGGAGTATAACATCAAACTCGGGGCGTATATAATCTACAATCTTTTCTACATCTGATGCGTTAACATTTTGAGACTTGTTAAATGCTTTTTTATGCTTACTTCTCCAGTGATTAAACAACTTTGGAAGCCATTGATCAAAGTGACGACACTCTTTATTGCCTGCGTGTGTTATCGCGTCCCACTCAAAGGCCTCTTTCAAGTCGCAATCTGGCGTAATCACGCCGTAGCCTTGAGTAAACTCTCGAATAAAGGTCCAGTGAAAGTGCTGCTCAAGATCTTTTAAGGTAGCGTGTAATGCAGATTCTGCCTGCTTGAATGGCCCCTCTCTTGAAGGCTTGCTTTTCTCTCGATGGCGATTTTCATACCTCCAGTTTCCAGAATCTATGTGAACTAAACCACCTTTAATTTCTAAGACAAAAATTCCTTTAGGCCCAACAATTAAAAAGTCAATCTCACCAAATCTCTTCATGGCTTGTTTTGTGGTGGTTACAGAGTGGAATGCTATTAAGCTATCGTCATCGAAACGACGTAGCCACTCAAACACCTTTTTTTCGGCATTGCTTGGTGTTTTATAAGGTACCGCAGGTATCATTCTCATAAAATATACTGGCGTTATTTTAGTTTTTCCCTAACTTTTTCTTCAACAGTGCCTGTAATTCCATCAACAGCAAGTGATTGCTTAAATTCGTCAAGTTTTACATCTGTTTTTATTGATTTTGGAATACCGTCAAAGGTAAATTCGATGCCGGAGCCAGTTATTACCATGGGGTAAGTTCCCTTATCTAGTGTTATTTTGGTTTCAATACAATTCCATTTCATGCCTTCGGCAACCATGACTCTAGTATCTCGATATTTTTTTGCACTTGATGTAATCGCGGAATCACCTAATAACAAATCGTAAAGAGGTGTTATAGTATTTGAAGGAGATTTAATCTCTATTCCAGTGTTGGCACGTGCATGGAACAAGGTGGCCATGAGGGTAGACTGTTCTTTCGTAAATAACGAATAACCTCTCATTTCTGTTGAAAAGCTCTTCCATTTTTCTCTAGCACTAAAAAGCAATGAAGCAACTAGCAGGTCAACAATGTTTACTTGGCTATTTTTAAACTTAACAAGCTCTACAATCTTATCTCTTACGAAAAAGATAATTAGCGCTCGGGAAAAAGGGTTTGGGTGCTGTTCAAATAATTGATCTAAGTTTTTTGTTGTTGAGGTTCGTGTATCTATTAAATCATCCTTTAGAGTAATCAGTGCTTTTTTAGAAGTGCCATCTACCATAGTGTTTTGCTCATTATTTAACTCATTAATTACAGTATCATACACAGAGCTTTCTCTATCTGCGTCTGCTATCGATTTAAATATATTCCAAAATAATAGCACGTATTTCTTATTGGTGTCATGTTTAGTTTCAGGCGAAATTTCACCATGCTTTTTCCAATACAATGCCTCTTTAAGGATTTCATTTACATCAATATCATTTGAAGGGCTGGTTAATTCATTCTGAGGGTAAAGCACACTGTATGTAATTGAAGCATCTGAATCTCTATTTGCAAGTTTAAAATGCAATCCACGCATTGCAGCTAAAGTCTGAATATGGTCTAATAAACTGTGATCATGTTCTATTTTCGGCAGCTGAGTTGAGTAGCTTTTCAAAACGGCTTTCTTTGGCGGTTTTTTAATTTTTAATGTAAATATGTCTAGGTTTTCATTTTTATATCCCGAGGCCCTATCGATGAAATCTTCTTTTGATTCTTTGCTTGGAAAGATGATCTCTGAAATTGTAGTTATTGGCAGTGGGGCACGTAAATACACTTCTTGATCGTTACTAGTGAATTCGCCAGGAAATTGCTTTGAACCTAATCCACCTACACTGTTAACTGTAATGAATTGACCAGTGAAAGAGGCCGTATCAATTTTGATAATAATATCCTCATGTGAACTCTCACAAGTTATATTATTTTCTGTAAAAAGGGGAATCCAGCCAGCTTGAATATCTGTGCTATCACTGCTTTTTATTGAGCCATAGTGTTCAATAATTTGACCTGTAGCTACAATGTGATGTAGTTTCATGTTGTCACTAATAAAATGCCAATATCTATTTACAGGGCCACTCTTAGTGCTAGCGCTTAGGTTTGGATAAAGGTCTTCTTTTATTTGGTTATTAATCACAATATATCACTCCATTGATTTAATTTGTTTGCCATTCTACAAGAGAGGGTATCTTTTTAAAATATTATCATCTGTAGGTATTATTTTATTGTCTATAACCGGACAGACTTCATCATTTACATCCCTTAGCATTATTACCTTCTCTCTTGCTCGTGAAATCATGACATAAAATAGCTTTTTAGTAACGTCAGAGTTATCCTCAACTTGGAATTTATTAATATCAGCTATATACACTCTGTCAAACTCCAGTCCCTTACATGAATGTGCATTGATCACCATAATGCCACCTTTGTCAAAGTGCATGTTTGACATGTTTTTTATATCTTTTCCATTAAAGTAGGTGGTTAATAAAATTTCATTTTTTTCATTTTTGATCATCTCCTCAAGAATAAAGTAGTATTTTTCTCTTACTTTGTTGTCTGGTGTAATAATGCCGATTAGCTTATTCGGCATTAATAGATAACTATTTATTATTCGTTGACAAATGTTATTAAAAGGTCTTTTTTGATAATCATAGTCATAAAGTAAAGGTATTTCTATACTGCTAGATTTTTTAGGGAGCTTAGTTTTTGGCGTGGCCTCGTCGCAATGAAACTGCTCAGCTAATAATGCCACATAATACCCACCATTTGCTTGCCTAAAGTTTTCAGTAAACTCCTTTGATTCTTTTACATCGATTACATCTATTAATTCTGAAATATCTGAATTATTGCCAGTTATTTGTTGATTTTGATCAGCAGCAATAAAAATATTTTCACAGCCTAATCCTAAAATAAATTCGTAAAATCCAGTTGGCATATCTTGTCCCTCATCTATCACTAAATAAGTATTATCTAGTGGCATCATGTTGTCGTTATCAATGACAGATTGCATGATTGTTTTAAAGATATGCTCTGCTAATTTGACTTCAGGCGTCCCTGACTGTCCTGAAGTGCTTAATAAGACATCGTTGTACACCTTGTATAATTCACTATTGGAGTCTGATTCTGTAAAAAAACTATTAAAGTCAAACGGTGTGTTTATAGTATCTCTCAAGCTTTTAATTCTCCAGCGACAGCTCGATAGTTTTGAAATATTCCCCCAAAGAAGGCTATAACTATCATCAGGATCTGTGTATTGTTTAGGATATACTCCAAATGTTGAATTAAACAATTTCCAAAACCAGCTCATCCAACGTTTGCTAGCCTCTTTCACTTCTGGATAAAGCTGTCTACTAGAATGCTCCAGCATTACGTTGTAAACCACAAACTTGTAATCCAATTTCGCATCTCTTACTTGTTTTTTGGCTAGTAGCCTGGCTCTGGATAGTGCTAGTACAGATTTTCCAGTGCCCGGCCCGCCAATAACTAGATATTTACCCTTGAGCGGAAGATATTCTACCTCTAGCTGCTCATCTGAATACGCGGTAATATCAGGCAATTCAAAGATTCTTGTATTGTCAAAATCTGTTGGCATTATTTACCTTCTATATTTAACATTGATAAAATACTTGGAATGTCAAGATTACCTTTTACTAGCGTCCTATCTAGTAGTTTATTACCAAATTCACACGATGTGTCGGGAACTAGTGCGCAACCATGACAAGCTGACATATTTAATAAGCCTGGACCATGTCCTTCGTGCTCTGAACAGACAGGGTCGAGCGCACACCACTGCGCTCTTTCAAATATGTTTGTTAGTAATGAAAATAATTTCTCTGGCTTTGCCATTTCAGCTAGTCCACCAAGTGACCCTGCTTTATCAGCAACCGCTACATAAATTAAAATTCCTAGCATTGGCTCTAGTTGGGAGTTTCCTTTTTGCACATAAAGCCTTTCACTTAAGGAGGCGGCAGGGTAGCCTACATCAGACTCTAGTTGGCGAATCATTAGGTGTGCAATTGTGTGTAATAGTATGAATCTTGGTGTTACTAATACCTCATTGAAAACATAGTTGGTTTTGATATAACTATCCCATCTCTTTTTTAAAATACCAGCTCTTGCTTTTACTGCATCGATTTTTTCCCATTGAGAGATGATTTCTTCATTTAATGTGATAAATACTCCCTCACCAAATAACTCAATAGCCGGGAGCCAGTTTTGCAGCCCCTCTAGGTCGGGAGGTGTTATGTTGACTTGTTTGGTATTCTCAGTATTATCATGGATAGATAAAACATCATTTCCTTTATTTTTTATGCGATGAAACCCTTTGTATACTTCGATTTTTCTAAGTCGTTTTACTAAAACTACTTCGCTAATTAAGTTAATGATATTTAACTGATCATTAGTGTATTTATTGTTATTCTGTAATTTTTTCCATGCTTCGGTGTAGTGTTGGGTTACAAAATCTTCATTCTCATGAAAATTATTGATTTCTTTTAATAATGCTTGGTATTCAAGCTCTATTAATTGCCCATCTGTCGAAGATTCGATTAGTTGACTTTCGGGTGTTTCGCCTTCGTTTAGCTCTTCAATAGCTGACTCTAACTCCCCCCTAGAGCAATTCAGTTGTCGTGCAATTGTATTTAAATTGCTTTTTTTCAGTGATAGAGGTATGCATTCCAGTTGGTCAATTTCAGCAATCAATTGTTGATTGTTTTGCAGCTTACCAACAACACTTTCTCTTATCATTCGTGAGTCTGGTGGAATAACTAGCGCATCTTTTGATTCTGGGGTGAAAATTGCTGCGTCTCCTGCCTCTTGTGCAATGGGTGCGATCTCCATACTTTTTTCAGAGGCAGATTCATTTATCCAAGGTTGTTTACGCATTGTTTTATAGCCTGTAAATCTGGTTTCAGCTTTTAGTGCATTTTTTGATAGTTCTTCGCTAGACCCGCATATTCCACACCTAATCTTTATATTTTTGCCATTTTCAGAATAAGAAAGATGACTTTTATCTCTACAATCTTTTGTTTTTTTACTATGCGTTAAAAAATGCCATGGAATCTCATCCATATAACCATCTTGGTGAACTAAAACCCAAGGTAATTGTTGCAATATTGCGTTATCTTTACAGCCGCAGCGTGGCTGGTCAATATGTTGTTTATTTTTCCTGTCGTACCAAGGGTTCTTATACATTTTGCTGCATGATGGACAATAAGACCACTGTGGAAATATAATTGCTGGGAGTGTATTCTCTTTTGGTGTTGGTCGGTGTTTTGAGTCAAGTTTTGACAAAGGAGGGAAATGTAGTTTTTTTCCTTCAGCTATTTTCGGACTTACTGATTTAGTCCTTTTAACGGGGTTGCCAATTGGTGTGCAGTCATGTTTGGTCCAATAGCGAGTATCCATTAACACCATTAGTAGATCGTTAGAGGCGCGAATGATTGAGCCTGGTGCTGCATGCCGTACAAGGTGGGATAAACGAATGGGAGAATAGTGTGTCATTATTCTTGATCTCCACAATTTGGCGGCTCGTAAAAGCCGGTTGATTGCATTAATGCATTGTCTTCAACATTTCTCATAGAATCTAGTGTAGGCCATAGTCCTTCAATTTTTGCATCGTGTTTTTGCAGTAATCTTTCTGCACTTTTATCATTGTCTTTTGCTTCATAATGCAAGCTTTTAGTAAGTCGACCATTGGAGCTGCATTTTAAGATTTTATTTTCCCAATCATTTACAAGTTGAGATATATTTTCCTTTACAAGGTTAGCTTGTTCTTTTTTATTGTTTTCAAGTAATGCTTGATTACATCTTTTCTTTAGGCTTTCTATAGCTCCAGCTATTTTTGGTTCTTCTGAATCAAACTTCGACGCTGCGTTATTGCTATTTAAATTCAATCCATTAGAGTGGCGCATTACAATGACTAATGCTGCATGTAGAGCTCTTTTTCTTGCTTGCTTGGTATAAGGGGTGACACTAGTAGGCTCTACAAAACGATAAAAGGTTTCATGATATGGGCGAAAATTCTCATAGTGAGATAAACTTCTGGCTTGGTGTTTGTAATAATTTGTAAAAATAATTCCAGGAACTTCGCTACGCCCCACACGACTACTTGATTGGATATATTCTGCCGTTGTTAGGGGTTGTCCGTTAATAACCATCAAAGATAGTCTAGACACATCTAGCCCCACTGAAATCATATTTGTAGCCAAGGCAACATCTAATGAATTGTTATTATCAAAACTGTTTTCCAAGTTTTTAAAAGTTACACTATTATCTTCGGCTGTTTTATTACTGGTGATTTGTGCAATTGACAATCCTTCGATTCGATCAGGAATTCTCTGATTATTTTTCACATTGTTTTTGTACCAATCTTCATCATTTTTTGACCTTTTAAAGATGCTACTTATTCTTTCAGATGAATGATACAGTAGCTCATTCTGGCTATTTCCAACACCTTGCAAGCTACCATGATAGACCACCATTGTCCACCAAGCATCCATTAACTCTTGCCGATCCTGGACCGTTTCGCTAAAAAGTGCCATAGGGGCGGCTAATAGTGATGATGTGAGTGATGAAAAAGCATCACCCTTGCTCATTTCACTAGCAAGATAGCCAACATACAGGCGACCAGATTTCTCTGTAAGAGGTACTATTCTAGTAAAGAATGAATCATTGGCAGACAGTCCTGGCGGAGGGAATACAGCATGGTCTCGTCCATAGAGGGATTTAACCTGGTCGCTTGCATTTCTAATGGTGGCTGTAGATGCAATATATTTTGGTATTGAGCCGTTATTTTGTAGCACGACATCTAATGCTGCCTCGTACAGTCCTACAATCGAACCTAATGCGGAAGATATGAGATGTAATTCATCTTGCACAATGAGTTCTGGTGCCTTACGGTCACCACCACCTAGAAAGGATTTGGTTTTTTCATTCCATGTTAGTCTAGCAAATTTATCAACTGTTGCGAATAGTAAAGTAGGCGGCGTTTTATATAGAGCTTCATCAATTACATTAACCGGCAATGGGGTATTGTGAAAGTCACATTCTGTATTTAAGCAATGATATCCAATGGTTTTTAATTCTGGTTTTTTAACATAACCATGTTTTCTTGAGGACTCCCACAATGATTCTCCACACCATGGGCATTCAGTAATAACTAGTTTGTGAGGAGGCTTGTTGCTACCGATTGATTTATCTAGCACCTCTACTGCACCATCATTGTATTGATTAGTATAGTTGTTAGGGGTTGTGGCACCACCAACCCACATTCCGGTGCTAATAGGCTCAAGTTGTAATTCTTCCTCATTGTTTCTACGCAATAGTTCTAATGCGCATATTAGCTTTGTAGCGCGGATAAATTGTTGTTGAGTTAATAGCTTTAAGGTGTAACGCATAATAACAGTCGTGCCTTTATATGACATGCTGTTGGTTAGCCTGCGATAAATGATCTGAAAGGCAATAAGACCAAGGTAGGCCTCTGTTTTACCACCACCTGTAGGGAACCAAATTAAGTCTACAGTATCTCTATATTGACTATTTTCATCAACAACCGACTCTAATGCTAGCAAGAAGAAACCCAGTTGAAATGGTCGCCAATAATATTGACCTAGGTCTTTATTAGTATTTGTACACACCATCTGATTTAGCATGGCTTCATTTGCTAATGAGAATGCTCGCTGAACCTTAATGTTATTTTTTAGAAGGGCGACACCGTCTTTCATGCGTGCAATTGCTACATTTACTCTATCTGTTATTCTATTGGCCGCTTTTTTCTCCTCTGCGTTTAGCGTATTTTTACAGCCTTGTAATTGTTGCTTTTGCCAGTTTTCGTATGTTGCTATAAAACTATTTAGATCATTGATCAAAGAAGGCTGTTGACCAAGTTGACTTAGGCGCTCAATTGATAAGATTGATTGGTCAATCTCTTTAACAATTGGGGAGGCGGTAGGGACTTCTGTTTGCGGTAAAAAATCGATTTTTATTTCTGGTAATTTTTTTGATAAATCCCAATCTACTGCCACCCCATGACCAATAGCATAAATTTTTTGGTGACGATATTGGAGCTCTAACTCTTGCTCTTCATCATTCATTAGCGAGAGGCTCTTGAACGGGTATGGGTGAATTTCACCCGATATTACCTCGCATACTAGCTCGACTTCGTAGAATGACTTACGCACTTCATTGATGCGAATATCTTTAAGCGAACCTTTTTCGATACTTTTTTGTTTGTTACTTAAAGATACAGTAACAATCCATCCATCTTCATGCTCCCGCCAAAGGCTGTATATTTCTGCAGTGGCGTTACCGCTGTCATCAATCCATATTTCTATTTTTTTAACACCACCCTTTGTTGGCGCAGATATAGTTTGGCACCACTCCTCTTCTTTGTATCGATGCATGGGATTTCTTTCCCATTTAGTCTTTTGCTTTATATATTGCACTGCCCATGGCTTGACATAAAGCTCAACTTCTCTTGATGCATAAAACGAGAATCCAGCAGATGATGGTGTCATATATCTGTTTTTATTGCTAACAACTTGTGCAGTTTTTGCTTTATTGTCAGAATTTAAATCTTCAGAATATTCTTCATTTTCTTCTGAGACAGGGTCAGTACCTGAATCTTGCGTAATAGGGAATAAGATAGCGGTTGAATAAACTTTAGATGGGTATTCGCCGACTATGGCGAAATCATCAGAGATCGAATCAAATTCATGCCCAGGACCTATTAGTGATTTTTTTACAAAATCTATAAAGCTCTTTCTAGGAGTTGTGTAATCTAATTCCATGCAAATGATAATACAGTCATCAAACTATTCATTACCCTAGAAGGGCAGCTCGCGTAATTTATACTGATACCATAACTCCTCGTATTTACCCCTGCCTTTAAAGTTGGGATTCTTAGCAGCGTAGAAATGCTTTAACTTGTTAGTTACCAATGGTACTTTATCATTCCAGATAGCTTGAAACCAATTGCCATATTTAGCAATATCAGACTGATCTTTATCAGAAAACTGATAATCATCAATTGTCATATCAAAGTGATAATAAGGTATTGTTAAGTAGTGTTGTCTTAGCTTGTCTGTGTTATTTAAAATGGCATTTGCTCCGTTGTTCGCTCAATTTTATAGAACCATTCTTTAGGGTTGTAAACATTAACTCCACGAGACCAATACATAATTTCCTGTCCAGGAGAAAGATTTTTTGCGTATTTAACCGCTAGCTGGTAATCGCCAATGTGGCTAGATGTACATTTAATAGGGCTGTATTGACCATCAATATAAACCTCTAAAGTGCGACCGTCATCTTTATAATGTTTAAATATTGCTTCAGTGACAGCCTCAGAGCTCCAGTTAACAGTGGTATCTTTTTTAGTTTTTTGCACCTGGTTAGGTCGCTGCTGATAATCATCAGAAAAGCCTGGTTCGCTCATAAAATTAGGCAGTCCGTCTGAATCATGCCCACCCATATGTTCGTTTATATAATCCCAATCTCCCATTTTATTTCTCCAAGTGATTTAACTTCAAAAAATTAAACTTGATAAATGTTTTTAAAATAACCCATATCTGAAAACCTTTTAGTTCCACTAGGGTCCCAACATGTAGTTCTTACCCGTTTATTGATAAGAGTTTTTGCCTTCTCTTCAACTTTACCACTTTTATCCCAAGTTGAAATTTTCATGTACCTATGGCTATCATCATCAAATGTTAATCGAATGCATGGTTTACCATGAAACTCCACTGAATCTACGTTAGTTAAAATATTTGATTCTTTAACAATCCTAACAAAGTCAGATCCAGATTTTTCAGCACTAGTTTTTTCGTATTCTTGGAGCTTTCTATCACTTTCAATATCTAATATCCTAACCTTTATTTCTGCAGCAATTTCATTGGCATCAGCAGTATTGCTTTTCTCAAGGTCAGCAATTATTTCACCTCTAATCTTATCATATAAAGAATCTCTAACTTTAGTGGTTATATCCTCTTTCTGCTCATTCATTATTTTTAAACCTTGATCACTTACGTCTCTTTCTATTAATTCACCAGCCGTTATTATTGGATTTTCTTGATAGCATTTATGATAAAAAGAAGCTAACCTTGCTTTATCTATTGTTCTTCCTGAGTACATTAAAAAATCAACCAATCCACCTAATTTATTTTTATATGCTTCTGGATTGTTAGATATTGGGTGGTAGGTAATAAGCTGCTTACCTTCAAACACACACCTTGTGTTGCTATAGGTATTCTTATTGATTGTAACTTGCCCTTCAAAGATTTTTCTGTTTGGTTGGCTATCAACAAAAACGGTGTTGAATTCAAGCATTGCTATATCAGAATTATACGGGTCTAGAATCTCTCCATATCTAACACCAGAATTTACAACAAATTTCCAGTATCGGAGCTCTCCATCTTTTCTATTGGGTTGTGCATTTTTATCTTCATAAACACGATGTAGCCATGCCCCTTTAGGAATGTCGTCTTTATAATTACCTTCTACAGCCAAAGATCCATCTTTATGCCATTGTGTCCACTTTCCATTCAGTTTTCCATCTTTGTAGTGGCATTCAAGTTGAGCTCTACCATCTTCATAATAGTCAGTATGTTTGCCATTTTTTAATTTTTTATTGCTCATAATATTTTCCTAGTTAAAAAGGCACCTCATCAGCCCAAGCTTCAGCCGGCACTGGTTCAATAGGTGCTACTAGTTGTTCATCAGGACTTATGTCATCAGGCTTAACTTTAACTGAATCTAGCATCTGAATGACACCGCTAAAGCCACCAACTACAATTTCAGTAGTGTATCTGTCAGCTCCTGACTTATCTTGGTACTTACGAGTTTGTAGCTTACCCTCAACATAGACTTTAGAGCCTTTGTCACAGTACTTAGAGATTATTTCAGCTAGCTTACCAAATACACTAACTCTATGCCACTCGGTTTTCTCTTGCTTTTGACCAG
>Ga0233443_1002954_pt1 | contig 12407 bp, 9 predicted proteins | sample SI_123_September_2_FD_182784 | JGI IMG/M metagenome (GOLD analysis project Ga0233443, IMG submission 182784) | Seawater microbial communities from Saanich Inlet, British Columbia, Canada - SI_123_September2016_200_MG | ecosystem: Environmental > Aquatic > Marine > Inlet | place: Canada: British... | reverse complement strand
CCATGTCTTCAAAATAAGGCGGCTTTTGCACATAGGTCGATGTCATGTCCCAGCCATAAGTCAGGCCTTCATCAGGCTCGATAGCTTGCCATTCTTTTGTCCCGGCAAAAACATCGGCGTAACGTGCCTGGAAGCTTTCGCGGGTAACACTTTTGGCAACTGCTGCCTGCACTTCAGCAGTCGTTGGCCAGACATCGGAGAGGTAAACAGGATTGCCATCACTTCCTTTGCCCAATGGATCAGTCATTATGTTCTTGCGCATACTGCCAGCCAGGGCGTAAGCCACAACCAGAGGCGGTGACGCCAGATAGTTGGCTTTGATATGCGGGTTCACACGACCTTCGAAGTTTCGGTTACTGGAGACCACGGCAGCGGCGACCATGTCACCGTCGGTAATGGCCTGGGCAATAGGCTCATCCAGTGGGCCGGAATTACCAATACAGGTCATGCAGCCATAACCAACCAGGTTAAATCCAAGTTCGTCGAGAGGGTCCTGCAAACCGGCTTTCACCAGATAGTCGGTCACAACCTTGGAACCAGGTGCCAGCGACGTCTTGACCCAGGGCTTGACCTTCAGGCCTTTTGCAACGGCTTTCTGGGCAACCAGACCAGCGGCAATCATCACGCCTGGATTAGACGTATTGGTACAGCTTGTAATGGCGGCCAGAACGACGTCGCCGTTTTTCATGTCATAGCTTTCGCCACTGACTTCCTGCGGCATGTCGGCCCGGTCGGCAATGTCAAAAACTTCATCCAGAGCCGTCGTGAAGGCCTGATCAGCACCGGCAAGCGCAATCCAGTCCTGTGGACGTTTCGGTCCGGAAATCCCAGGTACAACAGACGAGATATCCAGTTCCAGTGTTGATGAGAAAAGTGGATCAGGCGTGTTGGCGTCGCGCCACATGCCTTGCGCCTTGGCATAAGCTTCAACCAGGGCAATGCGATCTTCGTCACGACCGGACAAATGCATGTAGTTGAGAGTTTCCTGATCGATCGGGAAGAAACCACAAGTCGCGCCATATTCGGGTGCCATGTTGGCAATTGTCGCACGATCTGCCAACGACAAGACGTCCAGGGCCGGGCCGTAGAATTCAACAAACTTGCCCACGACGCCTTTGGCGCGCAGCATTTCAACAACTTTCAGCACCAGATCGGTCGCGGTGATGCCTTCAGACATTTCACCAGTCAGTTTGAAACCGACAACTTCCGGCAGCAACATCGAAACCGGCTGACCCAACATGGCGGCTTCAGCTTCGATACCACCAACGCCCCACCCCAGAACGGCAAGGCCATTGACCATCGTTGTATGACTGTCGGTACCCACAAGGGTATCCGGGTAGGCGATTTCGGTGCCGTCTTCGTCAGCGGTCCAGACAACCTGGGCCAGATATTCGAGGTTCACCTGGTGGCAAATACCGGTTCCTGGCGGGACCACACGAAAATTGTCAAAGGCTTCCTGTCCCCAGCGCAAAAACGCATAACGCTCAGCATTGCGCTCCATTTCCGCTGCAACATTTTCGTCAAATGCTGTGTCTGTACCGTATTTGTCGACCATCACCGAGTGGTCAATCACCAGATCAACGGGTGACAGCGGATTGATTTTCTTTGCATCGCCACCAAGGTCGTTCATGGCGTCACGCATGGCTGCCAGATCAACGACAGCCGGGACGCCCGTGAAATCCTGCATCAACACACGGGCGGGGCGGTAAGCGATTTCACGGTCAGATTTTTGTTCCTTGAGCCAGCCAACAAGCGCCTGGGCATCGTCCGTTGAAACTGTGCGGCCGTCTTCATAGCGCAGCAGGTTTTCCATCAGGACTTTCAGCGAAAACGGAAGTCTTGAAAACTCACCCAGTTCGGCGGAGGCGGCCTCCAGGCTGAAATAGTCGTATGAGCGTTCGCCCACCTTTAAAGTGCGGCGCGTCTTTAGGGTATCCTGACCGGAGGTCTTCACGTCGGTTCTCCTTGGCCCGGCAATCCGGGACCTGTACTAATGGGTGGTCCGCCGAAGCAAGCGGATTTCAGGCTGGGGTTCAAGCTTCAGTTGGCGTGTTTTTACTCGCCTGGTGACAGGATTTCAAGAAACAAACCAGCCTCATCTACTGAGACGACTGGAAGGAAGACAAATATGACAGTTTCTGTCGAGAAAAATGGTCCGGTAACGACAGTTATTATAGACCGACCCGAGGTCAGAAATGCCGTCGACCAGCCCACCGCGCAAGCACTTGCAGATGCCTTTCGCGCATTTGATGAAGATGAGGGGGCGAAAGTGGGTGTGCTGTGGGGCAACAATGGGACTTTTTGTGCCGGCGCAGACCTCAAGGCCTTTGCAGATGGTCCACAAGGTCCACGCACGAACCGGCTGGACCCGGATGGAGATGCTCCCATGGGGGTCTCGCGCCTGCATTTGAAAAAACCGGTAATCGGTGCTGTTTCAGGCCATGCGGTCGCCGGAGGCCTGGAAGTTGCCTTGTGGTGCGATATGCGGATCATGGAAGAAGACGCCGTAATGGGCGTATTTTGTCGTCGCTGGGGCGTCCCCCTGATCGATGGTGGCACTGTGCGCCTACCGCGCATTGTGGGCATGAGCCGTGCCCTGGATTTGGTCCTGACAGGTCGCCCGGTACTTGCTGACGAAGCCTTGATGATGGGACTGGCAAACCGGATCGTACCAACGGGAACAGCACGTGAGGCAGCGGAGGCTCTTGCCTTCGAGCTCGGGAAATTACCTCAAACCTGTATGTTGTCGGACCGGGAATCTGTTTATGAGCAACAGGGTCTTCGTCTTGAAGACGCTATGGCCATTGAATTCCGTCTTGGCAAGGATGCACTTGAAACAGAAGCTGTCGGCGGCGCCCAAAGATTTGCAGCTGGAGCCGGACGTCACGGGGAGAAGGCCTGATGATCACAACTGACTTTATCTACAGCGCAGCAATTTCAATTGGGGAGGTCCAGGAGCTGGGGGATATCCATGCCGGTCGCAGAAGGATCATCCCCATAACAGGTGGGACATTCGAAGGTCCGAAGCTTTCTGGCAAAATCTTGCCAGGCGGTGCCGACTGGCAGGTTATTCGCCGTGACGGCAGCGCATTCCTTGAGGCCAGATACACAATGCAGACTGAAAGTGGAGCCTTGATTTATGTTGAAAACAAAGGCTATCGACACGGGCCAGAAGATGTCATGGCGCGCCTCGCCAGTGGCAGGGCAGTTGATCCGGGTTCCTATTATATGCGGACGACACCTTTCTTCGAAACATCTGACCCTGATCTCGACTGGCTCAACCGGACGATATGCGTTGCAACCGGAGCGAGAGAGCCGGATTGTGTGAGACTGGACGTATTTGCTGTCGCCTGATCAAGGTAATTGTCAAAGTCTGAACTGAATCAATCCGCCGGGTTGCGCCGCCTGGCAAAATTGGTATTGTTGCCCCAACGCGTTACTTGAGATGTTTAACAAGTAACGTACAGTTGATTACCAGAACAAGAACCGGAAAACGGTCGTTCAGGGAGACATACAGGGAGCGTGACAAACCGTCCGCAACAATTCCGTCCGGCATTCAGTCAGGACGATGACGTCCGCGCTGTTTTCGGCCATGCGGACCCGTGCAATCCAGGCTTATTATCGCTTGATTGCCGTCACGCTTCATCACATCCAGATCATCAACCTTTATCAGCCGGAGTCCGGGCATGACCGACAGGCAGAATTCGCTTTCGAGCCTCGATACTTTCCCAAAACTTCTTTTGGATCATGGTGTTAACCGTCCTCAACGCATAGCATTGCGTGAAAAAGACCTTGGCATATGGTTGACGTGGAGCTGGTCTGAAGTTGTCGATCACGTCCGCTCGCTGGCCTGTGGTCTTGCCAGTTTCGGGTTTGAGCGCGGCGACAAAGTGGCAATCGTGGGCGACAACCGCCCAGACCTTTATATGGCGATGATGGCCATCCAGTCCCTTGGCGGCGTTCCTGTCCCGGTTTACCAGGATTCAGTTGCCGATGAGATGCAATTTGTCCTCGAGCATGCCGAAGTAAAATTCGCGATCGTCGAGAACCAGGAGCAAGCGGATAAAGTTCTCTCTGTTCTGGATCGCTGCCCGGCCCTTGTCAGCGTCATCTACAGTGATCCCAGAGGCATGCGCCATTATCGTCAGTCTGACTTGTTTGCCTATACTGAAGTCCAGGCCCGCGGTCATCAGTTTGACAAGGATAATCCTGACTATTTCATGGACGAAATCGCTAAAGGAAAAGGCGCCGACGTCGGCATTATCCTTTATACGTCCGGCACCACCGGCAAACCCAAAGGCGTGATGCTGTCCTACGACAATGTCATTATCACCTGCCGCAATGCCAACGCCCGTGAACGCTTCCGGGAAACAGACGATGTAATTGCATATTTGCCCATGGCCTGGGTTGGAGATCACGCTATTTCCTACGGTCAGGCCTTGTGCGCAGGCTATTCTGTCAGTTGCCCGGAAAGCTCCGATACGGTGATGATTGATTTGAGGGAGCTCGGACCAACATCTTTCTTCGCCCCACCGCGTATCTTCGAAAACATTCTGACAAATGTCATGGTCCGCATGGAGGACGCTTCCTGGATCAAACGCCAGATATTTGCCTATTTTATGGACGTCGCCAAACGGGCTGGCACGAAATTGCTCGAAGGCCGACAGGTAGCAATGTCTGATCATTTGTTATATCGGATCGGGCAAATACTGGTTTACGGCCCATTGAGGGACGCATTGGGATTTTCAAATATTCGTATTGCCTACACAGGTGGCGAAGCCATCGGGCCGGAGTTGTTTGAATTTTATCGTTCCATCGGTGTCAATTTGAAGCAGCTGTATGGCCAGACCGAAGCCACTGTTTATGTGACGATCCAGCCGGATGGCGAAGTTAACGCCGAAACAGTTGGCACGCCTGCCCCGGATTGTGAAATCAAAATCGATGAAGACACCAAAGAAGTTCTTTATCGCAGTCCCGGTGTGTTTGTTGGCTACTACAAAAACGAAGAAGCCACGCGAGAAACAAAAACCGAGGATGGCTGGGTCCATACCGGTGATGCAGGCTATATCGACGATATCGGTCATGTGCGTATCATCGACCGCGCCAAGGATGTCGGAAAGCTGAACGACGGTACTATGTTCGCGCCCAAATTCCTGGAAAACAAACTCAAGTTTCACCCGAATATTCGCGAAGCCGTGACTTTTGGCGACGAAAAAGACTTTGTGACCGCCTTTATCAATATTGACCTGGAATCCATGGGCAACTGGGCGGAGCGCAACAATCTGAACTACGGCAGCTATGTTGATCTGGCGAACCGTGACGAAATCTACGCGATCATTCAGTCCAACATTGAAGAATCCAACAGAAGTCTGGCGGCTGATCCCAGCCTGGCCGGATCGCAGATCAAACGTTTCCTGATCTTGCACAAGTTGCTGGATGCTGATGATGGTGAATTGACACGTACAGGCAAGATACGTCGCAAGATCGTATTCGAGCGCTACGATGATCTGATTCAAGCGCTTTATTCAGATAAAGACATCATCCCGATCGAAGCCAGGGTCACGTTTGAAAATGGCAAGGAAGGCGTCATCAAGGCCGACCTGAAAATCAGGGAAGCTGAAGTCTATTCATCTGTACAAAAGGCAGGCTAGGTCGTCACCTTCATTGATACTCGAAATGCAAATTGGAAATTCGGAGCAGTAACCCCGAAATGAATGAGACAAGAAATATCGGCGACACCCTTCTGAAGGTAGACAATATCAGTCTGTCCTTCGGCGGCGTTAAAGCCATTACCGGCGTCAGCCTGGAGATCAGGGAGCGTGAGATTTGCGCCATCATTGGTCCGAACGGCGCTGGCAAAACATCCATGTTGAATGTGATCAACGGATTTTATCACCCGCAGGAAGGCACCATCACTTTCGGTGGTGAAGTCCGCAAACAGATGCGACCTCATCTGGCGGCTCAGGGCGGTATCGCCCGCACGTTCCAGAATGTGGCTCTGTTTACCGGCATGTCGACCCTGGACAACATCATGACCGGTCGAAACCTGAAGATGAAAAAGAATTTCCTGTGGCAGGCCATTAATATTGGTCCGGCCCGCAAGGAAGAACTGGAACATCGTGAATTTGTTGAACGCATCATCGATTTCCTGGAAATCGAGGCCATTCGCAAGACGCCTGTCGGTCGCCTGCCTTATGGTTTGCAAAAACGGGTAGAGCTGGGCCGGGCACTGGCTGCCGAGCCAAAACTGCTGCTGTTGGATGAGCCCATGGCTGGCATGAATGTCGAGGAAAAAGAGGACATGTGCCGCTTTATCCTGGATACCAATGACGAGTTTGGCACAACTATCGGCTTGATCGAACATGATATGGGCGTTGTGATGGATTTATCTGACCACGTTGTGGTTCTGGATCACGGTGAAAAAATTGCTGACGGTGTGCCGGATGTAGTCCGGGCTGATCAGAACGTCATTGATGCCTATCTGGGTGTTGCGCACGAATAATTACGAGGTTGCCGGATTTCCGGCAGCATGGGAGTTTCGCTGAAACGATGGAAGTATTAAACACAATTTTCGTCCTGCCCTTTCTGGACATGGCCGATTCACCAATTTTCTTCGCCGAGGTTGTCGTCAGTGGGCTGCTAACCGGGGTGTTATACTCCCTGGTCGCTTTGGGTTTCGTATTGATTTTTAAAGCGTCCGGCGTTTTTAACTTTGCCCAGGGCGCCATGGTGCTGTTCGCCGCCCTGACCCTTGTCGGATTGATGAAGGCTGGTCTGCCTTTGTGGGCCGCCCTTGCGCTGGGCCTGGGTGGGGCATACAGCTTGATCAAAAACCTGCAGCAAGGATCCAGGAATGGTGTGTTGCTTTCAGGTGCGGTTATTGCTCTGGCAATAGTTGGTTCGTTCCCGGGTTTACCGATTTGGATGGCATTGATTATTACTGCCGGCCTTATGGTCGTCCTGGCAGTCGCCATTGAAAAACTGGTTCTTCGCCCTCTGGTAAATCAGCCGGATATTATTTTGTTCATGGCGACAATTGGAATCACCTTTATCCTTGAAGGTTTTGGCGAAACTGTTTGGGGATCTGATATCCATCGCCTGGACGTCGGTATTCCTGATGTACCCATTGATGTCGCAGGTATGTTGCTGAGTACATTCGACATGTGGGCTGCGGCTATTGGTGCTGCGATGGTGGCCGGACTGGCATTATTTTTCCGCTACACGGTTATTGGTCGTGCCCTGCGCGCTGTGGCAGACGATCACCAGGCAGCCTTGTCTGTTGGCATCCCACTGAAGACGATCTGGATTGTGGTCTGGTCTGTCGCCGGTATCGTTGGCCTGGTTGCGGGTATTATGTGGGGCACAAAAAGTGGCGTTCAGTTCTCGCTGTCCCTGATCGCCCTGAAAGCCTTGCCGGTTCTGATCCTGGGTGGTTTCACCTCGATCCCTGGTGCCATTGTTGGTGGTCTGATCATTGGTGTCGGTGAAAAAGTGGCTGAAATATACTGGGGGCCCCTGGTTGGTGGCGCCATCGAAAACTGGTTTGCGTATATGTTGGCGCTTGTCTTCCTGCTGTTCCGTCCACAAGGACTGTTCGGCGAAAAGATTATTGAGAGGGTTTAGAAGACATGTTGTATCGTGAAGCAGGCCAGTACAAAACCAATTATGCCGACGATCAGGCGATCTTTCCGCTGAAGCAGGACCGCTGGCTGATGGCCATCGCCCTGGTTGTGGCCTTTGTCGTGATCCCGCTGACTTCCAGCGAATATATGCTGCAGGCCGTCATCATTCCTTTTCTGATCTTTGCTCTGGCAGCAATTGGTTTGAACCTGTTGGCTGGTTATTGCGGCCAGATCTCCCTCGGTACGGGCGGATTTATGGCTGTAGGCGGTTATGCAGCCTACAAATTTACCACCAGTTTCCCGGACCTGAACATGATTGTTGTGTTCCTGTTGTCCGGCATCATCGCGGCTTTTGTCGGCATCATGTTCGGCGTCCCCAGCCTGCGCATCAAGGGCTTTTATCTGGCAGTGGCGACACTGGCTGCCCAGTTCTTTTTGCAGTGGCTGTTTAACAAGGTGGCCTGGTTTTATAACTACAACCCGTCAGGCACCATCACAGCTCCGCCACGTGAGATGTTCGGCGTTATGATTACCGGGCCAAATGCCAGTGCCGAGGCGCGATATATGGTCACGCTCGTCATCGTAGTCGTGCTGGCTTTGGTCGCCAAAAACCTGACTCGCGGCCACATTGGCCGGTCCTGGATGGCGATCCGTGACATGGACATTGCGGCTGAAATTATCGGCATTCGCCCCTTGCACGCCAAGCTTTCGGCCTTCGCTATTTCATCTTTCTACTGCGGCGTTTCGGGTGCGATGTTTGTTTTCCTGTGGCTGGGTTCGGTTGAAACCGAAGCCTTTGCCATCACGGTATCATTCCAGGTTTTGTTCATGGTCATCATTGGCGGCCTTGGCAGTATCCTTGGCTCCTTCATTGGCGCAGCCTTTATTACCGCCGTACCGATCTTGCTGACGAACGCTCCGCAATTTTTTGGCTTCAATATGCCGATTGATTTGCAGAAGCATTTTGAAGTGATGATCTTTGGTGTTTTGATTATTTTCTTTGTGATCGTGGAGCCGCATGGCTTTGCACGCCTGTGGCAAATCACCAAGGAAAAACTGAGATTGTGGCCGTTCCCCTACTAGGGTAGCAGCCACAAAATTGACCCTGAATACAAATCGGATCGGACAGAGAGTTTATTTGGTCTGAAAGTGTTCTTGATGTTAGGGTTAAAGGAGGCAGGGCAACCTGTCCAACAACAGGGAGGATTACGTTATGAACTTGAAAAAAACTATTATGGCTGCGATGGGCGCGGCTGTTCTGGCTGCCCCGCTAGTCGCGGCTCCAGTACTTTCATCAACGGCAGAAGCAGCCGGGGAACAGTTTTTCCCGCTGATCATCTACCGTACAGGACCTTATGCTGTGGGCGGTATTCCGCTGGCCAACGGTTATGGTGATTATCTGAAGCTGTTGAACGCCCGTGACGGCGGCATCAACGGGGTCAAAATCGCTTTTGAAGAATGCGAAACACAGTACAACACCAAAGTTGGTGTCGAGTGCTATGAAAAGCTCAAGAACAAGGGTGACGCTGGCGCTTCTGTGTTCAACCCGAACTCAACGGGTATTACGTACGCCCTGATCCCCAAAGCTTCTGTCGACAAGGTCCCGGTTCATTCCATGGGCTATGGTCGTACAGCTGCCGGTGATGGTCGTGTGTTCCCATGGGCATTTACGTTCCCAACTTCTTATTGGTCACAAGCTGCTGCTTTCATCAACTACGTTGGTGAGCGCGAAGGTGGCAAAAACAATCTGAAGGGCAAGAAGATCGCCTTCATCTATCATAACTCCGGTTATGGTAAAGAGCCTCTGCCGACCTTCAACAAACTGGCCAAGAAGTATGGCTATGACTTTAAAGCTCTTGCTGTTGACCACCCTGGTCAGGAGCAAAAAGCCGCATGGTTGCAGGTTCGCCGTTACAAGCCAGACTATGTCTTCCTGACAGGTTGGGGTGTTATGAACCAGGTTGCAATCAAGGAAGCTGCTGCCATCCGTTTCCCAATGGATCACTTCATTGGTAACTGGTGGTCAGGTGCGGAAGCTGATGTAACTCCTGCAGGTAAATCTGCGATCGGTTATATTGCAGCTACCTTCAACCAGCCAGGTGCTGGTACACAGGCTCACGCTGACATCATCAAACACGTTTATGGTGGTGACGCAGCAGCAGCTGAAAAAAGCCAAATCGGTCAGGTTCTGTACAACCGTGGCATCATTAACGCCATTTACGATACAGAAGCTGTTCGCAATGCCATGGGCAAATATGGCAACAAGGCCATGAACGGTGAACAGGTCCGCTGGGGTCTGGAAAACCTGAACCTGACAGAAGCTCGCATTGCTGAGTTGGGTGTAAAAGGCTTCATGGGCCCTATTTCGGTTTCCTGTAAAGACCACGAAGGTGGTGGCAAGGTGATGTTCCAGCAGTGGAGCGGTACCGAATGGAAAATCGTCAAAGGCTGGACAGATACGATGCAAGACGTGATCCGTCCAATGATTGAAGAAGCCGCGGCAGCATATGCCAAGGAAAACAAGATTACGCCTCGCAGTTGCTAAGCGTAGTTTAATAACACAGTTGGTAACCTCGAAAATCGGAGCTGAATAAATGAGCGAAGGCGGAAACACACTTCTCAGTGTCAAGAATATTGAGGTGGTCTATGACCACGTCATCCTGGTGCTGAAGGGCGTTTCTCTCGAGGTTCCCGAGGGGGGCATTGTTGCCCTCCTCGGTGCCAACGGTGCCGGTAAATCAACGACCCTGAAATCGATCTCCAACCTGCTACGCGCAGAACGCGGCGATGTGACCAAGGGTACGATTGAATATATGGGTGAACAGGTCGACAGCCTGACACCAAACGCACTGGTCAGCAAAGGCGTCATCCAGGTCATGGAAGGCCGCCATTGTTTTGAGCATTTGACCGTCGAAGAAAATCTGCTGACAGGCTCCTATACCCGCAAGGATGGACGAGCGGCTGTGCAGAAAGACCTGGATATGGTCTACAGTTATTTCCCGCGCCTTGTTGATCGCCAGACTTCATTGGCCGGATATATATCCGGTGGCGAACAACAAATGGTTGCCATTGGCCGCGCCCTTATGGCGAAGCCAAAACTTATTTTGCTGGACGAGCCGTCCATGGGACTGGCCCCGCAATTGGTGGAAGAAATTTTTGAAATTGTTCACCGCCTGAACAAGGACGAAGGTGTGAGCTTCCTGCTTGCGGAACAAAACACATCTGTTGCCTTACGCTACGCCAGTTACGGCTACATCCTGGAAAACGGACGCATCGTGATGGATGGCGATGCAGACAAACTGGCCAGCAATGAAGATGTGAAAGAATTTTATCTCGGCATGGCTGCGGGCGAGCGTAAAAGCTTCCGCGATGTCAAACACTATCGCCGCCGCAAACGCTGGTTGGCTTGATCTACTGAACGTCATCCGTGCCCGGATCATTTGGTCCGGGCACTCTTGTTTCTATCGACAAATTTAAGAAGGCAAAATCAATGTCTGACCAGGAATTCTACGACGACCTTGAAATCCGCGATCCTGAAGTGCGCGAAAAAGAACAAATGGCTGCCTTGAGCCAACAGGTCGCCTACGCCAGGACAAATGCCCCCTACTTTGGTGAAGTGCTGAAGGATGTCGATGCCGCAGCTATAACAAGTCGCGAAGCCCTGGCAACATTGCCTGTAACCCGCAAGTCAGACCTGATCAAGCGCCAGGCTGAGACAAGTCCTTTTGGTGGCCTGAACGGTGTGGACGTTGGCCTGGTTTCACACATTTTTCAGTCTCCCGGACCGATTTATGAGCCCAGTGGTACCATCAGCGATTACTGGCGTATGGCACGCAGTTTCTGGGCTGCCGGCATTCGCCCAGGTATGATCGTCCACAACACTTTTTCCTATCATCTGACGCCCGCCGGCATGATGATGGATGCCGGTGCCCGTGCCATTGGCTGTCCGGTATTCCCCGGTGGTATCGGCAATACAGAGCAGCAAATTTCGGCCATGTTGCATTTGAAGCCGCAAGCCTATGCAGGCACCCCGTCATTTCTGAAAATACTTCTGGACAAGGCAGCTGAAGCAGGCGTCAAACCTTCCTACAAATCCGCAGCCGTAGGTGGCGAGGCGCTGTTGCCGCCAGTGCGCCAAAGTATCATCGATCATGGCGTTACCGTTTTGCAGGGGTATGGCACTGCCGATCTTGGTCTGATTGCTTATGAGACAAAAGCGATGGAAGGACTGGTGATGGACGAAGGCGCGCTGGTTGAAATCGTGCGCCCGGGTTCCGGCGACCCTGTCGCTGACGGTGAAGTCGGCGAAGTCGTGGTGACAATCCTCAACGAGACCTATCCTCTTGTACGCTTTGCAACCGGGGACTTGTCTGCAGTAATGCCAGGGCAGAGCCCGTGCGGTCGTACAAACAAACGCATCAAGGGCTGGATGGGCCGGGCTGACCAGACGACCAAGGTCAAGGGCATGTTTGTGCATCCCGAACAGGTGAACCAGACGGCAGCTCGTCACCCGGAAATTCTGAAAGCACGCCTGGTCGTTGATAACGTGGACGGCAAGGACATAATGACGTTGAATTGTGAAGTAGAAGGCAGTCCGGAAGGCCTGTCTGAAGCCGTTGCTTCGACCATGCAAGCCGTCTGCAAACTGAACGGAAGTGTCGAATTTGTCGCACCCGGAAGCCTTGCCAATGATGGAAAGGTTATTGACGACATGCGTTCATACGAATAGGTCTGACAGCAATTGTCGGACTCACCGGTTGGGTCCAGACATCTGGAAACGGACAA
>Ga0233443_1002943_pt1 | contig 12452 bp, 13 predicted proteins | sample SI_123_September_2_FD_182784 | JGI IMG/M metagenome (GOLD analysis project Ga0233443, IMG submission 182784) | Seawater microbial communities from Saanich Inlet, British Columbia, Canada - SI_123_September2016_200_MG | ecosystem: Environmental > Aquatic > Marine > Inlet | place: Canada: British... | reverse complement strand
TATTGAGGCATTTAAGTTAGGCTGCGAATTAAACCACCCGGTTTATGATGCGCTATTTTTGGTGCTGGCAAGACGCAATAACGCGCAATTATTAACCATGGATAAAAGTTAATGGTGGTAGCGGATAAGATCGGTGTTTCATATGTATGACAATTAAGTGCGAGATTAAGCCTGCGCATCTTTAATTATCGATAGTAGCCATTATCAAGCCCATAAAAAATCTATATAAAAATGATTAAAGAATTATCGAGAAAATTTCAATGAAAATATTCATTATCGGAGGTGCTGGTTATATCGGCTCTCATATGGTCAAAATTGCCCATCAGGCTGGCCACGATGTAATTACCGTTGATAATCTTTCTACAGGCCATCAAGATGCGGTTTTGTATGGAGAATTTGAGCTTTGTGACATTCTTGATACGGCTAAGTTAGATAAACTTTTCAAAAAACACAAGCCAGACGCAGTCATGCATTTTAGTGCCTACTCTTTGGTGGGTGAGTCGATGACTGATCCTTACAAGTATTACAACAACAATGTCTCCGGCACACTCAGCTTGCTTAAAGCAATGATTGATAATAATTGCAAGAAGTTTATATTTAGCTCTTCAGCTGCAATTTTTGGCAATCCAGAATATATTCCAATCGATGAAAACCATCCCAAAAATCCTATTAACCCTTATGGCAAGTCTAAGCTAATGGTAGAAGAGATTCTTAAAGATTTTGAGTCGGCTTACGGGTTGAAGTACGTATCTTTTAGGTATTTCAATGCTGCCGGTCATGATCCAGATGGCGAGCTTAGTGAAAGGCATGATCCGGAGACTCATTTATTGCCAATTATTATGCAAGCGGCAAATGGGCAAAGAGATTCGGTTAGCATTTTTGGCAATGACTATGATACAAATGATGGAACTTGCGTAAGAGATTATATTCATGTAAATGACCTTGCTAATGCGCACTTAAAAGGATTGGACTACTTAGATAAAAATGAATCGTCTAGTGCGGAATTTAACCTTGGAAATGGTAATGGGTTTAGTGTTAAAGAGGTTATTCAACAAGTTAAAGATATCACCGGTAAAGATTTTAAGGTTTTAGAAGAAGGTAGAAGAGATGGCGATCCTTCAACGCTAATTGCAAGTGATAACAAAGCAAAGAAAGAATTAAACCTTTCATCAGATTACTCTAGTCTTGAGTCGATTATTAAAACGTTGGACTAAGGAATTATGATGATAATCCCAGTTATTCTTTCAGGCGGTTCTGGCACACGTCTTTGGCCACTGTCTCGCAAGCAATATCCTAAACAGTATTTACCTTTAGTTGGTGATAACACCATGCTTCAAGAAACTATTCTGCGTTTAAGTGGTTTAGACAACCTTGCAGATCCGATTATCATTTGTAATGCTGATCATCGTTTTTTAGTGGCTGAGCAGTGTCAACAAATCGATATTAAAAATCCAATAATATTACTTGAGCCAATTGGCAGAAACACAGCACCTGCTATTGCCGCTGCCGCACTACAATCACTTAAAAAAACAGATGATGCAGTGTTGTTAGTATTGTCAGCTGATCATGTTATTCAAGATGTTGAAGTATTTCATGCAGCTATTAATATTGCTAGCCAGCAAGCACAAGATGGCAAATTAGCAACCTTTGGTATTGTGCCAACAGATGCCAATACCGGTTATGGCTATATTAAATCATCTGCAGATAGTAATGATGGTGCGCATAAGGTTGAAGAATTTGTTGAGAAGCCAGATCTAGAAACTGCGCAAACTTACCTTGAGCAAGGCAATTATCTTTGGAACTCTGGCATGTTTATGTTTAAGCCCGCCACGCTAATTGATGAGTTAACTACGCATTCACCTGATATTGTCACGTCAGTCAATGACGCTGTTAATAATGCCGCACAAGATCTTGACTTTATTCGTCTTGATAAGCAAGCATTTGAATCATCTCCAAGTGACTCTATTGATTATGCACTCATGGAGAAATCTAGCAACGTCGTTGTTGTGCCACTGGATGCTCAGTGGAATGATATTGGTGCTTGGTCTGCACTACATGATATTGGCACAAAAGATGCTAATGGCAATGTGATTAAGGGTGATGTTATCGCACAAGATACCACCAATACTTATATTAATGCTAATCACCATATGGTCGCGACTATTGGAGTAGATAATCTAATCATTGTTGATACAGCTGACGCAACCTTTATTGCCACTCAAGATAAAGCACAAGAAGTTAAATCTATTGTTGAATCACTACAGGCTAAAGGGCGGGATGAAGGCGTCATGCATCGCAAGGTTTTCCGCCCATGGGGTTGGTACGATTCTATCGAGTCTGGCAAGCACTTTCAAGTCAAGCGTCTGCATGTTAATCCAGGTGCAAAACTTTCGTTGCAAATGCATCATAAACGTGCAGAGCATTGGGTAGTGGTCAGCGGTATAGCTACTGTCATTAATGGAGAAGATGTTCTTACATTAAAAGAAGGTGATTCAACTTATATTCCGATTGGCACAACACATGGTTTAGAAAACAAAACCAATGAACAGCTGGAGATTATCGAAGTGCAAAGTGGAACGTACCTGGGTGAGGACGATATTGTAAGATTTGAGGATATTTACGGTAGGGTCAAGGATTAATGTTAGATGATACAACGTTTAAAACGATCATAGATTCAGCTCCACTCATCTCTATAGATATTTTATTAAAGAAAGATAACAAAATTTTATTAGGAAAGAGGGTTAACAAGCCTGCACAAGGTTATTTTTTTTCAACTGGTGGCAGGGTTAATAAAAATGAGACAATTGACACTGCGATGGGTCGTATAGCTAAAAACGAACTAAATATTGAGTTAAAAACAACACCAAAGTTTATTGGTGTGTTTGAGCATTTTTATGATGACAGTATTTATAAAGATGTTTCAGCACATTATGTAAATTTGGCTTATGAATATGAAGTGAAAGAGGTTTTAAATCTTCCGACCGAGCAACATAATGAATATCAATGGTTTTCTATTGATGAATTATTAGAAAGTAAACAAGTACACAAATACGTAAAGGATTATTTTAGGAATTAAATATGGAAAATAAAGTAGCATTAATTACAGGTATCACTGGACAAGATGGCGCTTATCTAGCAGAGTTTTTATTAGACAAGGGTTATGAGGTTCACGGCATCAAGCGTCGTTCATCGTCATTTAATACTGATCGTATCGACCATTTATATCAAGATCCTCATGAGACTGATCGTAAGTTTGTTTTACATTATGGTGATTTATCTGACTCAATGAGCTTAGTGCGCATTATTCAAAAAATACAGCCTGATGAGATTTACAACCTTGGTGCACAATCTCACGTAGCCGTATCTTTTGAAACGCCAGAATACACAGCTGATACAGTAGGTCTTGGAGCGCTACGCATACTAGAAGCGATTCGCATCTCAGGTCTTGAGAAGAAAACTAAATATTATCAAGCATCTACTTCAGAGCTATATGGTGAAGTACAAGAGATTCCTCAAAAAGAAACCACTCCTTTTTATCCACGCTCTCCTTATGCAGCTGCTAAGCTTTACGCTTACTGGATTACTGTTAACTATCGTGAAGCTTACGGTATGTATGCTTGTAATGGTATCTTGTTTAATCATGAATCTCCAGTTCGTGGAGAAACCTTCGTTACCCGCAAAATCACCAGAGCACTAGCTCGTATCTCATTAGGCCTGCAAGAAACTGTGTACCTAGGAAACATGGATGCTAAGCGTGACTGGGGTCATGCCAAAGACTACGTAGAAATGCAGTGGCTAATGCTACAACAAGATGAGCCAGATGATTTTTGTATTGCCACCGGCGTGCAATATTCAGTGCGTGACTTTGTTGATTTTGCTTGGGGTCATCTAGGTAAGACCATTCGCTGGGAAGGTGAAGGCATGGATGAAAAAGGTTACGATACTGAAACAGGTAATTTAATCGTAGCCGTTGATAAAAGATACTTCCGACCAACAGAAGTGGAGACATTATTGGGTGACCCAACCAAAGCCAAAGAAAAACTAGGCTGGGAGCCAAAAATCACCCTAGAAGAAATGGTGCATGAGATGATGGAAAACGATATTAACATTTCTAAGCGTGATTCATTAGTAAAAGAGCACGGCTTTAAAGCGCCAGACTTTAACGAGTAATTGATTTAGTGATGGATCTTAACGACAAAATCTATATTGCAGGGCATCGTGGCTTAGTCGGCTCTGCCATTGTTAGACAATTGGAAGAGAGGGGCTTTACCAATCTTTTAATGCGCACGCATAAAGAGCTTGATCTTACTAATCAAGCGCAAGTGCAAGATTTCTTTCAACAAGAAAGGCCAGACTACGTTATTTTAGCCGCAGCAAAAGTGGGCGGCATACATGCTAACAACACTTATCCTGCAGATTTTATTTATCAAAATATGATGATAGAAGCTAATGTTATTAACTCAGCTTATGAGAATAAAGTTAAGCGCTTGTTGTTTTTAGGTAGCACTTGTATTTATCCTAAAGCAGTTGAACAGCCAATGCGTGAAGATGCATTATTGACTGACGTACTAGAACCAACTAATGAGCCTTACGCGCTGGCTAAAATAGCAGGTATTAAGCTCTGTGAATCATACAACCGACAGCACAGCACGGATTTTAGATCAGTCATGCCAACAAACCTGTACGGTATTAATGATAACTTCCATCCAGAGAACTCACATGTTATCCCTGCACTTATGCGACGTTTTTATGAAGCCAAGGTTAATAACGATGCTGAAGTGGTGGTGTGGGGTACAGGCAATGCAATGCGTGAGTTTTTGTATGTAGATGATATGGCAGCAGCATCTTTATTTGTATTGGAGCTAGGCGAAGAAGCATATCAAGCCATTACTAAGCCAACGCTCTCGCATATTAATATTGGTACGGGTACAGAGATCACTATCCATGAATTGGCAGAAACTATGAAAGAGATCGTCGGATTTAAAGGCGAGGTAGTTTTTGATACAACTAAACCAGATGGCTCATTGCGTAAACTTGTTGATGTATCTCGCATAGAAAGCTCGGGATGGTCCTATAGTGTAGACTTAAAAAAAGGTCTTAAGATTACTTATGCATGGTATCTAATCAATATAGGGAAAATATGATAGAAAATATATTACATAATGAACAATTAATATCAGTAATTATTAGATCTCAGTATCATGCAGAGGGTATTAGCTTTTTTACACCCGATGACTTTTCTCAACAATTGGCCTATATGAACAGAGAAAAAGGTTATGTTATTTCACCACATGTGCATAATCCAGTTAAACGAGAAGTGAGCTATACTCAAGAGGTGCTCTTTATTAAAAGTGGAAAAGTAAGAGTTGATTACTTTGATGATGATAAGAACTATCTGGAAAGTCACATACTAAATCATGGAGATGTTGTATTGCTTTCGAGTGGAGGGCATGGGTTTCACATGCTTGAAGATAGTGAAATTATTGAAGTGAAACAGGGTCCATATGCTGGAGATAAAGACAAAACAAGATTCGACCCAGTTGCAGATTCTCAAGTAAAATTAAAGTAATGGTAATGGTTAACGAGTCACTGTTAGATGGCAATAAAAAAAACCTAAGCGAGTGTATTGATGCCAATTAGATAAGATCTGAAGGTCCATTTGTTAAAAAATTTGAAAATCAAATGGCTCATTATGTAGGAAGAAAGCATGCAACCACCAGTTCAAGTGGTATATCTGCTCTTGATATTGCAATATCGGCACTAAGCTTACAAGAAGGTGATATACCTTCATTTATAATCATTTCATGCGCTCAAGCGCTTACCAAATTAAACATTAAACTAGTTCTTGTAGATAGTGAATACAATGCTTTTAATATGAAAATAGAGGATGTTGAATCCAAGATTACTCCAAAAAACAAAAGCCATTATGATTGCTCATATCTTCGGATTAACTATTGATGTAGATCCAATTTTAATCTAACAAAAAAAAGCATGACTTAAGAGTTATAGAGGGTGCTGCACAGGCTATATGGTAAACTTATAAAGCTAAGCAGTGCGGTAGGTAGCTTTGGAGATATTAGTATTTTTAGTTTTTATCCAAATAAACACATAGTCACCGGTAAAGGTGCAATGATGATTTGCTAGATAAAAGATCAAAGATTTGCACATGAGGAGATCGGGTTTAATTATAGAATGATAAATATGCAAGCCGCATTAGGCGTTACTCAACTAGAAAGAATTAATCAAATTGTTGAAAAGAAAAGATGGATTAGCGAGATTTAGATATGCCAAATCTCCCGATTAAATCAACTAATTATTGTGAAAATATTTATTGGGTATGTACAATTACTTTGAAGGATGATCATCCTAAAACTGCCAGCCAGATTATGTTAGAAATTGGAGAGTATAAAGCAGTAAAGGTTTCCGATGTACTACATGAGATTTTAATGTGAAAAAAGTTATTTATTTTATAGGTTTGAATTGATATGAATATGAGAGGCAATATTAAAATTTTGAAATATAATTCACTAATTCAAGAGTGTTATTTTAAAAAAAACTAAATTTCAACGATTAATAATAAATTAATAGCCATTTCAATGAAAAATAAAAAAATACTAATCACAGGTGGTGCCGGCTTTATTGGCTCTGCCGTTATTCGCCATATTATTAATAATACTGATCACAGTGTCGTTAATGTTGACAAGCTCACTTATGCTGGCAATTTAGAATCTCTAACTTCAGTTGAAAGTGACACAAGATACGCATTCGAACAAGTGGACATTTGCGATGCAACTGAGATTAAGCGCGTGTTTGATAAGCACCAGCCGGATATTGTAATGCACTTAGCAGCCGAATCGCATGTCGATCGATCCATTGACGGTCCTGGTGAGTTTATCCAAACAAATATTGTTGGTACTTATGTGTTGCTTGAGGAGGCTAGAGACTACTGGTCAAGTTTAGAAAGTGGTAAAAAAGAAGACTTTAGATTTCATCATGTGTCTACTGATGAAGTCTATGGAGATTTAGAAGGTACAGATGATCTTTTTACTGAAGAGACATCATATGCACCAAGCTCACCTTACTCTGCCGCCAAAGCCAGTTCAGATCATTTGGTCAGGGCCTGGCAGCGTACTTTTAAATTTCCAACATTGATTACCAACTGTTCTAATAACTATGGCCCTTATCAGTTCCCTGAAAAGCTTATTCCGCTTATTATTCTTAACGCTTTAGAAGGTAAGGACTTACCAATCTATGGCAATGGCAAACAAATACGCGATTGGCTTTATGTAGATGACCATGCAAGGGCATTACTGCATGTCGCACTTACTGGCAAGATTAGTGAAACCTATAATATTGGCGGACATAATGAATTGCAGAACATTGAAGTCGTAAAAACCGTTTGCAGTATTTTAGATGAGTTAGTGCCAAGCAAACTTGATGGTATTGACCAATATGAACAGCTCATTACCTATGTGGGCGATAGAGCGGGGCATGATGTCAGATACGCGATTGATGCTACCAAGATTGATAAAGAGCTAGGCTGGATCCCTGATGAAACTTTTACAACAGGCATTCGAAAAACAGTGCAGTGGTATCTAGATAACAATATTTGGTGTAGCCGAGTTAAAGATGGTAGTTACCAAGGTGAAAGGTTAGGAGTAATCAAGAAATGAAGGGAATAATATTAGCAGGTGGTTCTGGCACGCGCCTTTATCCTTTGACTAAAGGTGTATCAAAACAACTCATGCCAATTTACGATAAACCGATGATTTATTATCCTTTATCGATTTTGATGTTGTCTGGCATTCAAGAAGTGCTTATTATCTCAACCCCTGAAGACCTTCCAAGATTTGAACAGCTCCTAGGTAATGGTGCTGATATTGGCATGAAGTTTGAATATATTATTCAGCCCTCTCCTGATGGGCTGGCGCAAGCATTCATCTTGGGTAAAGAGTTTGTTGGTAATGACGATGCTTGCTTGATTTTGGGTGACAATATTTATTATGGCCAGGGCATGACTAATATGCTTTCTAATGCCGTACTTAATGCAAAAGACAAGAATATGGCGACAGTATTTGGCTATCATGTGCAAGATCCTGAGCGTTATGGTGTGGTGGATTTTGACCATACTGGCAGGGCGCTTAGTATTGAAGAAAAGCCAGTTATTCCTAAAAGTAATTATGCAGTAACGGGCTTGTATTTTTATCCTAATGACGTGGTTAAAAAAGCAACTGAAGTTGTTCCATCTGACAGAGGCGAATTAGAAATTACTTCAGTCAACCAAATGTATCTTAATGAAGACCGTCTAACGGTTGAACTGATGGGTAGAGGTTATGCTTGGCTAGATACTGGCACACATGAGAGTTTATTAGAGGCCGCTACTTTTATTGAAACCATTGAGAAAAGACAAGGCTTAAAAGTAGCTTGCATTGAAGAGATTGCGTTTGAAAGAGGTTATATCAATAAAGAACAACTCTTAGAGTTGGCACAACCTCTTGCCAAGAATCAATATGGACAGTATCTGCTCAGACGTGCGGAGGAAGTGATTTGAAATTTACACCTCAATCAATCCCCGATGTATTACTGATCGAACCCACTGTACATGACGATAATCGTGGTTATTTTGTAGAAACTTTTAGACAAGATCTTTTTGAGGAGGCTGTTGGCTATAAAGTCAATTTTATTCAAGACAATGAATCCAAATCAACTAAGGGTGTATTGCGCGGATTGCACTATCAACTACCACCCTACACTCAAGCTAAGCTAGTAAGAGTGATTGAAGGTAGTGTTCTAGATGTAGCTGTTGATATACGCAAATCCAGCCCAACCTTTGGCCAACATGTAGCTGTAGAGTTAACGGCAAATAATAAACATCAACTTTTTGTACCGCATGGCTTTGCTCACGGATTTGTTGTACTTAGTGATAGCTCAACATTCGCCTATAAAGCTGATAATTACTACGCACCAGAATATGACAGAGGTATTGTATTTGATGATAGTGAATTAGCCATTGATTGGCAATTATTAGCAGAAGAGTTACAACTCTCAGATAAAGATAAAACCCATCCATCTTTAGCCAACGCTAAAGATCTGTTCGAGTAGCTAGAAATTATGAGAATACTAGTTATAGGCAAGAATGGCCAATTAGGTCGATCTATTCAAAAGATAGTTAAGAAAGAAAATTACAACAACCAGAATGCCGATGATTTTATTTTTGTTGGCAAGGAAGAATTAGATTTAAGTAATGAAAACAATATTACTCGTTACTTTGAAGGTAACGCATTTGATATTATTATTAACTGTGCCGCCTATACAGCAGTAGATAAAGCAGAAGAAGAGCCAAATTTTGCAAATCAGATTAATTATTTAGCAGTGAAGCAATTGGGTCAGATTGTTAAAAATCAGCAAGCTAAATTAATACATATCTCTACTGATTATGTCTTCGACGGAGAAAGCGACAAGTCTTATGTGGAAACTGATAAGACCAACCCAATCAATGCATATGGAAGAACTAAGTTGGCTGGAGAGCAAATACTGAAAGAAATCATGCCAACCGATGCTATTATCATTAGAACCAGCTGGATGTACTCAGAATACGGCAATAACTTTGTTAAAACCATGCTAAGATTAAGTAAAGAGCGAGATGAAATAAATGTAGTAAGTGACCAAATAGGCTCGCCTACTTATGCGACTGATTTGGCTGAAGTGATACTAAAAATAATAGACGATAAAGCCTACCAAGACAAAGGGCAGTCAACTGAAGTTTACCATTATTCAAATGAGGGTGAGATAAGTTGGTATAGATTTACTGAAGAAATCTTTAAAATAACAAAGATAGATTGCAAGGTTAATCCAATAACAACAGAGCAATATCCAACGCCCGCCAAAAGACCGAAAAATACTTTCATGAATAAAGATAAAATAACTGAAGCATTTAGTGTGAGTATTCCTGATTGGAAAGAATCTTTAACTAAAGCTTGTAAATTCATAATAAAATAAAAATACTAATGATTTTAAAAGAAAGAAAGTTATTAAAAAGTTTATGGACTTTTCAAACTGATTGTAGGAAGAAACAATTTTGGCTATTACTGGTGCTTACGATTTTATCCGCTATGTTGGAAGTTGTTAGTTTGGGTGCGGTGCTTCCATTTCTTGGTATTTTGATAGATCCGGAAAAGATGTATTCTATGCAAGAAGTTCAGCCATTAATTCAATTCGCAAATATAACTAATCCAATAGAATTGATTTTACCGGTAACTATAATATTTATTGTTGTGGTTCTTATTGCGGCCGCGGTTCGATTGATTTTATTATATGCCATAATTAAGTTTTCTTTTGCAGTGGGTGCAGATTTAAGTATAGGTATATATAGACGCACCCTTTATCAAAATTATTCTGTACATGTGTCTAGAAATAGTAGCGAAGTAATAAATGGAATTATTACAAAAACAAGTACGGTAATACATGGAGTTGTAAGCCCAATTCTTACTCTAATGGCTTCAGTTGTTTTGATATTCGGAATTACTACAGCATTATTTTTTATTAATACAGAGGTGGCTCTTTCGGCATTCTTTGGATTTGGTTTTTTATATTTAAGTATTATTCTATATACAAAGAAACGACTTAAAAAGAATGGAGAATGCATAGCAGAAGAGTCTACACGAGTAATAAAATCTCTTCAAGAGGGTCTTGGAGGGATTCGAGACGTTATAATCGACAGCAACCAAGAATTTTATTGTCGATTGTATAGAGAGTCAGACTTGCCATTACGACAAGCTTCTGGCGACAATCAATTTATAAGTAGCAGTCCTCGATATCTTATGGAGGCGGTAGGCATGAGTCTTATTGCGATACTCGCCTATTTTATGACACAGGATAACAAAGGGTTTGAGGTGATTCCTATACTAGGTGCATTGGCATTAGGCGCCCAAAGGCTTCTCCCTGCACTTCAACAGGCGTATTCTTCTTATAGTACTTTTATTGGCTCAATTCCATCATTTAAAGATGCCATGAAGTTGTTAATGCAACCATTACCAAAAGTTAATGATAATCAAAATATAGATCACATAAAGTTTGATAAGAGCTTGCATTTAAAAAATATTGAATTTAGACATTCTGATAGTCTGCCATATGTTCTAAAAGGCATTGATATAAAAATTAAAAAAGGATCTTGTGTTGGTTTTATTGGTGTTACAGGGAGTGGTAAAAGCACATTGCTAGATATAGTTATGAGGCTTCTTACTCCAACATCTGGAAAGCTACTTGTCGACTCTTTGATCATTAATAAAGATAATGAAAAATTTTGGCAAGAGCACATATCTCACGTCCCACAAACAGTCTATTTATCGGATGCAACCATTGAAGAGAATATAGCTTTCGGAATTTCAAAAAAACTAATTGACCACGACAGAGTGAGAAGTGCGGCTAAAAAAGCTCAAATTTCTAATTTGATTGACGGCTGGAAGAATGGCTATGAAACTACTGTTGGTGAAAGGGGTATAAAACTATCAGGCGGGCAAAGGCAGCGTATCGGTATAGCTAGAGCACTATATAAACAATCTACAGTGTTAATTTTTGATGAAGCAACGAGCGCCCTAGATAGTCAAACAGAAAAGAAAATTATGAATACAATAAATAGTCTTGATAATGAGTTAACAATATTAATTATTGCCCACAGGGTGACCACACTGAAAGATTGTGATCAAATAATAGATCTTAGTGATCATGGGAATGCTGTTGTGAAAAAATATGATGACATAATTAATGATATTTAAATAAATGAACAAAATACTTAAATTAATTGGTAGAGAACAGCAATTATTTACAAATGATATTAAAATTTTATCAAAAGACTTGGAAAAAACCGTATCTGACTCAAATTTTCTTGTTATTGGTGGGGCAGGCTCAATAGGGCAAGCCGTAGTTAAGGAAATTTTTAAACGCAACCCTAAAAAACTTCATGTTATTGATATTAGTGAAAACAATCTGACTGAATTGGTAAGAGATATCAGAAGTTCATTTGGATATATTGATGGTGATTTTAAAACCTTTGCTTTAGACATAGGTTCGATTGAATATGATGCCTTTATTAAGTCTGATGGCCAGTACGATTATGTTTTAAATCTTTCTGCGCTTAAGCATGTGCGCAGTGAAGAGGATCCATTTACATTGATGAGGATGATTGATGTAAATATATTCAATACAGATAAAACAATCAGACAGTCAATTGAAAATGGAGTGAAGAAATATTTTTGTGTAAGCACTGATAAAGCTGCCAATCCAATCAACATGATGGGTGCAAGTAAACGCATTATGGAGATGTTTTTAATGCGTAGATCTTTAGATATAGATATTTCAACTGCAAGGTTTGCAAATGTTGCTTTTAGCGATGGCTCATTGTTACATGGTTTTAATCAGAGAATTGAAAAAAGACAGCCAATCGCTGCACCGAG
>Ga0233443_1002939_pt1 | contig 12457 bp, 11 predicted proteins | sample SI_123_September_2_FD_182784 | JGI IMG/M metagenome (GOLD analysis project Ga0233443, IMG submission 182784) | Seawater microbial communities from Saanich Inlet, British Columbia, Canada - SI_123_September2016_200_MG | ecosystem: Environmental > Aquatic > Marine > Inlet | place: Canada: British... | reverse complement strand
AAAAAGATGTTTAATTTACACATGAAAGAATGTGAATTTAGATTCAATAATCGCAAGCAAAATATTTATAGAGTTTTGCTTGCGATTTTTAGAAAAGAGCCTCTAAAGTTATCTTGATCCTTAAATATTAGACATAAAAAATAGAAATAAATGCTTTAAAATTTTTCTAGATTGCTACAACGCAAAGAAGAAAGAAGTGGTGTTAGTTATTGACTTTATTTTTTATAAAAGGTATTTACATACGATAATGTGTATAAATTATAAGAATTTTTAAATGCTATTTAATTCATACGAATTTATTTTTCTATTTTTGCCTATTACTTTGGCTGTATTTCATTTAATTGGAAAGCAAGGAAGGCATAGAATGGCAATTTCTTGGTTGGTCGGATCATCACTTTTTTTTTATGGGTGGTGGAATCCGGCATATCTTGGCTTGATGTTGTTCTCAATTTTATTTAACTATAGTGTGGGCGTCGCCCTTGGTGGTGTTACCAATAAAAAAAATAAATATATATTAGTTTTTGGTATTGTATTAAATTTATTTCTTCTTGGATACTATAAGTACGCAAATTTTTTGTAAAAAGCATTAATGATATTGTTGATAGTGATATTGTATTTAACGAAGTCATACTTCCTTTGGCAATATCATTTTTTACTTTTCAACAAATTTCCTACCTTGTTGACACCTATCGTGGAGAGACTAGAGAATACAATTTTCTTCACTATTGTTTGTTTGTAACATTCTTTCCTCAACTTATTGCTGGCCCTATCGTTCATCATAAAGAGATGTTGCCACAGTTTGCGCGTGATTCTCTATACAGTATTAAGGCAAAAAATATTTCAATTGGAATAACAATATTTGCAATTGGTTTATTTAAAAAAGTTATTCTTGCTGATGGTATATCGGTATATGCAACACCAGTCTTTAATGCGGCTGATACAGGAGTTATACTCACATTCTTTGAAGCATGGGGCGGCGCTCTAGCATATACTTTCCAACTTTATTTTGATTTTTCTGGGTATTCGGATATGGCAATAGGAATAGCCAGAATGTTTGGTGTGCGACTACCATTAAATTTTAATTCACCATATAAATCTACTTCAATAATAGAATTCTGGAGAAAATGGCATATTACACTATCAAGATTTTTACGAGATTACTTGTATATTCCTTTGGGAGGTAGTTATAAGGGGGAGATGGAACGCTTAAAAAATTTGATAATAACAATGCTTCTTGGCGGATTATGGCATGGTGCTGGTTGGACGTTTATCTTATGGGGAGGGTTGCATGGATTTTTTCTTATTGTAAATACAATTTGGAGAAGGATTAGAATTAAAGCTAAAATACGCCAATATAAAATTTTTGAGTTTGTTAGTTGGGTAATTACAATGATATGTGTAGTTATAGCATGGGTTCCATTTAGATCTCAAAGTCTTGATGGCGCAAAAAATATACTATCTGCTATGTTTGGGTTTAATGGCATGGTTTGGTCTCCATCATGGTTAGGTAGTGGAAATGAATTGAAATTGTGGCTGTTGGATCATGGTGTGGTTATTCAAGAAATGTATCGTTTTGGTGAATTTAGAGAATTAGTATTGTGGATACTATTTATGTTGGTAATAGTTACTACGTTACCAAATGTTAGGCAAATTATGTGTAAATATGGACCAACATATGAGATTTATAAAGGAAAAGTGATATCTTATAAAAATAAGTATAAATACTTTAAATGGAATCCTAATATTTATTGGGCTATTTTTACTTCAATTATCTTTTTTATGTCAGTATCATCTATGACTAAAGTTAGTGAATTTTTATATTTTCGATTTTAGCAGTTTAAGAGTGTATTAGTGGAAAAAAATTTTTTTGGTGCGTATATTAATAATATAGTAATTAGCATATTATTATTATTATTATCGACAGCCTTGTTTAATAGAATCATGAACCCGTATTCGGTATTCGACGGTCCATCAATTAATGGAGTAAATATAAAAAAACCCGCGTTTCAATCTCACTTGAGATTGGCAAAATCGATGGAGGTTAGTAGAATCAAGCCGACTGCGATAAGTTTAGGGACCTCAAGAACAGAAAGGGGTATTGACCCAAATCATGCAGGATGGTCTGAAAATATTACATATAATCTTGGATTAAGTGGCGCTACTATTTATGAAGCGTATCGTTACATGCAGCATGCACATAATACTAATCCATTGGATAAAGTGGTATTAATGCTTGATTTAATTATGTTTGATGCATCAAGAGGTAAGTCGGTAAAAGGATTTGACGAGCAAAGGTTGTTAGTTTCAAATGATAAGTTTGAGTCAAAAATATATATTAACGACATACTGTTATCATTATTTACACTAGATGCATTTATTGATAGTGTTGAAGTACTTACAGGGCAGGATAATGCTCAAAAATATTTAAACAACGGTATGCATGACCCTTTGTATGAGAAAAATAATTATGTTGTGCAACACAGAAAGTCATTCAATATGATGAATGAGGGTTATTACTCTAAATACAAAAAATTAACGTTAAAGTCAGATGATGTGGATACTTTAAAGGTATATGAAGATATTTTGAATTATGCATCTGAAAAAAATATTGAATTATTTATTGGGATATCGCCAGTTCATGCACAACTACTTGAGACCATGTATGTATCTGGCAAGTGGAAGATGTTTGAGAGATGGAAAATGGATTTAGTAAAAATTAATGAAAAAATATCTATAAAGTATGGAAAATCTCCATATCAATTGGTAGATTTTTCTGGCTACAATAAGTATACTACTGAAAAAGTGCCGCTAAAGGGAGACTATACGTCAGAAATGCAATGGTATTGGGAGTCATCTCATTATAAGAAGGAACTTGGTGATTTAGTATTGTGTCATTTTTTTAAATACAAATCATTAGAGTGTTCAATTAATATAAATTTTGGAAATTTATTATCAACTTTAACTATTGATGATCATTTAGAAAAAATTCGTTCTAACAGGAAGAATTGGATTTTAGAGTTTCCAATTGATAAAAATGAAATTAATAGCTTGGAAAAATGAGATACGCACTTATAATAATGATTAAAAATGAAATAGAAGGGATTACTCATCTTTTTGATAAAATACCATTTGATAAATTTGACGAAGTTTTGGCGATTGATGGATTGAGTACTGACGGTAGTACTGAGTTTCTTAAGGATAATGGTGTAAGAGTAATTACCCAAACTATTGATGGGAGGGGTCAAGCCTTCAGAGATGCGTTTAAAAATACAGAATCAGATGTGTTGGTATTTTACGGTCCAGATGGCAATGAAGACCCCGCAGATATTTTAAATTTTTTCAAAGAGTTTGGTGGTGGTGTTGGAATGGTTGTGGCTCGTCGTTTAGGACCAGGAGCAATTAATAAAGAGGATAATAAGTTATTTAAGCCAAGAAAGTGGGTAAATGTATTATTTAATATAATTGCCAACTTCTTATGGAACCGCAATAGTTATGTTTATGATACGATTAATGGTTTTCGTGCAATTACAAGAAAAACATGGAATGAAATAAATATAGATACAGATGGCTATACAGTAGAGTATCAAAGCACTATTCGCTGTTTTAAAAATAATATAGATATTGTGGAGTTCCCCACACATGAGTTGCAGCGTATTGGTTCTAAATCTGGGTCACCAGCATTTCATACCGGCATAGCATTTGTTAGACTTTCTCTAAATGAAGTTTTATTGTCTATAATGCACTTCTTAAAAATAAAACCCAGGATGTAAAATACATTGAATGAAAATAATAATATTTAGGTTGAATTTTAATGCTTAATAATGCATCAATATTAATAACTGGAGGCACCGGATCATTTGGTCATGCATTTGTTAGAATGACTTTAGAAAAGTACAATCCTAAAAAAATTGTCGTACTATCTCGAGATGAGATGAAGCAGTGGGAGATGCAGAAATTATATCAATCCGATGCAAGGGTTAGGTTTTTTATTGGGGATGTTAGGGATAAAGAAAGATTGTACCGTGCACTGGACGGCATTGATTATGTGGTGCATGCTGCTGCAACAAAGATTGTTCCAACTGCAGAGTACAATCCATTTGAGTGCATTAAAACAAATGTAAATGGTGCAATGAATTTAATTGACGCATGTATTGATTGCAATATCAATAGAGTTGTTGCTCTATCTACTGACAAAGCTAGTAAGCCGGTTAGTTTATATGGGGCAACAAAATTAGCATCAGACAAGATGTTTGTGGCAAGTAACGCTTATTCAGGGGAGCACAAGACTAGATTCTCCGTTGTTCGTTACGGAAATGTTATGGGATCCAGAGGGTCGGTAATTCCTTATTTTATAGAGGAAAAAGTAAATAAGGTGTTGCCAATTACAGATGACCGTATGACTCGCTTTATGATTACATTAGAAGAGGGGGTTAAACTTGTTTGGAAGGCTTTTGATGACATGTGTGGAGGAGAAATTTATGTTAAAAAAATTCCATCTATGAAGGTTACTGATATAGCAACAGCAATAGATAAAGACGCCACTCAAGAAATTGTTGGAATTAGGCCTGGCGAGAAGTTACATGAGGAGATGATAGGGGAGGACGATTCTATTTATACTTATGAATATAATGGATACTATAAAATTTTACCAGTTATTAATAATTGGTCTTCTTCTGAAAAGCTAATTAAAAATGGTAAACGAGTAGAAAAAGGTTTTAGTTATACAAGTGATAATAATAGAGATTGGATGAGTGTAGAAGATCTTCAAGAATGGATTGAAAAAAATAAAAACAAAATTGGAAAAATCTGAATTTATTCCTTATGGCCGCCAAGATATCAGACCACAAGATATTGAGTCTGTTATTGATATTTTAAACTCTGATTTTATAACTCAAGGTCCAGCTGTCCCTGTATTTGAAAAGAAACTATGTGACTATACAGGGGCAAAGTATTCTGTTGCAGTTAATAGTTGCACTTCTGCTCTACATATTGCATGTCTCGCATTAGATTTGGGCCCTGGAGATATACTTTGGACGTCTCCAATCACATTTGTTGCTTCTGTTAATTGTGCCCTATATTGTGGAGCGAATGTTGATTTTGTAGATATTGAACCTGATACCGCATTAATGAGTATTGAGAAATTAAAGGAGAAACTTGAATGGGCAGAAAAAGAAGGAAAACTTCCTAAAATAGTTGTACCAGTTCATTTTGCAGGGCAGCCTTGCGATATGAAAGAGATTTACACCCTAGGACAGCATTATAATTTTAAAATTATTGAAGATGCTGCTCATGCTATTGGAGCAAAATACCAGGGTAATCCCGTTGGGAATTGTCATTATTCAGATATCTCTGTATTTAGTTTTCACCCAGTAAAGATAATTACTACTGGTGAAGGAGGCGCTTCCATGACTAATAATCCAATAATTTATGAGAGAATGAAAGTTTTAAGGAGTCATGGCATTACTCGTGATCCTCTAGTGATGAGAAAACAACATGAGAAATCTTGGTATTATGAACAGATTGATCTTGGGTTTAATTATAGAATGACAGATATTCAGGCCGCACTTGGCAGTAGCCAAATAACTCGTCTTGATGAATATGTGTTGCGTAGAACTGATATTGCAGAGTGGTATGATAAACAATTTGAAGATATATCTATTATTGATCCGTTATCACAGAAGGCAGAAAGAAAATCAGCGCATCATCTTTATGTAATTAAAGTTATAAGTGAAAAAAAAATTAGAGATAAAGTGTATGAATTTCTGCGTGAAAAAAATATTGGAGTAAATTTGCATTATATGCCTGTATACAAGCATCCATATCATCAGATGAAATACACTATTAGCAAGAAAAATAACGCAGAACATTATTTCGACAGAACATTAACATTGCCTATTTTTCAAGGGTTATCAAATAATCACACTAATTTTGTTGTTGATAGTTTACTGGAGGCTGTTCTAAGTAGTTAAAGCTTTAGGTCTAGTTGGTTATTAATATCATGCAAAAGTATTTAGAAAATATTATTTTAATTATGGAAGTGTTGCTTAGTTTGGATGGTAGATAAAATATATATGATTAAATTAAATAAAGGAGAATTTTATGGGAAAGGGAATAATATCATCAAAGCAAATTTACCTTAGACCTATTGTAGAAAGTGATATTGATAAAGGCTGGATGGAGTGGATGAATGATGGTGAAATAAATAAATTCTTAGTTAATAATAACCCCACAACAAGAGAGGATTTGTTAAATTATCTTTCAAATTCGAAACCGCCATCAGCTTATATGTTCGCTATTTGTATGGTTAGTGATGATAGTTATATTGGAAATGCAAGAATCAGCTCTATAAATTGGATCAGTCGTAGGGCGTCATATGGAAGACTTATTGGAAGTAAAAATTCTAGAGGAAAAGGACTGGGGACCGAAGTTTTGATATTGCTCGCATACTATGCGTTCTACCATTTAAATTTAAATCGAATTCAGACCGGAGTAGTGGATACCAATATAGGGTCATTGCGTAGTAATGAAAAATCTGGCGCCGTAAAGGAAGGCATTATTAGAGAGGCTGAATATATAAATGGAGTTTACCATGACAGTATTATGTATAGTATCCTCAAAAAAGATTTTGATAAAAGAGCGTATAAAGATATAATTTAGTAAATTTTTCTATGAATAAGCTCTATGTAAAATATTTAATAAGACTAGCTAAAATACATAGACGCTGATGCTTTGATTTGCACTACTACCTCCTTATGTTTTATTATAAGAAAATTCTACTTTTACTGGGTGTTAATTCTTGGGAGGATTACACTATAGATACAAATTTAGTTAAATAAAAATAAACCAATAGTGACTTTTCATTAGGCAGTATATTGCCAAAATAAAAATTGCAAACAATATGAATGCAGTTAATCAATTCTCTACTTGATAATGAAATAGTGAAAAATATGCATAGGGTAGTTATGTATACCTGAAATTGTAAAGGAGTTTATTTAACAATAATGTCCTATAAACTTAAACTTAAACTTAAATTTAAGTTTAAGTTTTTAATGTAGTTTTATGTAAATTTTGGAGAAAGTTGATGAGTGATTATTGTGAAAAGAATAATATAATATGGAATGAATCATACAAATCATATGATGAAAATATATTAATACCAGGTGTTAAGTTTCCAAATGAATATCTTATAAATTTTATTTATAATTTAAACAAAGTTAATCCAGGAAAGAATCTTAGAATTTTAGAGCTTGGATTTGGAGGGATCACAAATATGATGATGATGGCTAAACACGGGTGTACTGTTGATGGGTTAGAAGTTTCTTTAGATGCAGTAAATAGAACTAAGGCTGCAATTAAGCAATATGGGTTAGAAGAAAAGCTAAGCGTTGAACTATATAATGGTAATAATTTAATACCAAAGGACGATAGTACATATGATGCAGTTGTCGGATTGCAGTGTTGTTATTATAATTTGGATCAAAATAAATTTGCTAAGGAGTGTAATCGTGTTTTAAAGTCAAATGGAGTAATGCTACTTTCCTTTTTTTCTAGAAATCATGAATACATGAGTTATATAGAAGAAGGTAATAATAAAGATGGGATTGTGACATTTAATAATAAACATCCCAATAGTAAGTTGCGTGGCTTAAATTTGTATCTGTATACGAAAAGTGGATCATTTTGCAAAACATATGGTAGATATTTTTATTACTCTGTTGGGCATCAAGATTTAAATTATGCGCCAATTTATTCATCATGGAATTATTTAACTTGTATTAAGTCACAAGATCAGGCTGATATTCTTAACAATACTCCTGTTCCTGCAAGAGCAGATCTAATAAATCAAACAAAGAACAAGGTCAATACTAGCAGTGGGTCAATATTAACTAGTAAAAATGAGTTTATCTTCGAAAAAAATACCTATTATAACGATTATAGTGATTATCCATCTGAGCATGTTGTGAGGTTCTTATCAACAAAAAATAGGAAAAATATTAATAATTACTTTACTAAAAGACATTCATTGTCAGATAATTCATTGCCAGGAGTCGGGCTTACTGCGGTAGATTTGGGTGCAGAAAGTTATGCAAATGTTGGTGCTGCATTAACATTTGGATATGATTGTATTGCGGTGGTAGAAGGTCCATCAATAGCTGATTTAATAAAATCTAAAAATAAAACTGAAAAATTAGTAGATATTAAGTTGTGGGATAAGACATACATACCTTTGCCCGATTCATCAGTAGATGTTATTTTTTCACCATTGTTTGCATCATTTTATTTAGAGCAGGATTATTTAATAAAAGAGTTATCAAGGATATCTAAAGATGGAGCAGAGATATTTTTTATGTATATATCGCCTAGGCACGGAATAATTAAAGATCTAGAAAGATATAATAACTTGTACGTTAAAAAAAATCAGGCGTCATCAGCCCAATCAGTCGAAAGGTCAATCATAAAATGTGATAAAGAAATTTTGGAGAATACATGGGGTGCTTATTTCGATGTCGATGTTTATTGGGTGGAAGATAATATGTCAAGTATTTTTAGCTCTTACTATGTAGTTAAAGGAGTAAAAATAACAAAATAAGGGGCTGACACCTAACATTTAAAATGTTAGGTGTCAGCATGTATGTAAAGCATTGTAAATTCAGCAATAATAAGCAATTAGAGTTGATGAAAGTTATTTTGGTGATGTCAGAAAGGGTAAGAGTGGTAGAGGTGCAGCAGGAAAAGTTGCAGTTTTTGGTATTTTAAAACGAGGTGGTAAAGTTTATACGCAAATTGTACTAGATGCGAAGACAGATACATTAATGCCCATCATACGCAATAGAATCAAGCCTGATAGCGTTGTTTATACAGATTGTTGGCGGATGTATAATGCTTGAGATGTGTCAGAATTTAAACATTACAGAATTAACCAATCGAAGTTATTTGCACAAAAACAAAATCATATTAACGGTATTGAAAATTTTTGGAACCAAGCAAAAAGACACATGAGAAAATTTAATGGAATTCCTAGGCAACACTTTAATTTGTCTTTAAAAGAGTTTGAATGGAGATTTAATATAGGTACACCAAGTAAGCTATTGGTAGACTTAAAAAGTCTGCTTAAAGAGAGTTATTAGGTGCCAGTCCTTTGTATTATTCTGTATTTTTATAATTTATATATCTTATAATGCCACTGTATGAATGAAGTATTAACAGATAAGGACTCTAATTTAATTAATGTATTAGTCTTTCCATCGTGCAACTACCCAGGATTGGAGATTATTGAGGCGATAATTAAGCATCCACGTATTAATGTATTTGGGGGCTCAAGTATTGGATCGAAATTGGATCGCTCCTATGCATTACTTAAGCGTAATTATTTTTTTATACCGAATATCGATGATGATAAATTTTATAAATCAATGCATGGCTTATGTAAGGAGCATTCTATTGATATTGTATTTCCTACCGTTGATGCAGTTATTGCTTTAATGGCATCGTGGTCGGGACAAGATTTTTCCGTTATTGCACCCTCAGCTAATTTAGCTAATCTGGCACTCTATAAATCTAAAATTTATAAAGCACTTTTTGGAAAAATACCATTACCTAATATGTATAGTAATGACATGTCTTACCCAGTTTTTGCAAAGCCAGATATCGGCTCTGGATCAAATGGAATTAGAAAAATTGATTCTTATTTAGAATATGATAGATTGAATAAAGAGGGTATGATGATTCAAGAATATCTTCCAGGGCATGAGTATACAGTCGACTGTATTAGTGATTTGGATGGACTTTTGATTTCTTACAATGTTCGTTTACGTAGTCAAATTTATGCTGGATCTTCTCATGCCACAAGTTGTATTGAGCATACTGAGATCGGAGAGAATATTAAAATTATTGCATGCAATTTAAGGCTTTCTGGTCCATGGTTTGCGCAGTTTAAGCTGGATAAAGAAAATGTTCCAAAGCTTATGGAGGTCAATGCGAGAATTGCAGGATCTTCAGGAGCTAGCAGACTAAGTGGTTTTAATATACCATTAATGTCAGTTCTTTTATTTTCTGGATACTCAATTACTGCGCCTAGAAAGATTGCGAGTGTATCAATTAATAAAGAAAACCGTTTATCTGGAGATATTGATGATTTTAACTGGGTGATTTGGGATTTAGATGATACCATAACATCCTCTACTGGAGTGGTAGACCCTGATATTGTTGCATGGTTATACCGCTTCAATAATTCTGGAAAATTACAGTTGTTATTATCTAAAAATCATAATCCTAAAAAAGTAATTAAAGAATTAAAAATACCTAATTTTTTTATTGATATCATTTGCGCTAGTGATAAAAAATTGTCGTTAAAAAAAATATTTTCTAAGTACAGTATGAATACTTCCGATACAGTAATGATTAATGACTCAAATAGTGAGAAGAGCTTGATATTACATGAGTATCCAATGTTGCGCTGGGTTGCCCCAGATGCAATTAACGTATTCAAAAGATAATAGTATGTGTATATGTCTAGACAATAATTTAGATTGAATAAGATGCGGGCCTTATGAAGAATAAAAAAAATACCTTTGTTGATGTGTCCATAGTAATTCCTGTCTATAAGTGTAACGAGTGTCTAATTCAGTTATGTAGTGGAATCTCATTTGAATTAGAGAAAATTTCTTTAAAGTATGAAATTATTCTTGTTGATGATTGTAGCCCAGATGATTCATGGAATACAATAGAGGGAATAGCTAAAGAGGGAAAGAGCATATATGGAATAAGATTGTCTAGAAATTTTGGACAGCATATAGCGATTGTAGCAGGGTTAGAACGGTCTATTGGAAATAGAGTTGTTGTAATGGATTGTGATTTACAAGATGACCCAAGAGAAATAAAAAATTTATACGTCAAAGCAAAAGAAGGGTTTCATATCGTATATGCACAACGAGTCAACAGAAGGGATCCCATGTTTAAGGTAATTATGTCGAAAGTATTTTATAAAATTTTAGGATATTTGACAGACACTAGACTTGATGCATCGGTTTCAAATTTTGGTATATACCATAGAAAGGTTATTGATGCTGTATTGTCAATGAAGGAGGGGCATAAGATTTTTTCAATAATGGTTCGGTGGGTGGGATTTTCTAGTTCATCTATTCATGTATTGCATGCGAGTCGAAAATATGGAAAATCGTCATATTCATTTAGAAATCTTATAAAAATGTCAATCGGTATTGTAACTTCGTTCAGTGATAAACCTTTGAGATTGATGATAAAAATAGGATTTATGGTTGCATTTATATCTGGGGTTTATGCATTATTTCTAATATATAACGGAGTTATTAATCAAGTAGATGTCTATGGCTGGTCAAGTGTTATGGTATCTATGTGGTTTATTGGCGGTGTTTTAATGAGTATTATTGGCGTTGTAGGGCTGTATGTAGGGAAAACATTTGATGAAGTAAAGTCCAGACCTGTATTTATTCTTGACAAGAATACTGAAAAATTTTAGATTTATTTTGTGCATACAGAAAGAACAGACTATAACACCCCAACAAATCAAGACAACAATCTAAAATTTCTTATTTCGAACGAGTTAAACTTAACCCAACAATTCGGAGTAAAAAACATGAGTAAAAAACGAACAACCTACAGTTCAGCATTTAAAACAAAACTAGTGCTTGAGCTATTACAAAATGAAAGCACTTTGGCTGAGATTGCAGCTAAGCATAATATCCTTCTTCAAAACCTAGTGAACTGGAAGAAGACCTTCCTTGCCAACGCAGAGATTGCCATGGAGTCCTCTAAAGCAGTTAAAGAGCACAAGGAGGAGCTTATTAAATCACAAGAGCAAAATGAACGTCTAACAGCACTAGTGGGTAAAGTCACTGTAGAGAAGGAATGGCTAGCAAAAAAGCTCGTCAGCTTGGGCTCATCTAAACTAAAACAGTTGATTGATCTTAAGCCATCCTCATTGCGCGCGCCTTCTTCATCCGCTTCTCTATCCATTAACCACCAGTGTCAATTGCTAGGCATCAATAGAAGCGGCTTGTATTATTCTATTCAATACTCCCTTGAGGGGCGCAAGCTACGAGGGCTTAATATTAGCCATGCTAATCACGTATGGAGCACTGACATCACCTACGTCAAGATTGCAGGAGGTATGGTTTATATGGCAGCCATCATTGATTGGCATAGTAAAGCGGTACTGTCACACAGAATATCCAATACTATGGATAACCAGTTGGTGATGAGCGTACTGAATGATGCACTAGTAAAACATCCGCACCCAGAGATCTTTAATACTGATCAAGGCAGTCAATACACCAATGAAGTGCATACCCAGTATAACGCCCCAACAAATTAAGACAACAAATTAAGATTTCTTATTTCGAACGAGTTAAACTTAACCCAACAATTCGGAGTAAAAAACATGAGTAAAAAACGAACAAACTACAGCTCAGCATTCAAG